>Ga0172380_10001290_pt1 | contig 43469 bp, 45 predicted proteins | sample Leawe162metaG_FD_119747 | JGI IMG/M metagenome (GOLD analysis project Ga0172380, IMG submission 119747) | Leachate microbial communities from a municipal landfill in Southern Ontario, Canada - Leachate well 162 metaG | ecosystem: Engineered > Solid waste > Landfill > Unclassified | place...
GTCATATCCAGCCTTGATAAACTGGACATTGTGTTTCTTACATTCATTGTACAGTTGAATCTGGCTCTTCGGGCTATCTGTGCATTCGATGAAGGGAATACCCAGCTTGAGCTGAATCTCCAGCAGAATACCATCGAGCCTTTCCTGGATAGCAATGACATTGCACTCAGGTCTGATGGACAGGATATAATCCCGTACTACATCTACCTTTGGGCGATTGAGGCTGCCCTGGCAAAACGGAAGTCTGTTGCGGTTATGCTCCTCCATGATGTCTGGGTCGAACAGAAAGATGGTATCGACCCCAGACATAGCGGCATCTATCGCAACCCAGGCTCCGATACCACCACAGCCGATAACTGTAATGGCCTGTGGTACAGTCAATCGTAGCGGAATCTGTCGCTGATACAGGTTGTTATCCATTATGGTCTACCTCCAGTTGGTATTCTCCCCCAGCCACGATTCACACCGCTGGCTGCCGGTTCGGGAGTAGCATCCAGCTTTCCCTCTTCACCCATAACAGTTGAATGCCGCTTCAGTTCTTCGATATGGGGCATGTCATCTGGCTGGTGCGACATGAGCGAGTCCAGATTAATGGTTGTCAGGGCTCCAGTCAGCAATCGGAACTGATTCCATAGCTGCTGCAGTGACCCATCCCAGCATCTAATCATCCTGGCTGTTCCCCAGCAATCTGCACCAAAGCCGTGATAGTGATTCAGCTTCTGCCCATTTCGTTTATACAGGGTAGGATGCAGAATCTTCATATCCCTTGAGACTGGAAAGATTAAAATCGTATCTCGTTCCAGTGTCTCGGCAACGGTAGCTGATATCTCGTACCGCTTGCCCGTAGAGTACAGCCACTTCGGAGCATACCTGCATTCAAAGCCAATCTGGTAGTAACGCTTGTCCTCTCCGATTGCTATGGTACAGTTCAAGGCTAGTAACTGTTCGATTGGGAACTGCAATTGGGGAAGCACAGGCATCTTCCTGGCATCCCGTAGCTGCTGTATGTAGGTAGCATATAAACTATCCCCAAGCCTGGTTACTCTACTATGATTTTCATTAGCAGCATCAATTAACCGCTGTATCTGGTAGACAGCTTCTTGCTGAACCAGACCAGAAAGGTCAATGCTCTGTCCTCCGATGGTTACTTGGGCTATTACTGGCTGTAACATGGTAGGGCTGGCGAATACATTATCTGGCTGTTTAGGGGCTTCCAGCTTTTCCAAGTCTATCTTTGCTTCTGCCAGCACTCGACGTAGAGAAACAGCTTTTGGGCAGTTACTATCTATGTAACAGAAAGCATGTTCCCCCATGTCGAAAGCCAGTAGTGTTCCTTGTGCTTCTACCGCATCCAGCACATCTTGTAATGTAAATGCATCTGGCATATGTTCCTCCTATGTAGAATAAGATAGGGGCTGGCAGAGCATGACCCTACCAGCCCCCTGGTTGTTACTATATTGGTGCTATGACCATGAGGTTAAGCCGCATGTCTGTTCCAGGGATAATCCTGAAGCCGCCAGTGGAAGCCTTGACCAGGTTCTTTCCGGAACTCTTGCTGGGTACACCGGCTGAGAGAGTAACACGAATGGTCAGGATATCGCCTTCCCGCTGGTAAGTGATATCATCGTCAGCCCCAACCTTATCATAGGGGGTCAGCGTGACTCTCATGCCCGCTTCCAGTGTTTCCGGAGCAGTGGCAGGGTCTACGATTTCCTCACCGTTCAAGAATACCCTGAAGTATCCGCCGTAATTGGCCTCATCAGCAATCCGCTCGATGGTGGGCTGGAATGGCTCTCCAGCGTCGATGTTGACCGAGTTGCCACGACCAGTCTCGATTATGACCTGTCCGGCAGGGGTGTGGTCAGGGCGAGTCCATCCTCCCGCAGGTTCAGGAGCGACCTCTTCATAGTTGTTGTCATCCTCTGTGTCATTGTTCTGGCTGTTGTTTCTGCGTACCATTCTAGTTTTCCTCCTTCTTAATCTTACAGGTTTCTTCGAACCTGTCTTTACTGAATAGTATGTTGTCAGCTTCAAATATTTTGGATAGTTGCAGCACTACTGGTGGTTTTATTGCTGCTGGAAGCTGAGCAACAGCATTTGCCAATTTTACATAGTGCTTCTTGCTGAACATCGGTGTCATCAGTACCTCCTCACTGAAGTTGAGCTGGTCGGGTGTTGTGGAATCTGGTCAATCTCTCTAATCTGCATACCTCCTTCTGTTTTTGTAGCCATCTAGTTCTGGATGAAGTCATCGGGTAGAATCAGCACCAGCGGCTCAAGCTGGCATAGCTTATCGTGGTCTATATACAGATTACGCTCCCATCTGTGGTAGACGGGAACGAGCTGTATCGGTTTAGTTAGCTGTAGGGCTAGTTTGTCCATCAGATACCTCCTTATATGGCTGGCATAGAAAAGGCCGTTTCTCGGTCATTCTAGCCTCCTTCTAATAGATTCCTGACAGCCCCCAACCAACCATAGTCAGGGGCTGTGGGGACACTACTAGCTGCCTACTTCTTCTGTCCCATGACCTGCATGATAGTCATGCGGCTGGCAACTACGGTCAGAGCGTTATCGACACGCCTTCCGACACGCAGCCCCTGGAAGCCTACTGCAGATACGCAGTTGAAGTGTACCATGCAGATAAGCTGGCCTCTCTTGGCATACTTCTCTGCGTCTGACAGGTTGATGAAGATGTGATATCCAGCTTTGTAGTCTTGCTCACTCCAGCGACGATATCGATTCGCTGGAATGCGTACAATGGCCTTGCTGTTATCCCGCTTCTCGACTCCCAGTTGGAACTCCTTACCAGTAACTGGAGTCTTGAATTCTCCGAACCTGTCCCCGACCTCGAAGACCTTGTACCCGATGTTGGTATTGACCTGTTGGTCAGTAACCCGTGCTAAGCACATACTGTATCACCCCCTTTCTTATCTGCATTGATTAGCCTATCAGTTCATACTTCCACAGCGTAGTGGAGCGATTCCAATGTCCCAGTAAAGCTACCAGCCTTTTCTTGTCCTTGACATAGATAAGCTGGTTTGAGGATGTACCAGAGGGGATATGGGTCTGCTTGTAGACCAGGTCTTCCAGCTTGTTGGCAACTCCCTCTTTCTGGCTGAAGGTATAGTCTATGCAATATTCTCTATGCATGAGTAACCTCCATAGTGCCTCCTCCTGAGGAAATGTGGCTGTCATAACCTCTCCGCCACAGTTCCTTCTGCAATCTGGTAAAGCGTATCATTTCCGCTGTACCGAAATAGACAGAGAAGAAGATAAGGCGATAGAGTTCATCCAGCTCTTTAATCAGGGCATCATCTGGTATTCCTTGTAGATGCATCTTGTGTTCCTCCTTCCAGGCAGCATTCTACTACCTGCCAGGACTGGTAAGTTGTTATACCTTACCAGCCCTAGCATATAGTAAAACAGTATCCCCTCTAACTGTCCCACTATGCTACGCACTCGTGGTTTATTCAGCCGGTCTCTGTGGTTGATAGCGGTTCATCGGCGGTAGTTCAGCTAGCATTTAAGAGCATGTGGCAGAGGCCAGATGCCATCTGTTCCTCATTTAAGAGCCATAGCAGTTTCGCTGTCTGTGCCGCCTCAGTTCTGCATACCTCAGAGCCAATCCATGTTCTGCAGGTTTAGGGGCTGAGCTATATTCAGTTGTCAAGTCAGTCGAGGCTTATCTTTCTCGGCAAGGTCATTGTCCCACGTATGTCCAGCCGACACAAGGCTTTTTGGGCAGTCTATCTCAAATGAACTGCTTGACATAATGCCCCGATTCCAGCCGTCTTTTCGGTATGGCTACGATGGCAGGTGGCGGCCAGCGGCCTTGCCGAGCTGCATCGGGAAGTGGAGTGGACTGCTACTGGTTCGGGGCAGTTATGCACCAGTTACGCACTAGCTGTTTGTTCGCAGGCCAGCAAGGTTTTGCACACCCAGTGCATAACTCTCCCACCATTGCTGACCAGACAAGGTTGGCTCGTGGTTTGAGGGGTACACAGTTTCAAACCAGTCTTCATAACATAGTGCGAACCAAAACCTTATGCTGGACTGCCAGAGCCAGGGCAGGTGGGCAATGCCGACCCGTGCCGCAGCTTATGCTGCAGTCTGGCCGGATGGGGTGGAGTTGGGTGGATGGGGTCGAGCGACGGGGTCGGGCTTGGTAGTGGTGGGTAGCGGAGACATGATAGAAGGGGCAAGCTTGCTTGCCGAATCCGCTTAGTCGGCCTGGTCTGCATGGCTGATAGTTGGCGAGTTGTTCGTCATACGAACTACGAGCACTGGCTCGTTGGTTTGGACTACTACTAACATTGTTCCATTGCTGGTACATTCGACCAATAAAAAAGGGGAGCAATCCATTGCTGGACTGCCCCCCATGCTGGTTACTTGCTCTGTCTACTCGAAGTAGATACCTGCGTGCATGGCATCCTGTCTGGCTGATGCGGCTGTGGCTGTTACGCCGTTGTTGTTGCACGCTGCCCTCATGCTCGGATACTTGCCGAGTACCCGCTTGACCTTCTTAGTCGGGTCTGCTGGGTCTGCCTCAAGCTTGAATGCTGTGACCTCTAGCTTACCGGCTGCCTTCTCGGTAGTAGTCTTCGTATTGGGTGAACTGGCCTTGCAAGCATGATTCATATCGATTGCCCATCCGCTGACCTCTGACTCAACGGTCTTTCCGTCTACGGTCTGGGATGTCTTGGTCGTTTGCCATCGCACAAGGAAGTTGCACACTGAAGATGGTCGCTTTGGTGCGTCCGCCATCAAGCTTAACACGTAGTCCGTAAACTCTGCGGTAAGCTCGGTCTGCTTCACTTCTTCCTGAAGCTGGAGTTCGGCTACCTCGGCGTTTTTTGACCTGGCTTCCTTGATACCCGATAACTGCTGGAATACTGCTGGATTGTCCTTGTACTTCTCCAAGTATTCCTCTAATGCCTTGTCGCTGAGTCCGTTCAAGAGATTGCTATCCATTGTAAGTACCTACCTTTCGTTTTTTTTAAGCATTACTTAGCGGGCAAGATTACTATGATTAGCCGAGTGTCGCCACACTGCGGGCAACCACTTGCCACTTCTGTACTGGGGATAATAGTCTTGCATCTGGCACATGCAAGGGCTTTGTGTCGCCGTACTTTCACTCTTGGTACTGCATCTGTAGTCATAACACTCCTTTCTATTGTAGTCGGTAGAGTCGGTCTCTCCCGCCATGTGGGGGAGGAATGCTTGCCATGTCTTGTGCGAAGCGGACAAGCCCCATAGCCGTCATAGATGCATCATGGGGCAAATGCGTATCCCATTACCTCTAGCATTTGTACCGACCATGAGCTATGACGGGCGAGCGGCGTTGAACTGTGAATAACTTCCTACCCGCACGAGCGAGCGGGCTTGACAAGACATCGCAAATCGGGGAGTTCATACCTGATAATACCTGTATGAAGGGGGGCTGTGCTGTGGTGCTGGGCTCCCCGAAGGCAAGCATTATAATGTGGAGAACGGGAGAGAGAGAAGGGATAGTGGCTTGCCACGAGTCGGCTTTGCCGACTGGCCTGTTTTATCAAGACGGGGTGGAAGACCAACAAGGGACGCTCCCCGATGTTGGTCGTGGGGTCGTGCTTGGTGGGGATATGGGATGCGAAGGCATGGATGTGTACCTGGGGGGCAAAGGTGATGATGGTGGTGCTGGGTATGATGCTGAAGATGGTGAGCGATGGAAGCTGGCTGCAATGCGATACCATCGAAGCATGATAAGGGAGGGGCATGACCTTGGTGGGGCAAGCCTGCTCTATCCTATCCATCCCCCCTATAGTCCCCCCTTCGCTGGTCTGCGATGCACACATCAACATTCTCTAGCATCGTAGTCTGCCTCTACGCTCCATGCCATGCCGTTCTTCTTCAATCAATCACGAATAAGGCTGGGGTATCCCCCCACCCACTGTCTGTAGTGGACGTAATAATAATGATTCTACTCTCATAAAAAAATCCCTCCCAGAAAGGTACTTAACAAAAGGCCATACGGTCTATCTGTTAAAGTTTCTCTTAGATATTTTCCCATCGGAACTCTCTGCTTCTGGGCAGCTACAGCAGCTATCCAGCAGTTTTTCTGGGAAGTCCTTCCTTTTTCCCGAATAGTGCTCAAACAGTTCGAGATTTACATTGGTATCCTCATAGGAACACTGAACCATTTTCAAGCATTTTTTACACACAACTACATATATATAATCCTCAGTGTGACTCATACAGTTTCGATTCCTTTCTGGATTTTGCTGTCTTCCCGTTCTCGGAGGGAGGGATAGGTGAGAGGGGTAAGGAGGTAGGGTGCTGCGGAGCCGCAGCGGAGAAGCACCGTAGCTCCGAACTCCGAGCACCTTTCCATCCCGAACAATGGTTCTATGCTGTTGGTCTGTCCCCGAATGGACAGTCCTTGCAGGGAACAGGACACTCCTGCTCTGTCTCAGATTCAGTATATACATTGTTCCAGGAGATATCCGGAGGCTCTACCGGTTTGATTTCCAGCTCAACCTGGTGAGGCCAGCCGTTCTGTTTTCGCTGCAGTAACCTTCTTAACCACATATCAGTCCTCCTTACCAGTTCTTTCCGCACTTAGGACACTTGACCTGTCCGTGAATCTTGCTCATTTTCACTTTGCATTCCGGACACTTCATTCGTTACCTCCAAAGCTTTTATTTGCCGGTTGATTTCCTCTACCCTTGCCACATTCCCCCTCTTTGCGTGGAATGCCCTCAAAGATAGCAATTTTCGTCGTAGTGGCCTATCGGTTGTGGGAATCCTTGGCCTACCCTTCATGGGTGGCCTACATATGTCCTTTCCTGCAAAATTATCATACTTCTTCTGGAGCATCTTTTCCATATGCGGAATCCAGCAAGCAAAATGATACATCGCAGCCCAGGGCTTGGGATTGCCCTCTCTTGGTACAAACTGGACACAGAAGATTTCCCCCCTTTCGATGTCATTACCACAATGACCGCATACGTGCTTTCGCTTTGCATTCTGAAGAAACATGTGGCCTCCCTTTATATTATTTTGGACAAAACCCGTTTTTCAATCCCTACCCTTTAAAGGTATCTAGTTCGGTTTCACTGTTTAGTCTCGTTTGCCAATCGTAGCACCTTTTTGCTAAATTGTCAAGCCCCAATCCTCCTTCCCCGATTTCTGTCCAAAATCGCTTAACTACCCAGTTGACAGTCAGACTTTCTTGTGGTAGTCTTCAGTATCAAGGAGTTTCTATGACTGAACAAATAGCAGAACCAACCCTAGAAGAAATCCTCAGCCCCATAATTGGCAACCAGCGGAAGTTCCTGCTATTCCGGATTGCCGATATTGATGCGGCTCAAGCAAGGGTTCTCTGTAATGTCAAGACCTCTGAGTACAATCATTGGTTTGATAATACCGATGAGAACCAGGACTTTATCCGAATCAACCGCCAGAGGGTAGCACTGACCAAGCACTACAAGAAAGAAGCAATCAAGCTCCTGAGAAAGAGCAACCAGATAGCAGCTATTCTCATGGAGGAGAAGATGATTGATGTCATGACAAAAGAGCTTTCCAGCCGATGTTATGACCTTATCAAGACTCCTATTGCCAAGGATGTCTATTCCAAACTGGTAACAGACCTGGATGTCTCAGCTCCCCCAGTCAATCCCTGGCAAGCGAGACTGCAGGCCATAATCGTGAATAACAATAATCAAATACCCGACCAACATATAACTCCGGAGGTTATAAATGGGCAGCACATACAAGCAAACCTTGGCCAGACGGCAGAATGTACGGAGGGCGAACTTCTCTCGGAAGGTGAACAAGAATGTCCTGAGAGTGAAGAGGAAATTTGCTCTTCCGAAATTGCCTAAAGGATTCGGCTAATGACAATGACAATTGACCGAGCAGACCTTATTGAGCATCTGCTATACATCGATGATAAGGCAGGTGATGTAGTTTCGTATCGCCCAAACCGGATGCAAGCCCACTTTCTTCGCAATAAGTCCAATCGTAATATTGTACTGAAGCATCGCCAGGGTGGTCTATCCAGTATAGTCCTGGCCGATATGTTCACGGACTGCATTACCAAGCCCCATTCTACTTGTGCCGTTGTCTCCCACGAGACCCATGCCACACAGCGACTGCTTGACCGAGTGCAGTTCTACTATGACACCATGCTTCCTCCCAAGCCCGAACTCGGAGCAGGTAGCCGCAGTGAGAAGTCTTTCCCCCAGCTCCATTCCAGTATCTATGTTGGTACAGCCGGTTCCAGAGCCTTTGGTCGTGGTGATACCATCCGCAAAGTCCTCTTGTCCGAGCTTGCCCATTATGAGGATGGGGAAACAATCCTCAATGGCGTAGAAGATGCCGTACCGCTCCAAGGCGAGATTACAATCGAATGCTATGATGATATGACGGAGATTCTTACAAAGAGAGGTTGGCTACGATTTCAAGATGTAGAGCTTACCGATAATGTTCTTTCTAAGAACAGAGAAACTGGTATTGCCTATTGGTCTGATATTACAGAAAAAATTGAGAGACCAGCTACTGAACTTGTTAGGGTAACTGGAAAAGGAATAGATTTAGCTGTTACACCAAACCACAATCTGTGGGCAAGAAAAAGCGGAACTATTCAGCCCTTTGGTATATATCAAGCTAGAGAACTATTTGATTACTCAGAGTGGGAATTTGAGGCAGGTATGGAATGGCTTGGAGAGGATATACCAGTTTTCCTGGTAGCAGGAAAGCCTATTCCTGCGGAGATTTGGCTGGAATATCTTGGTTTCTTTGTTTCCGAGGGGTGGGTAGAGAAATATGCGGTATCTATCTATCAAGAGGGAATATACCAGGAAAGGTTTAGGGAAGTTGCAGGTTTAGTAGCTGCTTATCTGGGGAAGAAACTTGGTGTGTATGCTAATGGTTGTCAGTTTACAATACCAGGAAAAGCTTTTGCGGATTACATGAGCCCCTATACTAAACCAAAGAGATTACCAAGAACTGTCTTAAACTTACCAAAGAATAGATTATCTCTACTGTTAAAAGCTTATATGATGGGAGATGGGGAGAAAAAGCGGAACCGATGTATAACAAAGGACTGTTCTTTGCGGGATGATATTCAGGAGATAGGTTTAAAGCTAGGCTTCAGAACAAACTATACTGTAAAGTCTGCTTCTGGAAAACATAAAGAGGCTTATAATATAAGCTTCTACAAAGCTAAGAGAGCTTCGGTAAGGCACAGCAGAAACCAGATAACTCGTGTTCCATACCGAGGAATGGTTTACTGTCTTACGATTCCAGAAGACCACTTCCTTATGGTGAGGAGGAATGGTAAGGCTATCTGGTCTTGTAATTGTACTCCCAATGGTGAGGACAATGTCTTTTATGACCGTTGGATTCGAGCCAAAGAAGGTAAGTCCCCCTATACCACATTTTTCTTCCCTTGGTGGTGGACGGATGAATATCGCATACCGGAGAACTCCCCGATAGCTCTTCCATCAGACAGGGGAGACTTTGACTATACCGATGAGGAACAGGCCATAGTAGACCAGCACCACATCACCAAAGACCAGGTTCGCTGGCGTAGATGGAAGATAGCGGAGAAGGGCGGGCTCTTCTGGCAGGAGTATCCAGAGGATGAAATCTCCTGCTTCATCACAGTTGGAGACCCAGTCTTCGATACCAGCATTATCAATCGCTTATCTGCCGGATGTCGTGACCCCGAACGATTTGAAACTACTGTTGACAGTAAACCCGTCATGTGGGATTACTGGGCAAAACCCGATGTCAAGGAACAATATGTCATTGGGGCAGATACTGCTGCTGGTTCACCAACAGGCAGCTTCTCAGCAGCCGTTGTGCTTGATTCCAAATGGCGGGTAGTTGCTACCTTCCTTGCCCGATGCCAGCCCAATGAATTTGCCACAGTCCTCAAGGAGATGGGCAAGACCTACAATTGGGCTGAAATCTGCGTAGAGCGGAACTTTACCGGATATGCTGTTCTTGGTCAGATGACCAGCTATCCGAGGCTATACCATCAGCGGGACTTCACATCCGGCAAGGTAACGCACCAAGTCGGTTGGTGGACGAATGACCAAACCAAACACGTTCTCTATACTGAGATGAAGAATGTCTTACCGTACATCCAAATCTGGGATGCGAATCTAGTCAGACAGCTAAGAGGCTATCGCTACATCAGGCTGAAACCAACAGCCCAATCTTTCGATGACCTTGCCATATCACTGATGCTTGCAATAGTCACCAAGAAAGTGACAGGAGCATCGGGTGGCTATCAGGGCAATGTTGCTGGATATAACTGGTAGAGGAGGAAACATGCCTATAACACGAGATGTAAACACTATCAACCAAGAGATAAACAGTCTCAAGCAGTACTGGTCAACCAGACTAACCAAATTCAAGGAGTGGTATGATATCCTTCTCCTTATCGATGCCCTGTATACACGAGGGATGGAGAGCTATGTCTCCAATGAGCCGCAGACCTTCTATAACATGGCACACTATCTCTTGACCAAGGGAGACCTCTCTCACACTATTCCTATCGAGACCGAGTCGGCCTATGACCTCGACAAGAGGGCTCGTGTAGACCGAGGCTGCAGGTATATGTGGGATTTAGCCGACAGAGACCGCAAGCTTGCCGGTATATCGCCATTCATCGATGACTTCGGTTTCTTTGCCCTGGTTCTGGGCTGGTACTCCATATCAGTCTACTATGACCGAGAGAAGGGCATACCCGTAGTCAATGTGTGGAATCCTGCCGATACCTTCCCGAACTTTACCGGCACAGTAATGTCTTCCTGCGTCCACTCATACAAAATCACAGAATCTGCTGCTGCTATCAAAGCAGAGCAGTTAGGCTGGAATTACCAGACTATGCAAGGTCGCACACCCAGCCTCACAACTGAAGTAACCATCGATGAGTTCTTCTTCAATGATGGCGAACTCAAGAGTGTTGTCCTCATTGGCGGTCAGGACGTTACCGGTATCCAGTCCCGCTCTGATATGCTTGTCCTTTGCTCACCGATAGGAGGCTTCCAGGACAGAGGTACACTTACCAATTCCAGCATGAACTGGCGACAGCTTGCCGGACGTAGCATCTTCGAAGTGAACCGAGAGGTCTTTACGTCGTTCAACAAGTGGAAGAGCATAGCAACCCAAGTGCTGAAAGATACCGTCAATCCAATCACTCAGGAGTTTTCTGCTACTCCCAAGGCCACACCGGAACAGATAAGAGAGCGTGGAGCACTGTTCAACTACGCCCCAGGGGAGGCCGGTCTTCAGCGTGTCAGCAATCCTCCAATTCCCCTTGAACTCCAGGCTCATCTGGTTGAGACACGCCGAGAAGTGCAGAAAGGTTCCTTCAATGATGCTGTCTATGGTATGACCGAGGGACAGGCCGGATATGCCTTGAGCCTCCTGTCCTCATCCAGTGCAAACCAGATACTCTATCCTTATATGGATGCCAAGCATTTTGTCATCAGTGAGATAGACCGTTTCTGGCTGCTCAATCTCAAACAGGGCGGGAGAATCTTCGCTATCAAGGGAACCACTCTTGAGCAGTTGAAGGGCGATGAGATTCCCGAAGATGTGAGCGTCAATGTCAATTCCGAAGTTGCCACCCCCAAGGACTGGATGGAGCGTGGAACCATTGCCGGAATGCTGAAAGACCATCTGGATGAATCAACAATCGTAACTGAGATTCTCCACATGCCAGACCCGCAGGGAATCAAGCGGAAAAGAAGCGTAGACAGGATGCTCAATCACCCCCTCTCCCAGCTTGTCGAGCAGATATCCGGCTACTATATCCATGCCGAGTACCTCAAAAGCAGGGGCGATAAGAAACAGGCCGAGCTATTCATCAGGGCTGCTCAGGCTTTGGAGACCCAGCTCGGTGCAGCTCCGGAAGGCCAGCCCAATCCTGCCGAAGCAACCGGCGTGATGGCAGCCAGAAAAGCCGGAGCCCCAGCCGAGAAACAGACAGTGTCCTCGATGGTTGCTCCTCCGGAGGCCAGACAGGGATTCTCACCACAGCAATTGCGAACTATGGTCGGTAAGGGAAAGATAAGGAGATAACATGGTAAACGATTATAAGAGTCCGTTCACTCTGCCATCAATGCCCGATTTCCCTACGCTCTATACAGAGAAGGATGCTCAGCGGCTACAAGACCTCAATACCCTTGCAGCCCAACAGCAACAGATTTACAAAGGTTCCTATACGCCGGAGCAATGGGCAAATAAGCCTTTTATCCAGCAACAGGCTCAGGAGATAGCATCGGGAATCTATGATATCCCAATTATCGGTCAATTCCTTCCTGGTGCTAATCTCGGTCTTACCCCTGAGCAGCTTGATATCAATATCCAGCAGACTGAGGGGGAGATTCAGGAGCTTCTTCGGAAACAGCGTGTAGTGGAACGAATGCCTACTATCCGAGACTATATAGCTGCCTATGCTATTCAAGGCTTGCTCAGTGGCGAAGAGGCCAGACTTTACGAGCTTATCCCCGAACTTGACCCCAGCTCAACCTCAATCAATCGCCTTGACCTCAGCGATGAGGAGCGGGAATGGATACTGGCCTACAACGAAGCTCTATCTGGTGGGACGATGGAAGACATCATGAAGCTATATGATGGCTTTCCTCCGAGTGTTTCCTTTGACCAGATGGTAGCTGACCTTACTACATCCAATCCCGCTATCGACCCTGCCTATATCATGTCAGTTGCTGCCTTGATGCGGGACAACGATGCTATCCGTGAAGTCCTTCGTGCAGCTTATCCGCCACAGGTAGCCGATGAGGAAGCAGGTTTCTCCAATACTATCTGGGAATCAGTCCAGACAGAATTGAAGACTACCTATGGGGTGGATTCTACCGGTACATTGGAGGGAGACCTCAGAAAGCTCCAGGAACTCGGTGGAGACCCGAATCTGGCTTCTCGAACAGTTGCTCTTACCACGCAAACGGGTGAGAGCTACAAAATGGTAGAGAAGATGGATGGCTTCTATGATGATACTGGTACTGTAAAGATTGCTAATAAGGATGCAGAAGGCAACTGGGTTAATCTCCAGGATTGGGAACTATTCGAGCTTGACTACTATCAAGACCCCGATGATATCTACAAGAGGCTGGATGCTCTCGTTGTCCTTGCCGGTATGGACTTGACCGGTATAACTACCAATGATATCGAAGCTGCTACTGGTCTGGGTAAACAGAGCAAGCTTGAACGTGATGTGCAGGAAGCAGGAGTCTACGAGATTCTTGAGAATAATAGTGCTGCTCAATCGCTGTATGACCTGTTCAAGGGAAAGAATCCTTCAGTTTCTGAAGTACAAGTACGGTCATGGATGGATGCCAACTTAACTGCGGAACAGAAGGATATTGACTGGTACTTCTTCAGTGTTGCGGCTCAGAAGCATAATATATCTGCCATGATGTCGGCTTTCTTCGGGAAGGATGCCGCCAGTCTTGAGGAAGCTCTCCAAAATGCGGGAGAAAGGCCGGAGAATGAGGCTTTGGCTACACTAGGAGAAGCAGGGGCATCTATCGCCGTTGGTGCTGCTAATTTCCTCAATATGCTTGGTTCAGCTCATGCATGGATAACCGGTGGTGGAAAGACCGAGGATGCCGTTGTTTTGCCCCACAGTGGCGTTTCATTGGACAGGCTTGAACCTAATGCCCTCCAACGGGCTTCACAGCAAATTATCGAGGGAATACCTACCTTCTACTGGGAAGCCAAGGAAGAATTTGAGGGCAAGTCATGGTGGGACAAGCTGACAGACCCTTCGTGGTATATCATCAACATCGGTGAGCAGCTTCCCATGACGCTGATGCTGATGGTTCCAGGTGGTGTTGGTATGGCTGTAGGAGGTCGAGTAGCTACAGCAGCAGCAACCAGACTGGGAGCAAGTGTTTTCCAAACCGCAGTAGCTCGATATGCCATCGGTGGTACGCTGGCTTCTGCCCTATCCCGTCCCGTTGAATCTGCCTTTGAAGCTGGTGATGCCTATAATACTGCTCTCAGCCGAGGTTTATCTATCGAGGAAGCTAAAGCTGCCGGTAATCATGTCTTTGCAAACAACATGAAGTTATCAATATCTGATGCAGTCCAGTTTGCTCTGATATTTGCACCCACTCCCAAGTTCCTGAAAACCTCTATGATACGCAGTGGTTTGGTCAAAACCAAGCTTCTTGGGGGAAAATTGGTTGCTTCCGGCTTACTGGAAGGTGGGGAGGAATACTATCAGCAAGGTCTCCAGCGTCAGGCTATGGGAGATACCGAGGTTTGGAACTGGGATGCGGAAATGCAAGAGTGTTTTGCCATAGGAGCAATGATGGGCGTTGGTATGGGACTGGGTGGCGATGTGCTTGCCCCTGTGATTGACCGCATATCCAAGCATGTACCGCCGACCATTCAGGATAAGTTCGATACTGCAAAGGAAAAAGGCGGTTTAAGTGGTGCTCTCGACACACTTACCACAGAAGAAGCAGGTAAGAAAGCGATTGAGCTTGCTACGGCGGCGGCAGCAGAGGAACTTATTAACAAGAACATTACAAATGCCGAGCGAAAGGTCTATGCGAACCAGCTTGCCTATCTGGATGGAGTGATTACATCCTACGATGAGGCTTTAACTGACCTATCTACTACAATCCAGGGTCTCCAGCAGCGTGTAGCCGAGGCAAATCTTACTGAAGTGGAGCAAGCAGCTATCGAAGCTGAGATAACCAAGCTCAGCAACCAGTTCCAAGACCTCCATAGCAAGCGTTCATCGGCTACAAAGGAGCGAGACACCCTAAGAAAGACCGATATTGCGGCTCAACCAGGGACTGATATAGCCAATGCCTGGAATAACATGACTATGACTCAGAAACTGGAGATAAAGAACAAAACCGGAGTGGTCTTTGCCGATATCTACAATACCAAGACCAAAAATGTTCGTACTTGGGATGAACTGAGTGTGGAATCGCAGAACCAGCTCAAGCAAGAATGGGAAACCAGGATAGCAAAGACCCCCGCTACTGTTGCTGAGGCATCAGGGCTTGCTTCTTCTACCTCAGTCATCGTTCCTCAAGCCAAGAAAGCTACAAAGCCAACGGCAGAGGCCGAGAATCCTATCGATGCGGATATCGACGCTGTTCAAGAGCATTTCCACAAGTCAACTCAGCTCAAAGGCAAGGAGAGAGCGGCGGTATCCCGACAGTTGAACTCGATTCGTAGACGATTGCAGCGGAATCCAACCAAAGCTGACCTGGCTGATGCGGTAAAGACTGTAGGCCAGCTCAAGGAGTATGTCGGCCAGCAGATTCCTACCAAATATGGGATAGGTACAATCGAATCTATCAATGCCAATAGTGTGCGAGTCAGGTATGCCGATGGAACTGTCCGTACAATGGACGCATGGCGAACGAATCTTGGCTTTGCCGAAGAGCTTAATACCGATGCTCTGGATTACCTTGAGGCCAGAGCCAAAGATGAGCTTGCTGCTCTGAAGCAGGAACTTAACTTTACTGGGGGCAAGATTTCTGAACGTATTATCGAGACCGTAGAGCAAGCTAAGAAGGTCTTTGAGGATATGGTAGCGAAAACTGGAAGGTCTATTGGAAAACGAATAGAGGCCAGTAGTGGAGCTGCTAAACTCTATCCAACTTATATGAAATATCGAGAAGATATCAAGAAATTGGGTTTTGAAGCTGAGGAAATGAAAAGGATGGGACTTCCTACCACTTCAATAGAGTTTCTTGCGGATAGAGAACGTCTGATACTGAAGTACGTAGAAGTTCCGGTACAGCCCCTTGTACGCAAGCTTTTAGTGGAAGGAAATGAACCATACTCTTCGAATGCGTTTGGTGAGGGGGAAAAAGGAGTTTGGTATGAGACTCCTTCAGGAGAGAAGAAATTTGAGGCTCTTACATATAAGAAGAAGACCAATACTGAAAGCAAGGAGAGTCTGGAATTGGCTCAAACCAGCTTCCTTGAGCTGATTAATGAATCAACCGAGATAGCAACCATTATGCCGATGGAAGACTGGGCTGCAGTGGAAAAGTACCTGGAGGGCAAGGGTCTAACTGAGGAATCGAAGCATTCACTGAAGAACTTTCTAGATGTGGTCGGCTATCACCACTTCAAAAAGGTAATTATCCGTGAGTGGAAAGCTACCAAATCTCCTACTGGTGCTCAGGCCAACTATGAGGTCGAGACCGTCAAGGATGAAGATGGTGGCCTGTATGACCAGGCAGTAGTCAATCTTTTCCAGTCCGCTCTGAATAAGGCTCAGGTGGATGTGCCAATCATCCACGAGCTATGGCATCATCTGGAACGCTTCTTGCCCAAGGAGCTTGTCATGGAAGTGCAGTTGGCTTGGAAGAAGTCAGTTGAGGAATATACAGCAGCTCATCCCTGGTTTGTAGAGATTACCGGTAAGAACTTACTGGAATCATTGAAGATACAGAATGAGCTATCAACCAAGGAATATGATGCTATTCTCAAGCGATACCCCGATTCTGCTACCGATATCGCAAACGGTTTCAAGCTTGAGGATGGTAAGCATCGGCTTATCCCCAAGGGCATCTACTATCTGTTCAGCCCTGCCGAATGGATGGCTGTCCGGTGTACCGAACGAACCGAGGCCATGAATGAGCTTTCCCGAACCAAGGGGATTGAGAGCATAGCATCTTACATCAGGGATTATCTCAAAGCCCTTGTAATGGGGCTTAAATCGCTCAAATCCCTCAAGTTCACCCAAGAGATAAAGAATCTATTGGGGGAGGACTTGGAAGGCCGAATATTGGCAAAATTCGCTATGGGAAATCTGAATGACCTTGTCAATGTGCGAGGCGTACAAGTCAAATATGACTATGCTCTCGAATCATCTATCAACAAACCGGCAGCCAGTGTGCAAGCCCGAACCATACCGAAGAATCTGCCTGAGCATGAGATTGACCCTGCGATGCTCCAGCGTAATGACAAGCGGGAAGCTGCCAGAGAGATGGCAGAGGTCTGGGCTGCCGATAACAGCAATCCTCTTGATATAGCTATGGTTGCGATGTATACGACAGGAGACTTCACTTCCTTCATCGATAGCATTCCTAGCAAGATAAGTCTTGGCGATAAGTGGAGTCAGCTAACCGAGACTACCAAGAGCTACATCCTGAGCAAGCACAAACTCAAGTTCAAAGAGGGAGAGGAAATCCTAGCCTCAGACCTGGTACGTATGAACTGGAGAGATATCCCTGAGAAAGTCCAGAAACAGCTCAAGCGTATCCGGTTTGTAAACTTTGTCTCTGATGAGTTCCTGAACTTCAAGTTCGATGATGTCAATGGAACCAGCCTTGCTTGGCAGCCAGTCCTCGACGCTATGTGCCAAATCGGTCAAGGCCGCTTTGACAATCCTCTCCGCATGAAGGTTGGTTTGGTAGCTGACCATGCCATCAATGCCAAGATGGTCTATGAGGCTGACTGGATTAAGAAGCGGATAAACTGGAGTAAGAAGCACAAGCTAAACCAGCCGAATCGCTATCTTAATCCCAAAGCCAGGGATGTCTATGATAACAAGGTAGCTACAGTAATGGAGAATGTGGGCTTTGAAGACCAGCTTACTCCGGTTGCAGAGCTTATCAAGAAAGAACCAATCAAAGCTGCTCTGAAGGGTATGCCCACAGCAGAGAAGCTCAGCATTGTCGAGTACTGCCTTGAACTCAGAAGAAACCTTGATGACCTGCATTCTCAGTGGAATATGATGCGGGAGAAGCTGGGACTGGAGCCTATCCCCTATATCAAGAACTACCTGCCTGAGATAATGAAGGTCAATATGCTCCATAAGGTATTCGGTGTCAATGTCAGGCCAAGCCATCTATCTGAGCCAACAGTCGTACCAGACTTCATGAAGCCCGATACACCCTTCAATGCTCGTGCTCTGGAACGCAGGGGAGGCTTGGCGGGCTATACCAAGATTCGTGATGTAGGCCGACTGTTCGATGACTATGTTCAGGCAGTATCCAGAGACCTCTTCTATACGCCAGTAGCGATGAATGCCAGAGCTCATGCGGAAGTTCTTCGCAGTCAGGGTCTTGATGCTCCCGCCCAGTGGCTCGATAACTGGGTAAGCCGGTCAATCCTTGGGATGCCTGATGGTCTTACCAGATTCCGCTTGGAGAATGCTGACTTCCGAATCCTGGGTATTCGTCCTTGGTCGGTAGCTACCTTCATGCGTGGTAGGTTGAACTCGGCGGTATTCGGCCTGAATCCGGCCTGGAACTTGTGGGTACAGACATCTTCACTGGCCTTATCCTCCCTGTATAATGGCAACTATGCAACTGCAGTGGGCTTTGCCAGATACATCTTCAGCAAGTCAGAGCGTCAGTGGATTCGTGACAACTGTATGTCAATGGCAATCAAATCCAAAGCAGCCGGTTCGATGGCCTATCAAGACCTCAGTACATCGGTTGTAGCAGGAGAGGTTGCCCGTCGTTCGCCGTTACAGACCGTTGATGAAGTATGTCAGCTATTCACAACCTTCATGGAAAATCTCCTGACTGGTGGTAGCTGCAGTGCTGCCAAGTACAAAGGCCAGAAGATGGGCATAACCAGTACTACCAAGCTTGCTGCTTTTGCAAGTGATGGTGGTGCAAAGACCCAGTCTATGTATGACACGATACACCGTCCTACGGTTCTTTCCCCTGGTGTAGCTTTCCTCGTGCCTTTCCAGACCTTCAGCTTTGAGGCTCTTACCAGAATCAGGGAGATGACCAATATCAACATTCACGGTAAGCATCCGTTTGGACAGGCAGGAGCCTACCGAACTGTTGCCCAGACCAGTGCTGAGGGCGAGGTAGTAACTCGTATCAGGCTTCAGCGTGTGATTGAGTTCATCGGGGCAGTTATTGTCTGCAACCTGCTCGGTGCTCATTTCAACCGTCGAAAGCCCTGGGAGGTTACATCCTTCGTTCCTTTCTTCAATACCTTCTACTTCGGGGTAGACCCTACCAGAATGAGAATGCCAGTCTATGGCCGGTACATATCAGAAATGTGGGAAGGATTTGACAAAGCAATCAGCGATGGCGATATGGAAGACCTTATCCTGTGGATGACCAAGTGGCACACACCTGCCGGATATCAGTCTGCCAAGACTTATAAAGGGGCAAAGGCTCTCATCGAGGGAGAGTATGAAGTCAGTGATGGAGAGACCTTCGATGTAGAGGCCAGCGATTGGCTCAATGCCCTTGTCTTTGGCGTATGGGGTACGGAGCAGGGAGAGGAATGGCTCAGGCACTATATTGACAATCTTCCCATGTCTACCAAGGAAATCAAACGCAAGCTTGAGGAGAAAGAGGCCAGCCTTGGTCAAAGCGTGGATGGACAGTGGTACACCCTCAAGGATTACCGCTCAGAGGCACTCAGGATGTTCGAGAATGAGGGTATTCCGAGCTGGATGGTATCCGAGGATGTCCCCATCTATTCCGACCTCACAATTTTCGCAGTTGATTGCGACCTGTTATGGGAGGAATACAAGAGCCTCAATACCGCCGAGGAACGGACAGCTTACCGGATTGCCAATCCATATGTCGATGCAACCCTGTTGTTCTGGGAGCAGGTACAAACTGCTAAGACAACCCAGGCCAATGAATATCTGGTCACTCTATGGCGTACTTTCGGTGTAGACCAGAATCCCAGAATGACCTGGAGAGGCTTTCCCGAAATTCCAGATTATATCAAACTAATGCCAGAATAGACTATTGACAATAAAATAACAGTATGCTATGTTGGGAATTAACTTTAAAGGAGGTTTTATGCCAGACCAAGAAGTTGTTGAAGGTGCTCAGGATGGGAATGGACAGGCAGCGACCCAGGACAATGCTGCTGGTTCTTCCGATTTTGTACCCAAGCATCAGTATGTCGGACTCCAAGCCAAGTTTAATAAGAAGGAGGCCGAATACCAAGCCAAAGTGAGCGACCTTGAGAAACGGGTAACGGGTGCTGTCAGTGCGGAAGAGCACAACCAGGTCAAAGCCGAATTGGACACTATGAAAGCAGAGAAAGCCAAAGCTGACGAGGCCAATCAGCAAAAGGCATTACAGGAATTGTCCAGTCGGAAAGCAGTACTTATCAAGAAAGGTGTTCCCGAAGCAGATGTGAAAGACCTCGATGATAAGTCGATAGCACTGATGGAGAAGACCCTGGGACTGGGTATTGGCAAACCGAAACCTGACCTGCAAGGAACAGGTGGAGGCACAGCCGTACCGAAAGGCAGTCCAATGGAACTTGCAAGGATGGCTTATTCATCCAGTAACCGGTCAAAATAAACTACAGGAGGAATGAAAAATGGCTTGGACTTTAGCCGAATTAAGCAAGATAGAGACCGATACCCTGCGGAAGTCAGTGGCTGACACTCTGCTCATGGAATCCAGTCTCTTGGAGATGATTCCCTGGGAGACCATCGGCACACTGGCAACCACAGTTATCCGCTATGCCGACCTTCCCAGTGTCGGTTTCCGCAAATTGAATGCGGGATACACCGAGTCAACCGGTAGTTTCGCTCAGAAGGTAGAGAGCATCTCCCTCATGGGCGGAATGATTGACACAGATAAAGCCCTGGCTCGTGCCAAGAACACAGTTGCCGATGCCAGAGCAATCCAGCAAACACTGATGCTGAAGGCGTTGGCCTACAAGTTCAACGATAAGTTCGTCAATGGCAACCCGCTCTCCGACCCCGAAGAGTTTAAGGGTGTCAGCAAGCGTGTGGACGATATCGTATCAGACGGATACACCGGCCAGCTCATCGATTGTGGAGGCACTTACGGGGCAGCCCGTGATGCCGGTATCCTCTACAACGATGCCAACAGCTACAATTTCCTGACCAAGCTAGACCAGCTTATCTACTCCATCAAGGGTCATAACCCCGATTTCCTATTCATGAACCAGAAGACCCTGTTGGCGGTTCGTGCTCTGCTTCGCCAGCTTAAACTGCTCGATACCACCAAGGACATGTTTGACAGGAATGTCGATGTCTACGCCGGAGCCCGCATGGTTGACATCGGCGTAACTTCCGACCAGTCCACCGAGATTATCACCAATACGGAAGACCCGCAGAGCCTGTATACCTCCGATGTCTCTACATCCATCTATGCCGTCAAATTCGGCATTGGTGATATGTTGTGGGGCATTCAGGAGTATCCTCTGGAGGTCACGGATAAGGGGCTGCTCGAAGACAAGCCGGTCTATCGCACTGAGATTGACTGGCCGCTGGGTCTTGCCAATGTAGACCCCCGCTGCACTGCCCGACTGTGCAATGTATTCCCTGACAACATAGTACAGTCATAGTACCCTGGAAAATTGAACAAGGAGGAAATAACATGGCGTTCGATTCATTAGGAATACTCAGAGGCGAATACAGCTCGGCATTAGTCGCAATGGATGAGAGTGATGCCGTAGCAACATCCGAGACTGCCAACTCGGACGGTAATGCTGTAGTCGAGATTAACGGCACTGGAGCCAAAGGTCTGGCTGCAGTCCTCATCTTCACGGAAGAGGCTGATTCCAACTCCTATGACGATGAAGGCACAATAACCATCCAGGCTTCAGACTATCTCGACAAGAACTGGGAAGAGGTTGCCCGCTTCCCCGTTATCCACTGTCACCTGAAGCAGGTCTATATCACAGCTACTACGGCTTTCGTAGCGGCTGATATCGGGCAAGACCTGACTGAAGAGACTTCCACTGACACCGGCAAAATCCTGTGGTATGACCCTGCCCTGGAAACCATAGGCGGGAAAGGCCGAGTCATTGTCGAGATGGACGATAGTGGAGACCTCTTCGATGCGGCAGTAGGCAAGACCGAGACATCGGGTGGGACTGGTGTAGGCACGAAGATTGTGGCAATTGACGCAGACCCACAGCAAATGCTGCCTGGAGCCTACGTGGTTCGCTTTGCAACCGACAAGAAATATGTCCGCTGCAATTGCGAGTCCGTAGAGGACAGTCTCGGCAAAGCGTGGATTCTGCTCACCGATGCAGCCTTCACCAATATATAACCGGACAGTAACAAACCAGCATAAGGGGGAGGCTCAGTCTCCCCCTATTCTTATAAGGAGGTAAGGTAATGAAAACACCAATCGCAAGAGACACATCTATAAGTACACTGGATTCTGGAACATCAGAAACTGACACCAAGCTAGACCGTATTCTTCGAGGAGTAGAAATTCTTCTTGATGAGGAGGTAACTGCAGACGATGTAGAGTAGGTCAGTTTGGTTGTCAGTTTCAAAGTAGAAAAAATACTTAGGAGGAAGAAAAATGCTAGCGATAATGAAAGGGACAGGACAAGACGGACTGGAAGTAACACTGAAAGCAACCAAGGGAGGCATCCTGGGAGTGGTTGATGCCAGAGTTCTCTGGACAGCCAAAGGTTATGGCTATTCCGCAATGGCAACATCGGCAGTGGCAGCCCTCGTTGTGAGACCGACCACTACCGCTATGGCAACCCTGTACAACAACAGCTCAAGCAAACACTTCGTTATCGACAGGGCATTCGCCCACAATCTGGTAGGAGCAGCCCAGAGTGACTATGGCCTGTGGCTCTGTGTGCATCCTATCGGCATGACGGCTCCGACCAACGACATCACGGTTCGGAACAGCTCCAGTGGTAAAGTTACCGGTGGAGAGGGATACTTCGACAATGGTGCGACTGTTGTGGCTGATGGCTGGTTCCCTTGGGGAGCGGCCTACACAACCGTTACCGTAACGACCCCTGGGGGCTTGCTTGAGGCTAACGTGGCTGGAAGGCTAATCATACCGCCTACTGCCGCCATATCCCTGCAAGTCGTCGCCTCGGTCAATACCGCTACGTTTACGGCGGGTTTCTCATGGTTCGAGGTTCCCGAAGACGAACTGTTGGTTTCCTAGCAAATGAGGTCTGAGGGGGGCTAACAACCCCCTTCAGCCAGAAGGAGGAGAAATGCCGATACCTGAAATTGATAAACTAGCCGGAGACAGCGAAAGCCCCCAGACTAAAGCTGCTCTGTCATCTTGTATTGCAGAAGAGATTCGCAATGGTGTTGAGCCAGACCAGGCCAAGGCCATGTGTATCAGCATGATAAAAGAGAAAACCGGTCAGGAAATGTAGATGACCGACAAGAAGCAGCTTACCCATGATGAGAAGCTTGACAGCCTTATCCATGATGTGAGCGATATCAAGGTTGCTCTTAAAGGCTACAATGGCTTCAAAGGGCTCTGTGAGTCCCATGCCGACCTGAAAAAGGATTACTACCTGTTCAAACGCAATGCCTGTATTCTAGCGGGCATAGCGATAGGTTCCGGTCTAATCTCAACTGGCTTGGCAGTGGGCTTACCGGAGATTCTCGGAAAGTAACCATACAGAGGAGGAAACATGTTTGAAAAAGCTTATAAGATTCCAGTAAAGCTTGGTATAGCCCTCAGTGGAATGCTTGGTATGGGCTATGCCTATGCCGGAGCCGAGCTGACTGCCAAGAAGCTTATACCGGATGGCAAAGGGGGCATGAAGCTCGCTCCTCATCCGAATAGACTGAAGGCTATGCTCGGTTTCCATGATGTTCGCTATGGACACAAATGCATTACCGATGACTTCGTGGAGTTTGTTGTAGACCAGCTCCAGACGGAGACATCAGCATTCGGTGACTTTAAGTACCACGATTCAGGTATTGGTACGGATGCTGAGGCTGCGGGCGATTCAGCTCTTGGTACTGCTTGGGGTGGTAGCAGAGATATAGGCACGCAGACTGAGGGTGCAACAGCCAATATCTATAAGTCTGTGGCTACCACAACCTACAATGACACGAAAGCCATTACTGAGCATGGCCTGTTCAATGCATCGGCTGATGGTATTCTGATGGACAGAACGCTGTTCTCCGCTATCAATGTGGTCTTAGGCAACGCAATCGAGTGGACATTCCAAGTAACCGTTACATCAGGTGGCTAGATGCCCTGCTACTTGGAGTAAGAAGGCTTGCTCCAAGTGACAGAGTATTCAGCAAAGGAGTGTGCTATGGCTTACATAGAAATCCCCAAAGAAATCACAACCGATAAGGACAAGATGGCGTGGGCTTTGCGCCTCGTGGAAAAGCTGAAGTTTGAGCATAACGCCAAAGGTGCGCTAGTGGAGAGGTTTACTGCTACCTGTGATGCAGACGGCAACATGCAGACAATGAACGATGCAGACGTTGACTTCGTTGCTCTCGGTGTAGATGCCGGAGATTTAATCACTCTTGATAAAAGCACCAGCGATGAAGAAATTGGTTGGGTTACGGGCGTCAGTCAGCATAGCCTTACCGTTGGTAAAGGTTTCGCTAAGAAGGGCTGTTTTCTTTCTAGGGCGTATGAGGTCACTATCAAGCTCAAGGAATTTCATAGCTGGGTGAGCAATGTGTGTGAAACTGGAATTCAAGAAGCCCTGATGTACGCCAACGAAGCCAAGCAAGCTATGTATCAGGATGAGACATGGGATAGCAAGATAGACGCAAAGGCTGTGCTGGAAGCAATAGAGGCAGATAGGGCGAAGTAAGATGGCGACACAGAATTTTACAACTTACACTGAGTATGACGAAGGCTCTGATGTATCAATAACATCAAGCCGTGTCACTGGGACAGCCGTTCACCCAGCTAACCAGACCGCCTATGTTTATAAAGACATGGGAGCTAGTCACTTTGCTGGTGACTTCGAGCATCTATTCACAATGAATTTAACTAATGCCTCATGGGTAGGTGGTTTGGTCAATTGTTGGGCAGTTTCAGATACTATCGGCGATTATTATTATGACAGAATTAATGGATATGTATTAGGTGCTGGTTTAACGAAATCTACATATAACTATGGACGTCTGCTTGAAGGGTATCCCCCAGATAATTCATTTTATGATATATCGGCCGAAATTTCAACAAGCACGTCGTATTATTGCAAAGTTGTTAGAGATGAGGGGGTTGGAACATACGGGACATTATATCTCTATATGTACACTGACGCTGCTAGAACAAGTCTATTTGATACATTAAGTCTTGCACTCCATTCCAAGGAAGATTTACGCTACCTCTACGCGCTACAAACTAACGATAGTGGCGGCGGCGACACTACGGTTTCTTTTTATACCGAAAACCTTGACCTGCAGGAGAGCACTGCTCAGGCTGTTGGTGGTGGCTCAGTCTCAATTGCTGCTGCTGTCAACAAGACAACAAAGAAGGGCTTATCTGGTGCTGTGACGATAGCTTCTACGTTAGGCAGAACAATCAAGAAGGGAGTAGCTGGGACTGTTACAATTGCTGCCTCACTTGGAAGAAAGATATCCAAAGCGGTTGGAGCTGGAGCCCTTGCTATTGCCTCTACTGTTTCTATCGGCTCTCTTATTCAGCAAGCGGTGGGTGATGGAGCAGTGGCTATTGCTTCTGCACTGAACCTAATAGTCAAGCTTGGCCTCTCTGGTACTGTGACTCTGGCAGCTACTCTTGGCAGGAAGGTATCTACAAGCTTGTCAGGGGCAATTACACCCTCTGGAGCCTTATCCAGTAAGACTAAGCTGGCAATAGGGTATGGGTCAATAGCAATCAGTTCAACTCTTGGCTTACTTATCAAGAAGGGTGTTAGCGGTACTGTAACGATAGCTGCTACTCTTGGTAGAAAAGTATACAAAGCAGTCTCAGGAGCCCTTACACCATCGGGTACAGTAGGAAGGAAGATATTTAAGGGTCTTGGGGATGGGACAGTTACTCCGGCTTCTACCCTTGGCCTGAAGATAAAACTAGCAGTTGGGTCTGGGTCGATAACGGCTGTTGGAGCACTGACAATTAACCTGCTGAGAAAGCTCTCTGCTTTCCTATCATTCAGGAAGTATAGAGATATATCTCTTGAGTTTAAACCATACAAAACGGTATTGCTTGACTTTAAGCCCTACAGAGACATAGACTTAACGATACGAGGGGGATAATATGGCTACTACAAGAGAGTTTGAATTAGGCGAGACTGTAGAGATTTATGTAGAGGTAAAAGACCAGGATGGCACACTGGTTGATGCTACCACATCAATTACTACTACCATATATAACCCCGATGGTACGGTAGCCCAAGCTGCCGACGGTATGACCAATCTCGATACTGGCAAATATGACTACTTCTACACAACGGTCACTCAGACAGGCTGGTATAGAGTCCGCATTACTGTTACTGACCTTACCAAGATAACTATCAAGGATGGGGGGTTCAACGTCAAATGAGGACTGGAGATACACAGGCCACTCCTACCGCCAATCCGCTAGTTGTAGTAACGGTCAATGGCGATACGCATACCAGTGAGGGTGGTGGCGGCAATGACCGGCTTGTTTCGGTCTATACCGATGAACAGGCTTGGGGAGGGCAGTATATTGTCGTCCTAGACAACGCAGATGAGGCTCTAAATGCCAAGGCATACACCGGAGAGCAATTAGACCTTACCTGGGGATTTGTTGGCGGTTCTGGCTCAATGTTGCATCGTTTGTGGGTGCATAACCAGACCTATACCTCCAAGGAAGGGAAGCTGGTACTGTCTCTTCTTTGCGTGGATGCTTGGGGGTTGCTGTCTTATTGCATAGCTAACTTTACCAATTCGGTCTGGAACCAGTGGTGGCAAGCAGATGGAGCTAAACTGATTGCCTCAGTTACCTACCCGTCAGGAGAACCCATCACAGCCGCAGATGCAATGTATGACTCCCTCTTGGAGAATTACGGCAAGACAGTCTTCGATATTGTTTCAACTCTGATTACCTCTCAGCTTGTCATTGATACTGAGATTGCTGAGGGGGAAACAGATGGTATCATTGATGTTATCCATCCGCCAATGTCAGTAGGCGATATCAGTTCTGGTGTACGTCAGGGAATGGAAATGACCAAGTGCTTCCTTGGTCTGCGTAGAGCCAGACTGAATGGAGACCCCGATGTGCTTGGTACGTTCCGAGTGCTGAATCCGGCAGTTCATGATACGGTCTATGCTTTCTCAACAGCCAATACTCACTTCATCAATATCCAGGATGATGCTTTTGTAGCTCCGAACAATATCACTGTCTGGGCGTACAATGCAGCAGGTAATGACTGGATTAGCGGTTATGCCCAGGATGATGATGCTTATGCCCAATTCGATGTTCCCAGACATATCATGCTCTCCTCGCTGGATACTGACATTCGTAGCGATACGGACACTCTTGATGCTGTTGCCCTGGGATACTTGTCCAAGATACAAGCCAGTGCAGCCAGTGGTGAGATTGAAGCTCCGATGCATTGCTCTCTGGAACTCTTCGATAAGGTCTCTGTTACTGACCCCCGATATGACACTCCCAAGGTTTCTACCGGCTATGTCATGCGGATGATTCGGCAATATGACAGGGGGGTATATCGCATCAAGATTCAACTTGGTGGACAGACATCGGGCTATACTCCTCCAGGAGGGAATGGTGCGACGGGACTGGCCGAGGGATTGCCTACACCGATAGAACGAAATATACCGCTCATACCTTGGAGTACGATACTTCCCAGGGCAATCCAGGGCTATTGGCATGACATTGTCTTTACTGCCGTAGACCAGACTCATATTGCTTGGACATCGACAAATGGTATTAAGTTCTATGACAGCACATCCCTGACCGTAACTGCAGATGCAAATAGTGAGATTCCAGGAGCAGGTATTTACTATATCTATTTTGACAGTAGAGATGAGGCTCCAATCACACTGAATTACACAACCGACTTTGCTGCTCTATTAACAGAAGAAAATGCAGAATATCTCGGAGTTCTCTGTGTGGTAAAAAGTGGTTCCGCACCAGGAATATTGCCAACTATTCTTCCCTCTTATGGAAAAGAGCCTTTTATAACGACTGATTTACTCCAAATGGCTGGATTTAAAGAGTGGACAGATGGAGTTGATACCTACAAAGCCATACTTGGAACAGATATAAGTGCCGGACATATCACACTATCCGCACTACAGACTGCTGGTACACCCTCTGTGTTCCGGCAGGATGCCATACCTACCTCATTGGCAGCCGGAGATATCTGGTTTGATACCAATGATGATAACAAGCTGTATAGAGCAGGATGTGCGGGAGCAGATGAAATCAAGGCGGGAGAGTGGGAGCTATCCAGTGACTCCCGAATAGAGGATGCTCTACAAGCGGCCAGTGATGCCCAAGATACGGCTGATGGTAAGATAGTAACCTTTATCCAGGCAGGTATCCCCACAGCAACCGATGTTGGCGATTTATGGGTTGACTCTGATGATAACAATAAGCTATATCGAGCTGCTTCGGTAGGTGCTAATGAGATTAAGGCCGGTGAGTGGGTGTTAGTAAGAGACTCCGGTATATCTACCGCCCTTTCTGATGCAGCTACCGCCATTTCAAATGCTGCTACAGCTCAGGGAACAGCTAATAGCAAGGTCACAACCTTCTTACAGACCAGTATTCCAACAGCAATCTCCGCAGGGGATTTGTGGGTCGATACTGATGACCATTATCGAATGTACCGAGCTGCTGCTGCTGGTGCGAATGAAATCAAAGCTGGTGAGTGGGTAGAAACCCTAATGGTTGGCAATTGGTATGAGAAGACCGGAGTTACTCTGGATGCAACCTATGGTATATCTATCTACGGTGGACAGGGCATTCTCGGTCTGAGAACTTTTGCCACGAAGACAGCGTATGATAATTACATAACTGCTGCTGACCCCGACAGTATAACTGGTGTTCAGTGCTATGTTGGTACTGATGGCAAGATATATGCCGGTGGTGGTAATGTGAGTCTTGATGCTGATGGTATTAAATTCATTGGAAGTACTTCTAGGTGTAGATTCTATGATAGTACACCAACGCATAAAGGTTCGATTGGCTACGGTCTTGGGGCATATTCTGGTTCAGTTGCTTTTGTAACACTTTCTGGGTCACTAGAGCTTTTAGCTTATAATACAATGTATCTTGTAACGACTAGCGGTGATATCCAGCTTGCTATAGCTTCTGGTTCTTCACTAGGTTTTGCTGCTAGGGATTTGACAACTAATGGGTGGAATGGTTCCTTGTTCAGAAATATACGACCTTATTATGACGGCGATTCCTATGACTCTGAAACGATTGGCGTATCTGGCACACCATACAATGAAGGTCACTTCTTTGACCTCTACTATACCACTCCACACGACCTAGACACTATGAAAGACTCGGAAGCTATTAAGAAAATTAAGTCAAAGGGAGATGGTTTCTTGGATATCTCCACATTCCCAGAGGAAGTACTGCACTCTGGGGTAAAAAAGCTGAGAGATAAACAGAAAGCTGCCTTTATCCAGTCTAAGGGAGTAACAGCAGAGATACTTGACGAGAATGGTCTTCCTCTTCCCAAGCCAATTAGAGAGAAACCGGTAGATTCAATCAATGCTTCTGCTATGACGGGCTTACTGATAGGTACAATTAAGGAGCTAATAGGCCGAGTAGAAACTTTGGAAGCTCAGTATAAGGAGAAATAATTGAAGGCCAAAATAATTATCTTCCTGCTATTGCTTACTATTAGCATAGAAACGGCACTATTGTCTTGTCAGCGATATCCACAGTATACTGATGTTGTTATTGACAGGGATACTTTTAATATATCTCACTATTTCAATGGTGATAGATGGATTAGTCCGATAGAATATAAGCTGGATGATTCTTGCAACTTTATTTACATCTTTGGTTTTCGTAGATTGGATAGTTCAAATACATACATTTTTTCTCCCGTACCAATACGTATAAAGGTACTGGATAACTGAAGAAAGAAGGGTAATATGTTACAGTTCAGCATCACCGTAGATGAAAAGACTCAGCAACTATCTTGGATTGGTAATATCAGCCCAGCCCAAGCAGCCAGCTTCATTGCCCAGTACATGGAGCAGACCATAGCTAATCTTACTAGTGAGCTGCAGAAAGGAAAAGCCGATGCTACAGGAAAACCTACTGAATAGTGCCAGGATAGAGCTTCAGGACACTACCGAAGTTGTCTATACCGCCGATGAGCTTATCCGTGCTGGTGAGAAATCCATCAGCCAGATGTCGAGGCTCCTGCCGAAGCGGGACTTGATTGAGATAACCCTCAAGTCTGCCTTTGAGCAAGAAGCCATTCCCACATCTGTCTATGCTGGCGATACGTGGATAAAGACCAGTACGGCTGCTATCTACTATGCCACTGCAGCCGGTGTCAGCACGATTGCCGAGGATGGATGGGTACTGGACAATACCTATACGCCGATGTTCAAAGCAGCCAACTACATGATGCTCTATATCGGCAGGGAGCTGGCCTCAACGGACTATATCAAGATAGAGCGGGTAGAATTTCCCGTTGACCAGAATCCTGTATCATACCCGACATTTGAAATGGTTGGAGATTACCTGCTGATACGACAGAAGCAGACCTTTACTGCTGGAGATAAAATCAGAATCTCCTATCTTAAGACATGGACTCCTCCGACCAAGACAGCGGAGGCTGACTACCCGAAGCATCTGGATAATGCCGTTATCATCGGCCTATGCGGTCAGGCTCTCATTTTTAAGGCCGAAAAGTATGTTCAGGACGCACGGACACAGGCCGACGCAATAACGACCCTTCTTGCCACGTTATCGAGCGTTACACTGACAGCTCCTGAGCTAACCGTGCCTACTGCTCCAGCGATTGTGGCTCCAACTGCTCCGGATGCTTATACCTTTGCCAAGCCGACTGCTCCAGCAATAGGGGCTGTGCCGACTGCTCCAGTTGCACCGACATTGACCTTTACAATCCTCGATGCTGCTCTGGAGAATGTCGATAAGGCTTCAACCGGCGATATGGCAGTGGCTATCGCCCATCTGACTTCTGGTGCAGCCCATATCAATGCAGCTACCAGAGGAGAGAATGTAGGAGCCAACTATGGCAACTATGCCAATATCGCAGCTACTATCGGTTCGCTCAGAGCAAACAAGATAAGCGGCCAGATAAATGAGCATAAGTTGACTCTGGATAAGTACCAGTCCCAGGTCAATGCATTCCAGAATGAGGTAGCCGCCTATGCAACCAATCTGGCAAACTCGGTTGGAGCTTTCGAGCAAGAGGTAGCAGCCGAGAATGCCGGTGCTCAGGTGCTTGGAGCCAATGTTGCTCTGTACAAAGCCGAATTGGATGAGCAAGTTCTAGCCCTCAATCTCTTCGCTCAGGAAGTGCAGAACTATGCAGCCCAGGTAAGCAAGTGGAATGCGGATATCAATGCCTATACAGCCCAGGTACAGGCCATTCTCAGTGAGGCTCAGCTACGGGAAGCTAGTAGCAAGAACTATCTGGAGCTGGCCGGTAGGTATCTGGCTTCCGGTCAGGCCAAGATAAACGAGTTCCTGACAAGCCTTGGTCATAAACCAGAGTTCACAACGCAGCGGTCTGCGTCGGAACAGAGATAGGAGGAGCCGTGTATAATATCCTGATTCAGCTAATAGTGGCTTTCTCAATGCTGGTTGGTAAGATACTTTTCCATACCAGCTTTGAGCGATTCCAGATTGGCTCCAGCGATGTGCAAGCCTTTCTAAATTTGAAGTATCCTGGAGTTCCGGTATCGCTGGCAGATGGGGAATACTGCTATGTAGACCTCGATGCTTGGCGGAATATCTTCCTTCGCATAGCCGCTTTCCTCAAGCCCTATATGCGAAACTTCAGAGACTGCGATGATTTCGCAGACTTCGTAAAGGGCATCGTGGCTATGATGTTCGCAGTCAATACCTGCTTCCGAGTCAGTGGTACGAATGCCAACGGTCAGGCACATGCCTACAACTTAATCCTGTATCAAGAAAAAGGCATACTCAAGGCTGATTTGGTCGAATCGCAATCCTTGACAATCGGATGCAGTGGTTATACAGTATCCACGATAAGGGGGTGAGAACATGAACAAAATACTCGTCAAACTGTTGGCCTTGCTTGGAATCAGTTCAGTCAGCACAGGAGTCGGTGGTGCAATGGCTGATGCTGGAGTTGATACCTGGGGTATAGCAGCCACTATACTGGGCATCATCTTTGCTGCTATAACCAGTGGCAAGTGGGCTACCAACTACAAGAAGGTGAAGAATTTCATCGATGTACTGGATAAGGTACTGGAAGATGATAAGGTCACTATCGATGAGATAAAGCTACTTTATGCCACTTTCAAGAGCAAGTAGCCGAAACTGACCCCACAAAAAAGGACGGGAGGGGCTAATCAGGCTCCTCCCGTTTTGTTGTCTAGGTTAAAGCATCACGGTGTCTGGTTTGCTATGGCCTCAGCCCTTTCATGCCCTTTCTCGGTCAAATTCGTAAGGCTGTTATCCTGTGGTAGATGCGGACATGACCGGAATTGTGCCATTTTAGCATTGATGGCCTCACATTGGATGGAGGTTATGAAATCGGTGTTACTGTATCGGGGTCTGAATAGAGTCAGCTTACAGTTTCTTTTGCAGCCTGTACACTGGATGGACATGAGTTCTTTATCTTCCATGCGTCTATCCTTTCTTGAATGCGTCTACAGTATTCGGGGTCGATGTCATAGGTTAGGATATGGCGGTTGAGACTGAGAGCTGCTTCTGCCGAGACACCGCTGCCGCCATAGGGGTCAATGATTGCCTGTCCCTCATCGGTACTATTCTCTATGATTTTCCGATAAAGTTCAATAGGCTTCTCTGTGCTGTGAATTCGCTTGATGCCCATCCGAGCAATCGGCCAGATGTCGTGTTCCCGCTTGCCTTTGTATCGCCAGTTCCGGCCTTTAACACCGAGAAAGATAACCTCAAACTGATTGCCGAAGCTGCCTTTGAGGTCTCCGGCTGTCCAGTTGCCCTTGTCCCATATAATCATGTTCCGCCAGAAAGACTCGAATGGCTGCTGAATCCAGTAGACATTTGACCAGTTTGTAAAGAAGTAGAAAGCTCTGTCTGGCTTGAGCACTCTGATACATTCCCAGACTACCCGTATCTGGTCTTCTCTGGATTGTTGAACGAGAGACTGGCTCAGTTTATCCGCTTTATCTTTCCGGTAGTTGGTACGGTAGTCAAAGTAGGGTGGGTCTATCAGTGCCAGGTCAAAGAGATTATCTTCCATCTGGGCTAGTTCGGATAGACAGTCCTTATTCAGGGCTATTGCTATGCTCATGCCTTAACTGCTTTCTTTGGCTGACATTGTTTATAGTGTTCAATGAATTCTGTTACTGGGAAAGCCTGTCTGCATAGGGGACATGAAAGCTTCTTTCCTGGACAGCACTTTTCAACATGGGATACCAGACAGGATTCAGCAATCTGGTGCTTACACTTCCCACAGGTAAAGTATAGCCCTTTTGGTGCTGCTGGTCTGGACTTTCTCAGTACGTGTTTCTTATAGTTCTGTCTTAAAACTCTTGCCATGCTACCCCTCCTTTAGCTTTGATTCTAGCTCTGCCATACACACAAGACATCTTTGGTGTGAGCAGTAAACCTTATACTTACTTCCACCTACTTCCTCATCATATTGCGGATGTTCTGTGCAACGTTCTTTCAGCCATTCCAGCAGCTTGAGGTCGGAAGGGGTACGCTTGCAGGCACACACAGGATACCTTGCTTGGCAACCAAATCTATGATGTATGCGTACTGGATGCCCACACTCAGGGCAGGTTGGCTCTACAGATATGTTTGTAACCTTACCAAGTAATTTGCCAGTATTATCAATAGCCAGCACCGTATCTTCTTGAACACCATCTGACACCATTACAGTTGACCCTACAGGCTTCTTAGGTTGCCAATGAGAGCAAGTACCTTTATATGTGCATTCATACTCTTGCCCTGGAATGTAGGGGATGCTTTTAATTTTAGCCTCTAACCGCTTGATTTCCTCGTAATTGTGAGGAAATGAGCGGCAATCTTCACCATACCTACACTCTTTATGAATGCAGTAATAGGTGTGCTTGTGCTTATTCCTGTGATTACATTCCTCGTTACACTCCCCACTCAATGCCTTTGGGCATATCATCATCTCTTTACTCATGGCTTCCTCCCTCTGGTTTTCCTAGTTCACCATAACATTTTCCAATCTCTACCTTTACCGGATAATCAGGAAAGTAATTGCTCAGGTCTGCTATTACAGCCAGTGTACCTTGTACCAATTCATTCGGACACTCTAGTACAATCTCATCGTGGACTTGCAGAACCATCCACACATCGGCTACCAGATGCTCTCGGAGGAACAGCATGATTTTCTTGAAGATATCGGCAGCCGTTCCTTGAACACGGGTATTGACTGACTGCCGTTTACCTTGTTCCCGAAGTTTCCAGGAGCCAGCAGCCAGTTCCGGTATTGGCCTAATCCTGCCAAATAGGTTGGTTACATAGCCATTCTTGATAGCATCTTTGTGAGTCTGGTCTATCCAAGCTTTCAGTACGTGGTATGTACGGAAGTATCGAATCTGCATATCTTTGGCCTCTTCCAGGGATAGGCCAGTCATCTCAGCTATCTTGAATGCATCAGCCCCATAAAGGATAGCAAAGTTCAGGGTCTTGGCCTTGTATCGACGCTTCTTCATTTCATCGGCATCATCAGTCCAGCCGAATACTTGGACAGCAGTAGCCATGTGGAGGTCTGAGGATTTCAATGCCTCCATCATCAGTGGGTCTTGGCTGAGCAGAGCGGCAACACGCAACTCAATCTGGGAGGCATCTATGGCTATGAGGGTATTGCCTGATTTAGCAACAATGCAAGAGCGTAGTGTCAGTGTCATTCTGCCTCCTCGAACTTATCGTTCCTAGTCAGATTTTGTAGATTAGGCTGTCGTGACTTGAACCGGCCAGTCTCCGTATAGCCGAAGCTAGTGTGTATCCGGCCTTTGCTATCGATGTTGCGGAAGGCTGGAACATAGGTGGATATGGTCTTCATCTCTGACCGGTACTCCAGTATCTTATCGGCTATGGGATTATGAAGAGGCTTCAGGGATTCATCAGATACTGAGTCCTTACCAGCCTTGGTCTTCCTCGTACCCAGTATGCCTTTTGCTTGAAGAGCCTTGGTTATCTGTGGGTTACTGCCGAGGTTGATATCGCCTAACTCAGCTTTGATTTCTCTTTCCAGTTGTCTGGCCTTGAGGACAGTTCGCTGTTCGAGTTGGGTCAGGCGGTACTGGTCGATGGCTATCCCATGCTCTTCCATTTCCATGACCAGCTTGATAACTGGTTTATCGACCTCATAGTAGAGGTCTGGCTTTGGCAAGTTCTGCCATAGATTGAATGTATTTCTGGCATGTATCATGCAGATTTCTCCCATGACTACATGGTCTATTCCTATGTTGCTCTTCTGCTTAGCTGTCCACTGGTCAGTAACTGAGGGACAGTCAGTATGCAGTTGGGATTGGCTTAACTCGGCAAGCTTATTCTCCAGCAATCCATTCGAGTAAGCCAGTATCATTGTATCCTCATAGTTCTGGACAGCGTATCCATACCGGCTGAGGATAGGCAGGTCATACTTGACATTATGGAATACACAGGTAGGTGTCTGATTGATGAGGTTCTGGAGCAGCTCATCGTGGATATCGAAGAAATAAAAAGACAGGTCGGGAGCAACTGCTACCCCGATTCCCAGCGGAAGAGTATTATCCAGGTCTACAGTCTCGATATCGATAGCTACAATCTCCCGCTTCTCAGAGGCCCGTAGTAGAGCCTCGGTCATGGTGATGTCATTCCTATTTATCAGCAATCTCATAGCCGACACTCTCCCGTAAGTTCTTAACCAGCCCCCTGCCCATACCCTCAACCTCCAACAGGTCTGCCGTAGAAGCGTTCAAAATTGACCAAATCGTGCCATATTTGAAGATGAGCCTAATGGCTACCCTCTCCGGCATTCTAGGGCATAATCCCATCAATTTTGGTACGGCAGGATTGGCGGATAGCTTGGGGGGAATATGTAAGGGTCTTACATGCTTGAACAACGTATGCTGTTCTTCTGGTTTAGTACGCTGCTTGTAGAGAGTATTGATGGTATCCAGACTGCATCGGAGATTGGGAGTCTGCATTACCTCGATACCCAGTTCGGATACCCGAATCAGAAAAGACATGACATACTCATAGTAGGTGTTGGAATGCACTCGTTGGCAGTAGTAGCCTTTTGTGTAGGGCTTGTATGAGGCCACCAGTCCTCCTCGTGCATCCCAGACACCCTCTATGAGCAGCACTACGGTCTGGTACTCCTCGGCACAGCGTCGTAGTTGCTGCTCAAGTTCCCCAGACCGTAGTTTCTGAATAAGGTTTCCGATTTCACAGCGTTCGATACCAGTCGGACGAGAATCCCTGTCCAAGAAAGCATAATCAGCAGCATCAAGCATTATTATCTGTGTATTGCCTCCTGCTAATTTTTCAGTCTCCGGATGCTGGGAGTGTTCTCGCAAATCGACTGTTATCATAACTTGATACCTCTGTATTCGGCATAGACATTCCAGAAGTTCTTGCCGGTAATCTCAAACTCGGTATCCTGTACTTGACGGCCTCTATCCCGTACCAGCTTAAAGAAGTAACCGCCCTCTTTCTTGCGGTATAGTACAGCCTGGGTATCGAAGCGATAGACGTTATGCTTTTCCCCGTCCGGCTTGATACCGAATCTCAGAGCATAGAGGGACTGAATACCCGTCTTCGGCACTCGCTCTACTGGCAGGAATTCCTTGACTCCGCAGGTTGCCATGACGTTGAACTTGGAGTAGACTACTGCATCATCGATGAACAGCTCACCATAGATACGCTTGATAAGTGGCCAGTCCTGCAGCCCATCGAAGCCGTTGAACTGAGTGCTCTGAGCTTGCTTCTTGAGAGACAGCAGATGCTCAACCGGATTCTTGCCAAAGACCTGCTGTGCGTAGTATTGCTGTGCCAAGTCCCAGAAGCGTCCGAGCATGTCGAAGCACATCCAGTCTTTCTCAGTCAGCGTAGGCTTGACGATGTCATAAGCAGTCTTAAACTCTCCCCAATCTGCCCGTACCGGTATTATCATGAGGTTCGGCAGGTCATTGGGGGTCAGGCCAAGCTCGTCCAGTGTCTTACTGGAACCATCATCGGGGTCGAATATGATTACCTTGCTGCTGGGATATAGCATAGCCAAGCTAATCAGGCTGAATGTCTTGGAGGTATTGCTGTCTCCAACCAGCATCACTTTTTCTCGCATAGTTTCTCCTTCCGTGTGCGTATATACACAGCCGCCTCTATACTTCGTACACCATGATATATCTCAACAGTCATTCGTGTATTCTTGTCTAGAACTGTGTTTATATCAGAAAGTTCTACAGTAATATTGTGTTCTGTAACTGAGCGGATATCTATACGCTTTATTATATCCAATTTTGACAGACTTAGCTTGGGTTTCTTGGGCATAGTTTCTCCTTCAGTTCATAGATGTGCCAGAATACCTTGTCCATCTGTACCGTATCGATGTAGATGAATATGCCCAGTACCGGAGGAAGCTTCGCTCCTGTCGGTACGGCAATGAATGTCCGCAGTACAACCGGTCTGGTCTCGTCCAGTTCGACAAAGATATTGATGTCCTTGCCTACCCTCTTTGCACTGAGCACAACAGCATCAATCGGTATAGATGCTTTACAGTGGGCTGATGTCAGAATGTATTGCTGCACCAGCATATTAAACTGCCTTTAGCTTGGGTTTCTTGGGCTTGGGTTCGCTGTTGGGTATGAGTGTCCTGCCGAGACTATCGACACACCGACCAAAGTGACCAGCTTCCTTCTGACATTGGAATGACCGGACAGCCGAGGTATAGTGCCGATTCTCACACTGGATATGCTTCCCTCGAAGCTGATTGTAAATCCACAGCAAATGTTCTTTCATTTCTCTTTCCTCCATTCGTAAATTCCCCATATTGCCAGCACTGTGTATAGAGCAAACAAGGCTGACTGGGCTGGGATTCCCCTTATGGCATCCACTATGCACCAGGCCGAGTTCGTGAATAGCCAGATGACAAAGCAGATTCGTTTCTTCTTGATGTTGAGGATAACGCCGACAACAGCAAGAGCGGCCAGTACCCATGTGAAGACTGTAAAGGTCATTCCTTGTCCTTTCTTATCATGGCGTAGTTCCAGCCATTCTGCCAGTTATGGAACTTCAGATACTCATCGGTATTGTATTCTGCATGAGCATTATAGGGGTTTTTAGAGCTATGTATACCCCACGCAAAAGCCTGTCTTCCTTCCTTATGGGCTTTTTCAGCAAGTGTCTTAGCATCCATCAGTTTCTACTTACCTGTCTTCTTCATCCGATACTTGCGGTAACAGGCCGTGTCAGGACAAAGCTCAACATTCTCGCAGTGTTCCCATTCCCAGTCCTGACAGGTAGGAACAGGCGGTGTCTGGCTGGTTAAGGCTTCCTGCAGGTTCTTGGCATTCTCCAGAATGACTTGCCAGTTGAAGTCAATCTCCTCCTGCGTGGTCTTGATGCGGTAACAGACAATATCGGGGAATGGCGGTCTGTAATTCCCAGCTACGTGCATGACAACAAGGTCATATTCCAGTAGATTCAAAGCCTTACAGTAGCCGAGGATTTGACGCTGCCAGTGTAGCTGGTTATTCGGGTCAAACTTGCCCATCGACATTCGGGTTGACTTGACCTCGATGCCACTGGGAATATCCGGCGTACAGTCGATACCGTCCACCTGGAAAGTTATCTCCTTATCCAGAGGAAACATGTATGCCTGAAACGCATAGCCGGTAAGCCAGAGCAAGCACAGTTCATCGGAGGGCTGCGGTGACAGACCCATCTTCCTGAAGTATGCTTTCCGCAGACAGTAGATGTTATCAGACAGGTGTATACCGGCTCTGTCTTTGACAACTGCTGCCCGAATCTGGTCGAACACTCTTTGTCGCATTTCTGGACTCAGTTCAAATTCCACTATGTTGAATACCCCTTTCTGATATTTTCCTTGCGATACAGGTGGTAACAGATATCCAGAGCTGCTTCCTTTGCTTGCTTGCGGATAGACAGCATATCCTTGTTACCAAGACTGACCATGTGCTTTTCGATAAGCTGTATCATCTTATCCAAGTCTTCTTTGTGGATATAGACTGGGATAAACGGATGCTCTCTGCGTAAAGCCAGTTCCTCTTTCCAGTCTTTTGGTTGCTTTTTTGCCACGATTCCTCCCTCCTGAATTAGCGGGCAGGGGGCGAGTATAGGGGTGAATAACTGCCCCTCCCACAGACCCCCTGCCCCTGAAGCTGTGGGCTACTTTTTCACTTTGCGGTAGATGGTCTTGTCGCCATCTTTGACTGTGGTAAGCAGTCCATCCTTGACCAGTGCCTCGGTCAGTGCTCCTGACTTGACCAGGGATAGCATGGGATTGCCTACCATCCGAGGCTCAAGACTGATGGTGGAGCGGAACATGGCTTCGGTCTTGCCATCGGCCAGGTCGCAGGCCAGGGCAATGGGGTCGAAGGCTGCTGGTGCTGCAGCCGAAGCGGATGTTGCAGTAGCTGCCGGAGCAGGTGCGGCTGTGCCGTCCTTGGAAATCTCGCTGACTTTCTCGATTACGAAGGCAGTCTTATTGAACTTCGGGTCTTTCTTTGCAACCAGCGTAGCTTTCTTGAAGATGCATCGCTTGTGCAGGATGCCCTCTGGTATAATGACCTTGTTCGCATCGGCTGAGGCAAGGAACAGGTCAACCCAGAAGCTTCCCTTGAAGTCCGAGCAGTTTACCCTGAAACTGAAATCCTTGCCATCGATTTCCATCGACAGTTCCTCACTGGATTCGAGCACCTTGCAGTTGAGGAGCTTTACCTCACAGAACTCCTTGGGCGGTACGGGCTTGCCGTCATCATCGACCAGCTTGCCTCCCCACGTGTCGAAGGTTACTGAGTCAACATCCCCCTCGATACGCTGGATTGCATCACGAACCTGAGCGAATCCTGATTCCTTTGCCTGTTTGCTGTTTAATACTGGTGTCACAAATTCCTCCTCTGATTTATTTTCTGGCTGTACATTGGGGTAGACTATCAAGGTTTCAGTGCATCTTCATCCTGTTCCTCCTTCGTCTTTGCTTTATAGGTCTGACATTCCAATAATACCGGCGATTGGTTTGGGCGATAGTGTTCACCAGCTATGAGTATGGGCATGGTGGGAGAATAGCATATACCCTTGTCATTATTTTTGCAAGACCCTCTGTTGCAAATTGCTCGTGCCAATCCAGCCATAGCTAATTCTTCCGCTCGAAAATCTCGAACACATGCCACAGGAAATGGCTGCTTCCAGAAGTTGCACTCCCGATATAGACTCGGTCATCAGACGGAATGGCATCATTAGTGCCTAGAATGGCAAAGGTGCGGGTTTCCTCTTCCGCCTGGTCTTTGTCTACTATCGCATAGAGAGAAAGCTCTTCCCGCCTATCTGTACGAACAGTTAGAAGCTCGGCTCCAGCCGGTATCCGCAACTTCACGGAGGCATTCCGATAGTCAAGCTGATAGGTTTCTACTATCTTTCTCATTTCTCCCCCCTCGTATACTTGAAGTACAGCATACAGGCATAATGAGCCAGCTTCAGGCAGTCCCGCTGTTCCTCTGCCTTTCCTCTCATTCCAGTGCCTATTCGGTTACAGTACCGCAGCATGTTGGTCTTGTAATCCGCAATGGTAAAGCCGGTAACTGGGTCATTCGGGAAGTCTCCGTATTGCGGTACTGTGTAGTGGTCGATGTGATACCGAACCCTGGGAACAAAGATGTCCCATTCCTGTGCTCGGACTGAGTCGGTCTTATGGGAAGCTTCAGGCCACATGATGTCTCTGACTGCTTCCTTAATCCATTTCAGAAATTTCACTGTGTTCTCCTTTCTGTCCAGTTATGATTCTCGAATACAATGTTCTGGTTAAAGAGTTCCCTTGTGGTTTGTCTGGCCTTGTATTGTATCTGTACTCCGGTGGGCTGTTCACACATGTAGGCCAGCGTATCAACCCAACCGGCCAGTCTGGAGTGTCCTCTTGCCTTATCGACGGATGATGTGGTCTGGATGCTCTTGTTGGTATGGTGGACTATGATTAACGACGCATGATGTTCGTCTTTCAACAGTGCCAGCTTCTCAATCAGCTTAGCCACATCTCTGCCATCATTCTCATCGCCACCAAAGCAAGCTGCAAGACAATCCAGGATGATTAGCTGCGGTGCTATCGGCCTGACCAACTCGGCAAAACGTTCATATGTTCGGTCTTCCTCCAGATACATCAGGCTTGGGCTCATTTCATATAGCCAGCCAGGAGCCAGATGGAAGTTCATTGCCATATTCCGTAGCCGCCAGTAGTAGGATAGCTCCGATATCTCGAACTGTGCGATTAGTGTCCTGGCCTGTACGGTGTTAAAGCCCAACCAGGGACAGCCCTGTGAGATACAGAACGCCATGTGTTGAACCAGCCAGGACTTCTTGACCTTTGGACTACCGTAGAGCAGCATCGTTCCCTGTTGCGGTAGTATATTGTCTATGTAGAACTGCGGTAATGGTCGGGTAGTCCGGACATACTCTGCAACATCATGCACCACTGTCATATTGGCTACAGTCCTTACATGAGATACAGCATTTGCCTAACAGGACAAACAGCACATCTTGATTGTGTGTGTGTCCGAAACTGCACCGACACCGCTTACCGTCCCTGTTCATTTTCATGTTGAAGCAGTCAAAGGATAGGCGATGACCTTTCTTCCTGAGAAGGCTCCTCTGAGTTTCAGCCAAGTCCAGTAATTCAAGATTTTTCCAGTCCATACGCCTCCTTAAAAGTTATATCGTTGTCTTATGCTATCCCATTGACTGAGTGGGATAACAAAGAACATGAGCGAGCGGTTGCCTGCTGCTGTTAATTCCTCCAGCATCTTCAGCACAGCCGCTCTCTCATCGTCTGATAGAATTACTTTTTCTTCCATTTGCAGTCCTCGGCTGCACCGGTAAGCAGGGGATTGTCGGAGTCCTTGTCTTCTTCCCATCTGGCACTGGCCTCTCCGATTTTGTAATCCTTGCCCCGTTCACCCTTTCCGATACTGTCATCGTTGAATATCTCCCGCAGATGCTTATAGTAGTCTTGCTCAGATATGAAGTGACCGTTACAGTTGAAGCCTACCTCTACCTCTCCGTTCCTGTTAGCAAAGGATGGAATAAGCATCGGCTGGATACCGGAATAAGACTGGGGAGTATAGGTCGGGATAGCTGCTATGCCTTTGTCAATGTTCTCCTGTGCCTCCTTCAGCCATTCGTCTGAAACCGGTATTCTTGGGAACCGGAAGCTGATTGTGGTACGAGCCATCAGAAGCTTTTTGCATGGCGTAGTTTGACAGGTCAGGGCATCGAAGTCAAGCCCGTTCCCATAGTGCTTGGCGACTGTGATGCTCAGCGGATAGTTGCGGTCTACGTGGGCATCATCAGTGCCACTGTGAAACGCTCCCATCGAGTGATGACTGTGGATAAACCCGACGCAGTTTTCCGGTACATGCATCGGTTCCGGTTCAGCACTGGCCGAGCCTGAATGTGCATGTGGCGGTATGACGATGTCTTTGATGCTGATATCCCGCTCTGTATTCTCACCAACCAGATAGCCCAGCCATTCCCTGTGCGGATAGGCTTCCATCAGGGCTTCGATTTTGAATTTGACTGAGGTTTCCATATAGACCCTCGGTATAGCAACCAGTGAGCAGTCCTTGACCTCATCTTTCTTGGGGACTTTCCATCCTGCCATTATCGGCTACCTCCTGTTCTTTCTCTACATCTGGCTCCTCTTGGACTAGGCCGTTTAGCCAGTATTGGCATACCTATCTCTGATATATCCAGACTTGTTTCCTGGGTTGGGTACTTCATAAGTTTGGCAATAGCAACTGCTGCTACTATCTGTGCCGGTACAACCCAGGAAGGAGCAATGGCATAGGTTTCCTCTGCGGCTGCTTTTATCCAGCCGGATACATTCGATGTTACTGTGATGTGAGTGCCGTCATAGCCAGCCTTGATAAAATGGACATTGTGCTTCTTGCACTCATTGTACAGTTGAATCTGGCTCTTCGGACTATCTGTGCATTCGATGAAGGGAATACCCAGCTTGAGCTGAATCTCCAGCAGGATACCATCAAGTCTTTCCTGGATTGCAATAACATTGCATTGCGGCCTGATTGCTAGAATGTAGTCCCTCACTACCTCTACCTTCGGGCGATTGAGGCTGCCCTGGCAAAACGGAAGTCTGTTGCGGTTATGCTCTTCCATGATGTCTGGGTCAAACAGAAAGATAGTATCGACCCCAGACATGGCAGCATCTATCGCAACCCAACTGCCGATACCACCACAGCCTATAACCGTGATGGCTTGCGGTACAGATAATTGTAGCGGAATCTGTCGCTGATATAGATTGTTATCCATTATGGTCTACCTCCAGTTGGTATTCTCCCCCAGCCACGATTCACACCGCTGGCTGCCGGTTCGGGAGTAGCATCCAGCTTTCCCTCTTCACCCATAACA
>Ga0172380_10001292_pt1 | contig 43381 bp, 51 predicted proteins | sample Leawe162metaG_FD_119747 | JGI IMG/M metagenome (GOLD analysis project Ga0172380, IMG submission 119747) | Leachate microbial communities from a municipal landfill in Southern Ontario, Canada - Leachate well 162 metaG | ecosystem: Engineered > Solid waste > Landfill > Unclassified | place...
TGTGAGGGGTGCTAAGGTGTGAAACCAGATAGAGAAAGGAAAATTGGTCGAAAAAGTTTTGATTTGATTGGGAAAAATTGAAATAAAGTTGAAAAAAGAAAGTTTTATTAAAAAAGCAAAATTTGGTTAAAAAAAAGGAAAATGACGAGAGGTTTGGAACCAAAGAAAAGAGCGCTAAATGTCTGACTCAAACATTGAAAATCCTGCAATTCTATTATTCTCATTTCTTACGAGAATAACCAAAACATAGCTTTTCTCTCCGGGTAGAAACTCATAGCTTACCTATCCCCCAGACATCAATTGGCAGCCGAAAATGTTTGATTATGTCTTTGACTCTTAACAGGTATTTACTCTCGCTGGCGTCTTCCATAATTAATACAATCCCTGCCCGTTTCCCAGTCTGTTCGCTGTAGTTTAGCGCCTGCCCAATAGATTCGGCCCACTTTTTCCCAAAGTCAAATTCGATGACGTTTGAGTCCGTTATGCAGTCAGCGCGAGTATTATTCGTGAGCACCACTTCTGTCTTGCCTTTGTGTTCATTGCACCACTTTTCTTGGTAGTATTTTTCAGGATGAAGGCTAGCGGCTTGGGCATCGCCCAGGAACAGTATTGCTACAAAAAAGAAAAAGGCGATTTTACCCATTTATTTTATAATCAAAAAGCAGAGTGCCGCATTCATCGCACCGGTCTTGCTCGGCATCAATTTTTGAAACGCAAAATGGGCAGTTTCCGCCATTATATACTTCCTGGGGAGTTTGATTATGGATAGGAGTATTACCTTCGTGATTAATACTTGTTTCAAGGTGAGCAATAGTCGCCAAATCACTGCCGCAATGCTTGCATTTGATGGCTTCACTTCGAATAATTTCGGCACAAAATTTACATCTTTTGGAATCTGCTCCTACTACTTTTGGAAGAAAAATAATGGCCAAAGAAAAAGGACCAAAAAGAACGCCGGCCAAGAACCACGATCCTTTTGACCGTCCTTTTGCTGAAGCAATAGACGAGCAGACCAAACCAAATAAAAACCAGATAACTATATACCCCATTACCACACCTCGTGACCTACCCAGATTACGCGACCGATTAACGCAAAGGTGGCCATGTCTATAGGTGAATCTGGGCTGGTTTGTTTATTGTCGCTGATGGCCCAAAGTTCGCCGCTACCTTTGTATATTAAACGTTTAACCCTGATCAATTCACCCTCGCTGAAGGCGTATATCTTGCCTTCTCGCACTTCTCGCAAATCGTTCTGACCCATATCGACCAAGACCACGTCACCGTCCTGGATCACCGGCACCATCGAGTCTCCTGACACCCTGAAACAGCCGCATTGCTTGGGCTGGCATTTACGGAGGAGCCATGAGGTCTTGAATGTGAATGATCCGACTTCCTCGCCGCCGCCATTTTCAACAAATGAGCCAGGACCGGCGGAGAGGCGGGCATTGTATTGCGGCACCTTTGTCCATTCAGGGTCAAGCTGGGGGGGGGAGGCCTCTTCTTGCCGCATGTTACCTTCACCAGTTAATATCCAGTTGGCGTTAAATCCAATTTTCACAAGGGCCTCCAGAACATTCCCCCCAGGAACAGATCCTCCCTCCTCATAAACCTGCCATGTCCGAGTGTTAATGTCGATTTTTGTAGCCATTTTCCGTTGGCTTAAACCGACAGCGACACGAACTATTTTTAATCGGTCAGGAAGAGTCATGACTGTAAATTATACATCCGAGCTAATTAGGAAAAAGTCGGATGCACCTCGGATGTCTTAATTTGGCAGGGATAGTATATATTATGTAAACAATAATAAACAGTTATGTTTCTTTGTCGTTAAAATAACTTTCCATCTACCTCGGATGTAAAAAAGGGAAATATTCAAAAAAAATCATCCGAGTAAAAATAGCAGTTGCATGACTGTTTATTTTACTGTAGTTCTAATTAAAACATTAACTATTTGCCTGTGAAAAATAGTCAAAACCTCTTCCGGCCCGAGAGGGAGTAGCGAGGCAAAGGATCAGAACTACCATGAGCCGGTTTTAGCGCTGGCGGCAACTCGGCCAGTTTTTTCTCAAGGTCTCGGCAATGACGACCATAAAGAAATAAGGTTACCAATGACCCCAGAAAAAGAAGAAAAAACAATAGTCGAGTTTGTAATTCTTGTGGCGTTTGTAGGGCACTACTTATTTTCGCCAGAATGGTCGTGGGCAGACAAAAGAAGCCTACTGCTAGGCCTAGCGTTGCCTGTGCTGTCCTTATTGTGGGCTGGTTTGGCAGTAGATTTTCTATCTCTTTTTCTAAAAGACTCAAAAGACTCATCTGATCAGCACTCCAAATAAAGAGGACATAGATATGAGTAAACCAAAAAAATACCCAACGCCGTTGAAGATCAAAGCAAAATTGATTGAGAAAGGGGTGTCGCTGACCTCGATTGCTGCCTCACTGGATGTCTCGGTGGCGGCAGTGTCGATGACTATCTCGAAAAATATGCCATCGGCACGGATCAAGGCGGAGATTGCAAACCGCCTGGGGACCACTCCCGACAAGCTCTGGCGTCATGCAGCCTGATTAACCTTTTAACCTGAATATATCTAGCTTAGGCAAAAAAAACAATGACTAAGACTAAACGAAGATTCGTCAACGCCAACCAAATGAGCCTGTTCGATCTACTGGTGGCGGCAAGAGAGGAAAAGGCGGCGACGGCCCCAGGGCGGCTCAATATCGCGGTGCGATTAGCGATGGCGGCCAGGAGCGCGATCCGTAACGCCCCGAAGTCACGGGAGACCATTGCCGAAGAGATGGCGGAATTGACCGGAGAGCCGGTGACGGTGTCGATGATCAACAACTGGACGGCGGAGAGCCATTCGCACCGGATGCCGGGGGAGTTGATTCCGGCTTTTTGTTTTGCCTGCGGCGACAACGGCATGATCGAGATCCAGGCGGAGGCGGCGGGGGTCTTTACCCTGCCTGGGCCGGACGCCCTGCGGGTGGAGATTCAAAAACTGGACGAACAGGCCAAGGCCTTGCAGAAGGAAAAACACAAGAGGTTACTTTTTCTTAAGGAGATAGGGGGATGACGATGGAGCAGGGGAAAGGGGAACTGGTAGGGACGGCAACTATGACCGATGTGCTGCCCAAAGAGGAACAGCGGCGGCTGTTTGAACTGGAGATGGTGATCAAGACCGACCTGGCGGCCTTTTTAAGGGTAGGGGCGGCACTGGCTGAGATTAAGGTGCGCGAACTTTACCGGGGCGATGCTTTTAGCTTTGAGGAGTACCTTAAGGGCAAGTGGGGCATGGGGCAATCCCAGGGGTATCGCTTGATCGATTCGCATACGGTGGTGGAGTCCTTGAAAAGTTCCCCAATTGGGGAACTTTTGCCGATCAACGAGGCCCAAGTCCGACCGCTTACCAAATTTAAAGACAATCCAGAGATCCTGGCTGACATCTGGACTAGGGTCGTGGGGAGTTCGGTACAAGGTAAAATCACGGCAAAGCTGGTGCAAGACGCGGTCTTTGCCGTGACAGGGGAAAGAGAAAAAGAGAAGGTCAGAGCGAAAAGAGCGAAGGTGGATCAGAACACCCAGCTCGGCGACGAGTTCAAGGCGGCATTCGACACATTTATGGAGGCCATTGCCAAGGCCAAGGCGGCAGGCGATTCCCAGGAGGCGATCATCGAGTATCTGGAGGCGGCCATTGAGGTCGTGAAACAAGGGTGAGAGGCCAAGTGCAGGGTATGCGGGCCACCTATAGCGCCAAGGAGTTGGCTTCTTTTGGGATTGAGTGTCTGCCCAAAGACGAACGCAATATCCGTGAAAGGGCAAAGTCTGAGCGCTGGCCCTCCATCACCGAGGCCTGCCGTGGCGGCAGAGTCAGCAAATACCTGACTCGCCTGCTGCCCGAGGCCATCCGTATCGGCATCGCCACCAAGGTTGCAGTGCAGGCGATCAAACCCCAGGCCGGGGCCAGCGCCCAGGCCGGGGCCGATCTTGCCGCCAGTATCCTAAGCCGCCAGGCCGAACAGAGCGAACAGGGCTCCATCGCCAAAGAGCGTGGTCTGGCCGCCTATCGCGCCCTGCCAAAAGAAAAAAAGGCCATTGCCGACGCCAGGTTTGAGGTGCTGCAGGCGAAAAACGCCTTTATCCAAGCGGCCCGGCTCAAGGCCAAGGCGGGGGCCAAGGCCTTTTGCAGCCACTACCAGGCAGGTAACATCAGGTTGCCGGAAACGGTCGGTAAGGCTATCGGCCAGACGCTATCGTACTCCACGGTCAATCGCTGGCAGCAGGCCTATGATAGCCTCGGCATGATCGGGCTGGCCCCTGGCTACCACAATCCCAACAAAGGCATCACCACCGTTCCGGAACCGATGCGGGCCTTGATCGAAGGGTTGTTGGTCGAACACCTGGGCATCAAATTGACTCGGGTTATGGACGCCCTGGCGGCGCGCTTCCCCGCGCCGGGCACAGAGTTTCCCAGCGAGTCGGCGGTTGGCCGCTACATTAAGAACTACCGTAATGTCCACGCCGCCCTCTTTGAGCACCTGGCCAATCCAGACAAGTGGCGCAGCGACCGGATGCTGGCCTTTGGCTCGGCCTCCGAGCATATCACCCGGCTGAATCAGGTCTGGGAGTTGGACTCGACGGTGGGCGACGTGATGTTAAAGGATGGCCGGCACTGCGTTATCGGCGTTATCGATGTCTTTTCCCGGCGACTGAAGCTGTTGGTTTCCAAGACCTCGAAGGCGATGGCGGTGGCGGCGCTGACCCGCAACGCCATCCTCGATTGGGGGGTGCCGGAAAAGGCCCATACCGACAACGGCGCCGACTACGCCTCCAAACACATGATCCGGGTTTTTGATGCCCTGGGCATCATCCAGGAGTTTTGCGATCCCTTTCAGCCCCAGCAAAAACCGCATATCGAGCGATCATTCCGGACTTTTTCCCACTCCATTTGCGAACTCCTTCCCGGCTTTGTCGGCCATTCGGTGGCCGACCGCAAGGGGATCGAGGCCAGGCGGTCTTTTGCCCAACGGATGATGGAGGGTGGCGATCCGGTAGAGATCAGCTTGACCGCCCTGGAGTTCCAGGCGATTTGTGATCGCTGGCTCACCGCCATCTATCATGAGGATAAACACGCCGGCTTGAACGACCGCACCCCGAGCCAAGTGGCGCGGGCCTGGACCGGAGAGGTCAGGAGGATTAGCGATGTGCGGGCGCTGGACGTGCTGCTGTCCGAGGCCCCTGGCGGCGACGGCTTGCGCACGGTTGGCAAGAAGGGGGTATCGGTGGACAACATCATCTATCAGGCCCCGGAATTTGGGGCCATGGTCGACGGGCTGCACCAGGTCAAGGTGCTGCTCGATGCCGCCGATCTGGGGGTCATCCATTGTTATGAGCCAGCTACTGGCGAGTTTATCTGTGTGGCGATGGACCCGATCCGCAAGGGCATCGACCGGGCCGAGATGGCGGCCAAGGGCCGGGCCATCCAAAAGCAGGTGATGAACGATGGCATCAAATACCTGAAGGGAGTTGCCAAGGAGGCGGCAACCCAGGGTATTTACGAGGAGATCATGGCGCATCGCGAGGAGAAGATCGCCAACACGGTGGAGCTGCCCAGGCTGGCCATGGAATATAGCACCCCGGCTCTGGAGCAAGCGTCCTTGGCGGCTGAGGCCATGGCTGGCAAGCGCAAAGAGCCGTTGCAGCTTACCCCGGATGAGTTTGCCCACTCGGAGTCGATCTTGATGGAGTTGGAGAGAAAAAGCGGCATCAGGATGGCGATGCCGGCCACCGAAGGCGAGGCCTACGCCATGTTGACCCAGGAACGGGATGGCGAGGGCCTGGAGTTGTCGGATCGCGAGGAGCGCTGGGTCTTGGAGTATGAGTTGTTTTTGGAGACCGGCAAGAGGCGGGGGGTGCTGTCTGAGGGTTGGCAGCCTTATGCGGAACGGGCTCGGATTGCTCGGGAGGCTATGGGTAAATAGGTTTCCCTCACCCCGGCCCTCTCCCTTGGGGAGAGGGGGCGCTTTGGAAGTGGACTATTACACGTAAAAAAGGCCGGGAGCACCACCTCCCGGCCTTCAACAACATCTCCCCAGCGACGGGGAACAAACACGAAGAGGAGGATAGCAATTGAAGCATGAAATGGCAATGACAAAAAACGTGCGCCGGTTTTTGGGGGCAGTGCGTGAGCTGAGCCAACGAGGCCCTGGACTGGAGGGTATGGGCCTGTTGGGAGGTGAGCCAGGCGAGGGCAAGACCACCACCTTGGCCTATGTCTCCAACCTGGTCAACGGGGTCTATGTGCGGGCCAATGCCTGTTGGACGGTAACGGCGATGTTGGCCGAGATCAGCCACGAATTGGGACTGCCCCGGCAGCGCCTGAAGCACCCGATGATTAACGCCATCATCGGCGCCATGCTGATCGAGCCGCGCCCGATCTTTGTTGACGAGGCGGACTACCTGCTGCGCTCCACCGACATGCTGGACACCCTGCGCGACATCTATGACATGGTGCCTGGGGCCTGCGTGATCCTGGTCGGCATGGAAGAGTTGGCCGCCAAGGTCCGCGCCAATGGCCGCTTTGCCCGCCGCATCACCCAATGGGTAGAGTTCTCCGGGCTCGATGTGACAGACGCTGTCACCCTGGCCGCCACTGTCTGTGAGGCGCAGGTAGGGCGCGACCTGGTCGAACACTTGCACCGGGAGACCAGGGGTAATGTCGGGCGCATGGTGGTAGGACTCAGCCGCATCGAGTCTTTGGGCAAGGCCAATGGTTTGGAGGTTGTCGACCTGGCGGCCTGGGGCGACCGCGAGTTGTTTTACGACCAATCGTTGCGCACCAAGAGGCGTAAATAATGTCCGGCAAAAAGGGACAGATCAGGCTCAAGGCAAATCCTCATTCGGCCCGGCAAAAGGCTTGGCAGTCAATGCGGATTTTACGCACCTTCACTCTTCCCGACCTCATGCGCACCACCGGCGAGAAGAAAAGTGACAATATCCGCAAGCTAGCTGGGCAACTGGCCGTCCACGGCTATTTGTCAGTGGCTGACGACTGGGTGCGCGGCGAGAAAGGATCGTATAAGCGCTGGTCGATCCGGGTCAATCCGGGGCCATTGCTGCCGGTTGTCTGCAAGCGTTGCGGGCAGGTGTTGGCGACCAAGGAGTGTAAGGCGCCAGAGGAGGCGGGGAATGTCTGAAAACGATCTGTTAATCATGCTTGAACATGCCGTAATAGAGGCCGGGAGCCAGTCTAAGGTGGCCAAGCGCATCGGCTACTCCGCTGCCGCCGTCTCTCAGGCCTTGTCCGGAAAATACGGCGGGGATTTGACCACCTTGTTGAGCCGGGTCGAGGAGGTTTATGGCTCACGTCTGGTTATTTGCCCGGTACTGGATGAAATATCCATCACCCGGTGTGCCATCGAGCGGCGGACAACGTTTTCAGGGTCCAATCCGGTGCGGGTCAGGTTGTTTAAGGCCTGCCGGGTTTGCGGTAATAATCGATAATAGACAAACACAAAAAACAGGAGGCGTAGATGACCAAAAAAACCGAAACACCAACTCGCAGCGTCGATGCAATCGCCCGGGGGATCATTGCCGATATCTTTACCATTCAGACCTCGTGCCAGAGCTGGCAAGACGCAGAACAAGCCATCGTTAATATTCAGCGCTCGGCCAGGATGTTACTCGGGCATGAGCAAATCGTCTGCAGCCGGATCATGCCCGCCGCAGCCTATCCAACCGTTGAGGAGAAGATCGCCGAAGGTTATCGCCTGGAGGCGGAGCGGCAATTGGAGGCGGCGGCAGGGACGGTATCGCTGCTCGATGTCGATGCCATGCGCAGTCCCCGCAACTTGCAGATCTGTTTGATGGCGATGAACTTGGCCGCCAGCACCCTGCACAAATACACCAGGGCGGCGCAGGCGGCAGGGTTGGCGGGGGATGTTGCTCTGGCTGAAAAGGAGTTGGGGATTAGTGATAATTTGGGGGGTGGTAACCACGTCCCCCTCACCCCCCGTCGAGCGGGGACTGAACTGAGCCCGGCCCTCTCCCGCGAGGGGAGAGGGGGCGCTTTGGAAGTTGACTATCACAAGGAGGCCGCCAATGGCTAAAAAAAACGATTCAGGACACTGGCTAAACGGGACTGGCGAGGCCGTGCCGCAGAAATATGTACCGATGATCGACCGTAAGCGGGACGGCATGGTCGAACGCCTCATGAAACAGGCAGAGGCCTTGAGCGAAAAGCTCTCCGCCTTCCGCGAGACCATAGATACCGAGGTGGGTAAATTTTTAGGTGAGGCCGCCAAGCAACACAATCTGGTGCTGAACGAGGGCGGCAACTACTGGTTTACCGGCTTCTCTGGTGATATTCGGCTGGAGATCAAGGTTGGCAAGTTGATTGACTTTGATGAGCGCTTGAAGTTCGCCAAACAGAAGATTGACGACTGTATCGAGCGCTGGTCCGAGGGCGCCAACGACAAGCTGAAGCTGGTGGTCTTTGATGCCTTCAAGACCGACGCCAAGGGTAGGCTCGATACCAAGCGGATCTTGGGGCTGCGGAAGCTGGAGATCAAGGACGCCGTCTGGGAAGAGGCCATGGAGCTGATCGGCAAGGCCATCACCATCACCGGCACCAAGACCTACGTTAATTTCCACCGGCGCGATGAACATGGCGAGTGGAAAGGGGTTTGTCTGGATATGGCCAGGGCATAAAAAACAACACACGAGGAGAGAATTATGAAGACGGTAAACAAACACACCCTGCAGATGATCGCCAAGTTCTTGGAGCAAAACTATGCCGATTTCCAATTCTTTTTGGATCTGGAGGGAATTGAGTCCTCCGAGGCCGAGGTGATCATTATGGATATGCAAAATTTTGGCAAGATCGGTGCCGCCCGGCCAGTCATTGACCGTAAATTTTTGATTAACGCCATCAACCCGATCAACGGCAAGCAGTACGACTCCAGCAGCGCCATCCTGCTCTGTGCCAAAGACAAGGCGACGCCGGTAGCGCTGCATGCCTATCAGGCCGAGTGTATGCGGCTGGGGTCGAACCAGGAGCACATTGAGAGCATGGGCTACCTGATTGACCGGGTGCTGGACTTCCAGAGCGAGGTCGAGTGCCGAGTGCCGGATACGGTAGGGGACGAGATCCCGCGCTGTTTGTACGGAGACGGAATTAACTAAGCGAAATTGGGCCTGACCCAGCCGTTGTTGGTTACCCTCCTGACCAACAACGGTATGCCTGGCCCAATCTGCCGGATGTGGCGATCCGGCACTGATGAGCAGCCACTAGAATGGAGATCAACCTATGTTACTGACGTGTCAATGCTGCGGGGCGCAAGGATCTTTGGAACTTTTTACCACCGATGCCGACGCCAAACGCGCCGCCGCTAAAATAGCCACCTTCCCCCAGCCGGTATGTGCGGCCCTGCCTGCCTATCTCGGCCTGTTCCGGCCAGACCAGCGGGCGCTCTCCTGGCGCAAGGCCAACTCTGTGCTGGAGTCGTTGTCGGCTTTCGTGGCCGTGGGCTATGTCCAGGTCAAGGGCAAGGCCGACCGCGACTGTCCCCCCCGCATCTGGGGCCAGGCCATGGACGATATGGTATCGAGACGAGACCGCCTCAATCGTCCGCTCCCCAACCACAATTACTTGCGGCAGGTGGCTCATGACATGGCGGGCATGGAAGACGCCGCCCAAGAACGAGGCAGGAGAACGGCAGAGCAGAACCACCAACGGCCAAGCCAGGTTGCAACCGGTCCGGTGCGGATCGCCAGTATTTCCCCGTTCGCTAAACTGATGGAGGATGATTATGCCGACTAAAGCAAACCATGCGGCGCCCTTCGGCTCCGCGCAGGACAAGCCGCTCAGGGCCAACCTTGCTAAGATTCACATCGCCAAAAAGGAACTTGGTCTCACTGATGAGTCCTACCGGGATATCCTGCACCTGCACTTCAAGGTTGATTCAGCCTCTAAACTCAATGACCGGCAATGCACGGTATTACTCAATCATCTAAAAGCCCTTGGCTGGAAACCTAAGCACCCAGCCAAGGGCAAGCGGCCCTTTAAGGCCAAGGGTCTGGCTCCACTGGGCAAAGAGGCCCTACTCGGCAAGATCGAGGCCCACTTAGCCGAGCGCAAGATCCATTGGAACTACGCCCACGCCATGGCCAAGCGCATCTGCAAGGTCGACCGCGTCGAGTTTTGCGACGCCGAACAGCTCCGGAAGCTGGTGGCGGCCTTTGAATACGATAGCAAGCGCAAAGGGTTGGAGTATCGATGAGCAACGACGAGCGCAACGGCATAATCACCATCCCGGATGATGCCTTGCCGCCGATCTCCGAGTTGCCTGGAGACCTGCGCCGGGTGGCTGAGATCATCCGGCCAGCCGTGGCGACGGAGTTGATGGCGGTGCGCTTGGTCTTCATGATGGCAGATGAGTTTGGCGGCACCGATATCTACTGCGCCGGGCTGGGCAAATGGCGTAAGCGCTGGCGGGATCAGCAGATCCGGGCCGAGTATGACCAAAACGCTAAGGTGCCGCAGATCGCCCGTCGCTACAGCTTGTCCGAGCGCTGGGTCTGGGATATCTTGGGCCGCTTGCCGCCGGATGAAAAACAGTTGGGTTTATGGTCCTGACCTCTCGCCGCCTTCGCACCGGCATGGTTTTGGCGGTCTGGGGCCTGATCTCTCTTGCCCCGCTGACCGCCAGGGCCGAGATCCGGACCGTGCATGTCGAGTTTAGCTATGGCGGTACCGCCACGGCCTATCGCTTGTATCTCTCAGGCCATCAGGTCTGTGAAACCAGCAGCGGACTGGTGACGGTGATGGATTGTCAGGTCGATGTTGCGGTCGGCAGTAATAGCTTTACCTTGAGAGCGGTTGGTGCGGATGGGCTTGAGTCGGCACCGTCTCCTCCCTATATCGCCATCTGGACCGGGGAGCAAATCCAGTCCCAGCGGGTACTGGAGATTGGCGGACGTAACCGGCAGCCGCAGCAGGGCGCAGAGCGGCAACGGGTCGCCCCGGCAGCAGGCCGGGAGAGAGGCCCGGCGGAAAATCAGCAGCGCCTAGATAGAGCCCCAGTGCCAAGCGGCGTTAGGAAACGCATTCAGTAAAAGACCCCCATAGCAAAAGGAGAACAGCCATGGCCAACCGCATTGAAAAACCGCCCATTGTCCAAAAACAGCCCGCCGAAAAATTCGATGTCGGCGCCGATTTCGCCACCGACTTGGCCAGCGGCGAGACCATTGTCCTGGATAGCTCCAGCGTGATAGCCAGCACGACCCATGGCTCGGATGTCACCGAGGCCATTATCGTCGCCAACTCTTTGACCTTGGCCGGGACGCAGTTGAGCGCCTGGGTGCAAGGCGGCACAGTTGCCGAACGCTACTATAAGGTCTCATTCCGGGCGGTAACCGACCAGGGACGGACCTTTTAGCGCGATCTGCGTTTGGAGCTGTTTGATTGATAACGTCGTTTTTAAGGGGCGCGGCCACTGAACGACCAGAAACCAGGGAAAGCAGATCACCGCGTCCCTCTTGAAAAACCTTGTTAGCCATCTGGAGGTAATTATGAGCACATCTTTTTGCGATAGTAGATCATCAACCCGTGCAGGTTTGGCAATGGCCATGATGCTTGGCATGACGGCCCTAACTTCCCCACCTGTCTGGGGCCAAAGACCACCCCTAACGGCAAGCGACAACCCCCGACGACCGAAAACCCATAAACACAAGCCGAGCGCGAAGCGTAACAAGTACCACGTTAAGTGATGGCTAACGCCGAACTAAGCCGACCCCGCCCGGTGGATGGGCCAGTTCACGCGGACTTGCCGGGGTCGGCTTTAGAGACTGGTTAGCAATTTTTATGGAGGTGACAACGTGCAAGAATATGTGGAACGGTGTCGGGAATGGCAGAAGAATAACCCTGACTGGGAACTGATTTGCGATATCCCCGACAGCGGGAAATTATATGTGCAGTGGTCGGAGTTACCCAGGAAAGAGCGCATGTCATGGGTCGGGCAGTATAAAAGCTCGGCTCGGGAAATGTTTGAAGAGTTTGGCCGGAAGAATTGCAAGGTTGAATGCCAAGTGTTGGATAATGATATGCGCTTGCATGACCCTGCCGACTGGCCACATGGCAACGCTATGACTGTGTTTCAGACGAGCCTTGGTGGCGTTAAGATTGTTGATTGCTAACCGTCTAGCATCACCGGACGCCGCCACAAAACTTGAATAGAAAAATCGGAACGTTCCGGCGTTCCGGTGTATGCGCTTGTTAGCGGAAAAACTTAATTTGGAGAACACAATGAACACTGAAGAGTTGAACAAGGTCGCTGAGATTATCGGTAATTTAGGGCAGGACGCCACCCACGGATTGACTATGTACTTAGGGGTGGACTTTGCCACTTCTGTTCTTGGTTATGGAATGGGGGCAATAGTTTGCTTCACCATCTACAAAATAGCAGTTCGCATAATTACGGCTATTTCAGGGTGCCAGTTGGCAAGCAAATACATGGCAGACCTCCGAGACGCCCTAAAAATTGGTTCATCTGGTTGGCTATCAGACGGGGAAGCCAGGCAGACTTTTGAAAAGCTGAAGGAGCTTATTTCCGCCCGCTAACGATAAAGATCAGTGGACGCCGCCGCTGAAATAACAATAAAAACGGGTGCTTCCCGGCGTTCCACTGAAGCGTTTTGTTGGGCGATTTTTCTTAAATTAATGGAGGGTGATATGGACGCTTTTGGAATAGGAAATGGAGTGCAAGGGGCAGTGAATATATACTGCCAATCCGCCCGGCGAACTGGCCGAACCACCGCCCTGGTTGAGAGCTTGAAAGACGGCGACAGAGTTGTTTTTACAGACCGCCGCGAAGCCGACAGGGTGAAGCACCTCTGTAAAGAGTTGGGAGTGGCTATTGACACGATGGTGGTTGAGACCACCGATCCGTCGAGACTTTTTGACAAAGGAACTCCGACCGGGCGCACGGTTTTTGACCATAGCTGGGTTGAGAAATTCTATATGGAGGCCATCGCCAGCGCGCAAAAACAGATTGACCACTTCCAGCGCGAAACGTCAGGGTTTGGCATGGCCCACGTAGAAACACGGATGAAGGCGCAAGAGATTGCCAAGTGGCGAATTTGACCGCCCAACGCCTAAATTAAGCCGCCAGCCGGGAACGACCCTCGGCGCACGGCGCTTCAACCTGGTCGGCTTGGATGACTGGTTATGGCTTCTGTGTTTCAGTTTGTGGCTACCGACAGTAAAGCGAAATTTTTTGATAATGTCCTTGTCGATGGCGGGTACTGGCACGAATCGTGTTGTCTCGACGGAGGGGATAGAAGTCTGTGCGGAATGCAAATGGATGGCGAGGATGGTTACACCCCAGGGCCAAGAAAAAATGGGAAAGTGACGTGCCCCCACTGCCGTAGCTTGATCGAGCAAGTTAAGGCCATAAAAGGCTGGTAGCCATAACGACCAGCATAACCAGCGGCGGCCTGTAAACCCCGCTAAAACCACCGCGCATCCCAGCCGTCTGCGTTGATGCGCTTGTTAGCAATTTGAAGGAGGAATAACCGTGATTAGAAAAGTATCGGAAATAAAGAAACGGCACAGTAAATCGTGGATGCGTGGATACATCACCGACGAATCCCACACTGATAAAGTTTTGATCGAGACATGGTGGTTTTTGTTTGTGCCTATTTACTCCCGGCAAACAGTGATCGGGAGTAATATGTGATTGCTAACAGATATTAAACCGCATCTATGCGGCTAACGCATAGGAGGCATGACCATGGATATCCATCAGGCATTGACTATGACGCGCAATACCATTCGTTTTCGGCATTATTCGCTCAAGACTGAGCGCTCTTATGTCGGCTGGATCAAGCGTTACTGCCTCTATTGTCAGCGCCACCCAGAGGGAACATCCGAGGCCAAAATAAAGGGATTTCTTGGCGACCTAGTTGAGACTCGCAACATCTCAGCAGCTACTCAAAACCAAGCCCTAAACGCCATTGTCTTTTTTTATAGCCAGGTGCTCACCATTGATCTGGCTGATTTCTCGGATTTCTCCAGGGCCAGAAAACCACGACGCTTACCGGTAGTCATGTCGACTGGAGAGGTGGCGAGTCTGCTTGGCCACCTCTCAGGACAGAACTGGCTCATGTCCTCCCTACTCTACGGTGCCGGGCTTAGGCTTACCGAGTGCCTCCAACTTAGAGTCAAAGATATTGACCTCAGCCGTCGAATCATCATGGTTCGGGAAGGGAAGGGCAAAAAAGACCGGGCCGTTATGCTGCCGACTTCCTTGTCGATCCCATTGCAAATGCAGCTAGAAGAGGTTGCCCGTATTCATCGCCAGGAGCTGGCCGCTGGCATCAGTGATGTTGAGTTGCCCTATGCCTTGGCCCGGAAATATCCAAACGCTGCACGAGAGCTGGCCTGGCAGTGGGTATTTCCCGCCCGTAAACGGTCAACCTGCCCGCGTACCGGGGCCGTGCGTCGACATCATATCCACGATAGCGCCCTGCAAAAGGCAGTAAAAATTGCGGCCAGGGCGGCTAAAATATCCAAGTCGGTCGGACCGCATACCTTGCGCCACTCATTTGCCACCCATCTACTGGAGGCGGGTGAGACGATCCGCACCGTGCAGGAGCTGCTTGGGCATAAAGACGTCTCGACCACGATGATCTATACCCATGTGGCATGTCAACACATGGCCGTTTCGCCGCTCGACCGCTTGGCTGTTAATTCGTAATTCCTCCCCCGCTGTTCCCTGCTTTTCACTTACTGAACCCCATCAACTTACCCCCCTCTAGTTTCCTCCTGTAGTATCCCCCCATATCTGAATTGTTTCTTGTCTTTGCGGCCCGGTCTTTGACCTTGGCCGCTGCACTTGGATCTACCCCCAACCCTGCGTCAAAGGAGATCTCTATGCCCGAAAAGACCCCACCAAACTTTTTCATCGCCTCCGAGTTCGCTTGCCATTGCGGCTGCGGTAAAAGCGACATCAACCCCGAGCTGGTGGTCATGCTCAATCAGGCCAGGGGGCTTGCCTGCCAACCCTTCAAAATTAACTCCGGCTGCCGCTGCGCCCAGCACAATGCAGCCGTCGGCGGCGTCTCTTTCTCCAGCCATCTGCAAGGTCTGGCGGTCGACATCGCGGTCAGCGGCGACCGTCATCGGGGCTCGGTCCTCAATGGCCTGATCAAGGCTGGCTTTCGCCGTATCGGGCTGGCAAAGAACTTCATCCACGTCGATATCGACCCGGTCAAGGCCGGGGCGGTCTGGTTGTACTCATGAGCTGGTTTACCCGGCTGATGAACTGGCTGGCCGCCACCGAGATGCTTGATTCTGATTGGCAGGCCCAAGTCGGCCAACGCTCCCAACGACTCGCCACCATGATGAGGGAGGGCTAGACCATGAAAACCCTCGACTCCATCATCAGCGGTATCAAGGCTATCGCTCCTACCGTGGCCGGCTTTGTTGTCCCTGGCTCCGGCCCCCTAGTCCACGATTTATTGCGGGCCGTATCCGGGATAGGTTCTGAGACCCCGATTGAGGAGGTGGCCGCCAAGGTGGTGGCAGATCCAGCCCTCATGGTGCAGTTGCAAGGGATGGCCATGCAGCATGAGGTCTCATTAGGCCAGATCGAGGTGCAAAAGATGGCCCTAGTCAACGCCACCATGCAGGCTGAGGCTAATAGCACCCACTGGCCGCAATGGTCATGGCGGCCATACAATGGCTTCGCCTTCGGCACGGCGATTATTTTGATCTATTTCTGTTTACCCATTTTCGGGAGACCGGTGCCCTTAGTCCCAGAGTGGATATGGGTGGGATGGGCCTCCATCCTAGGTGTCGCTACCTGGGACCGGGGCAAGATGCAACGCATCCAGGCTGGGGATAATTCGGAGGGGATTATTGCCAGAACCATCAAGGCGATCAAAGGGTAAGGCGTGGATATTTTTGACCAGGCCCAGCAGTTTGACGCCCAGTTTTGCGCCATGTCCATCGATGCCGTCAAGCGTTTGGCCGCCCGCAAACGCTTGTATCCTGATAACGATTGCGACTTGTGCGGCAAGGAGATCCCGCTGGCGCGCCGTGAGGCGGTGCCTGGCTGTGAACTCTGCGTTGACTGCCAGAACTCGAAAGAGCGTTTGAATGAACGGCGATGAATTTAGGTTGCCATTATCCGGCACCACCCTCACCCCTGCCCTCTCCCGCTTGCGGGCGAGGGGGCGCTTTGGAAGTTTACGATAAAAGGAGAGACGATGACCCCAGGTGAGATCACAATGGCCACCGCCCTGATTGGCTTGATCAAGATGATAGGCTCTTGGCCGTTGTCCTTGGTCCTGCCGCTGCTCTTTGTCGCCGTGGTCTTGGGACCGTGGGGGGTCGTGGTGCTGATGAGCCGAGCCCACGCCCGGGAATCGGCAGCGGCGTTGTTGCGTTCTACCGAGCATGACATGCGCACGGTGGAGCTGGTGGATGACATTAAAGATGTCTTCACCGCCGCCATCCGCGAACAGGAGAAGCGCTTCCAGGCGGTCTCGCAGATGTACGAGAACAACGTCCTCCTGGTCAAGGGCTACGAGCGCCTGGCCCTGGACCTCACCAACATCATCCACCTCAACACCCAGACCAACACCAAGCTGGTGGAGAAGATCAACAACAACCATTACTGCCCGGTGGTCCGGGAGAACTCGGGGAGCAAAAATGGCTGATATGGACCGCACCCTCATGCAGGGCAAACTAGCTGGCCTCAAAGAAGATCGCAGCCGTCTGGAGCTGAAGATCGAAGGGTTGTGCGGCGGCATCCGCACCGAACTCAATACCATGGTCACCGCCATCAATGATCTCGATGTCCTGATGGCGGCCAATCACATGGACGAGCTGAAAATGGCCTATGCCGAATATCTCGGCGTCTCGTCCCAGATCGGCAAACTGATGAAGGCCCTGCATGGCTAAGCGCAGCAAACAGGAGAATTTCGCCATCGTGCTCTATGCCGATGGCCACAGCATTGAGGAGATCGCCGAATCTCTCGATGTCTCCGCCACCTCGCTCTACAAGTGGAAGAATCAATCCCTGGTTCCTGGGGCCGAGATGGACGAATGGGACCGCGCCCGCTTGCAGAAACGCTCCTACAGTATGCGGACCAAGGCCCTGTTTGAACGGGAGCTGAAGGCCGCCGAAGATCTGCCGCCAGGGGCCCTTTCGGCGCCGGCGGTGGATCAACTCTCCAAACTCGGCGCCATGGCCAAACGCTGGGACGATGTCGAGCGGGCCGAGGCCGCCAGCCGTGAGGTTAAAGTGGAGGTCGACCGTCCGGCCGTATTTTTGGAGAACATGGAATGGCTGGCCACTAAGCTGCGGGATCTGGACCCGGAAGGGCTCAGAGTGCTGGCCCGGAATTTCGATACCTTGATCATTGCCTTTAAGGCGGAACATGCGACAGCGTCCTAACATCACCGAGAACCGCTTTGACAAGTGGGCTGAAGACCTGAAGCTCTGGATCAACCAGAACGTCAGCCCCTTTGCCAACGATACCCCCGCCCTGCAGGCGGAGCGTAAGGAACGGGCCGCTACCGATCTCCTCTTCTTTTGCCAGACCTACCTGCCACACTACTTCACCACCGAGTTCGGCGACTTCCACCGCGAGTGGGAAGAGCTGACCACCTTGCGGGATGAGGTCGTCCTGGTCGGCGCACCCCGCGAGCACGCCAAATCCACCTTCTGGTCGTTTGCGGTGCCGATCCGCAACCTTTGCTATAAGACCCGGCTCTTTCAGTTGATCGTCTCCGACACCAACGACCAGGCCTCGGGCTTCACCCTGGCCATCCGCCTGGAGCTGGAGGAGAACCCCCGGCTGCGCCACGACTTTGGCGAGATGCGCGGCGGCCAGACCTGGCAGCGTAACGACTTTACCACCGCCAACGGCGTCCGCATCCTGGCCCGGGGCCGGGGCGAAAAGGTGCGCGGCCTCAAGAACCGCCAGCACCGGCCCGACTACGCCTCGGTGGATGACTTTGAAAACGACGAGAATGTCGAGAACCCGACCCTCGTCACCAAGGGTATGCGCTGGCTGAAGCGGGCCGTGATCGGCTCCATGGGCACCGGCTTCCTGTTCGCCATGGTCTCGAACCTCTACAACCCAAAGTCGGTCATCTCGCAACTGATCGCGGAGAAAGACGAGAACGGCGACAAGCTCTATATCAGCCGGGTCTATGATTGCTGGCTGGACTTCGGCAAGCCGGAACAACGCCCCCTGTGGCCGGCGCTCTGGCCCGCCGAGCGCTTGGAGAAGAAACGGCGGACCATGTCCACCACCGACTTTAACGCCGAGATGCGGAACCTCTGCGGGGCCGAGGGTTCGCCCTTTCCCGAAAATCAGGTGGTGTATTACGACCGCGAGGAGTTGCACGGCAAGCTGCTGAAGATCGCCAGCTTCTGCGACCCCTCTTCCGCCAGCGGCCAGTCCAACGACTTCAAGGCGGTGATCACCGTCGGGCTCGATCCGACCACCATGATCTTTTATGTGCTCCATGCCTGGATTCGGCACTCCAAGCCTGGCGGCATGTTTGCGGCCTGCTACAACCAGATTGACGAGTACGGCGGCACCATGGGCATTGAGGAGAACATGCTCAAGGACTTCCTGCACGAGGCCATCCAGAGCTACGCCAAGGAGGCGGGGCGCTATATCTCCTGGCACGCGGTGCAGCACTCCACCAACAAAGAGGCCCGGATCATCGCTACCCTCGAATATCTTTGGGAGTACGGCAGAATCCGTTTCTGCAAGGGCCACAGCGACCAGGATCTCTTGGTCGAGCAGATGATTTATATCCTAAACAAAAACGTCAATGACGATGGCCCGGACGCCTTGGAGGCAGCGGTAAGCCAAGCCCAGGGCGCCACCGGTTTCGCCCACGGCTCGGTAGACCCGGAGCGCAGCCGCAGGTTGCACGACGAGGCCAGACGGAGCGATGGCGGCGAACCAGCCAAGGCCAGCCTGTTTGGGGCCAGGGGCGTGGTGGGTCGAGCCTTGCGTAAATTTATGAGGGGTGAGCAGGCATGAGACTACGGGATGGGCTTGCCAGACTATTGGGGATGCGCACCAACGAGGAGGTCACCTCCTTGGTTGAGGAACTTGGCCGCGTCTCCGGCAGCGAGATCGACAAGAAGGTCAAGGAGGCGGTCCAGGCCGCCCGCCAGGCCATGCCCATGAACTTGGACTATGACCCCAACGGCGACGGCTACCGCAGGCTCACCGGCCAAAACCGCACCCAGGAGCGCGACCTCTCGGCCCTGTCCCAGGATACCATGCTGGAACTGGCCTATTACCTCTACGATACCTCGGGCCTGGTCAAACGCTTTGTGCGCGACACCCGAAACTTCGTCCTCGGCGAAGGCATTACCTTCGAGGTCGAAAACGACGAGCCGGGCGCGGCCAAGGAGATCCTGGAGCAGTTCTGGAACGACCCGATGAACCAGATGGACCTGCGGCTGCAAAAGCGGGTGGAGTTTTTGAACCTGCTGGGAGAGCAGTGCTGGCCGGTGCAGGTCAACCCGCACAATGGCCGCGTTTTTCTGACCTACGTCGACCCGATCAATATCCAAGAGGTCATTTTACTCAAAGACTTCCCGGAGATCGTCTCCGCCGTCCGGCTCAAGGGCGATGTCGGGCGCAGCGGCAATACCCTGCCTGCGGTGCGGATCGATGCCAACCCCTACTCCAAGACCTATGGCCGCCTGGTGGGGGAGTGCTTTTTCTTGGCCATCAATAATCCCCCCAACGCCAGCCGGGGCCGCTCCGACCTGGTGCATCTCTTTGATTTTATCGACGGCTTTGAGTCAGGCCTCTTTAACGAGGTCGACCGGGCCGAGATGCAGAAGTCCTTTATCTGGGACATCGAGCTGAACGGGGCAGACGAGAAAGACATCCAGGAGTTCATCAAGAAGAATCCTGTCCCCAAGCCTGGGGCGCAGAGGGTCCATAACGATAAGGTCAAATATACGGCGGTGTCCCCCGACCTCAAGGCCGCCGACAATCGCAATATGTTCGACCTCTGCAAGGACTACCTGGCCGCCTGCGTCAACCGGCCCGCCTCCTGGCTCGGCTCCGGCGGCAAGGCCTATCAGACCGAGGCCGATCTGATGGGGGAGCCGTCGTTTAAGGATCTCAAAGAACGGCAGAACACGATCAAGGCCCATCTCTGCCAAGTGCTGCAATTCGTCCTCGACCAGGCCATCATCCATGGCACCCTGCGTGAGGATAAGGCCAAGCCCTTCCGCCTCAAGGTCAATATGCCTGAGATCTCGGTCAAGGATTTGAAAAAGATCGTCGACGGCATGTTTACCCTGGCCCAGGCCTTGACCTTGGCCACGACCAACAAGTGGGTGTCGCACGAAGACGCCGGCAAGGTCTTTGCCTCGGTGACCGGTCAGACCGGCATCGAAGTCCAACCGTTGGAGGGGGAAGATTTAGGCACGGATGAGGACGGGGTGACGGTGGATTACTTAAAGGCCGAAAAACCGCCTCTAAGCGATTTGGGGGACGAAACGCCCCATCCTACCAAAAAGAATATGGCGTAAGACGTGGGGATTTTTAAAGCAAGTTTAAACGGGGTTCTGGTGGAGCCCTCACCCCGCCCCTCTCCCAGGGGGAGAGGGGGAGCTTTGGAAGGGGACTTATAGATGGCCAAGAACCCGCGAGCAATTGCTTATGACGCCAAGTTGGAGGCGTTGATTGCGGCTACCGGTAGGTTACGGGACCGGGAGATTGAGAAAGTAGTGGCTTTGCTGGCCAGCTCTCGTACCGAGGTGGCGGCCAGAATAGCCGAGACCGAGTGGCAGGCCTACCGCTTGCCGGAGTTGCAGCGGGCGATCAATGCCGGCATCGATCATTTCAGCGCGGCTTACGGCCAGACCCAGAACGGCATCTTGGCCAATATGTGGGAGGCGGGGATCGACATGATCGACGGCCCGCTCAGAGTGGCCGGCATCGAGTCCATGCTACCGGAGTTGAGCCGTACCACACTCGAAATCATGCAGGGTTACAGTCTGGATCTGATCGGCGGCGTCAGCAGCGACCTGAAGAAGAAGATCAACAGCGAGCTAACCAATGGGCTCCTGGGGGCCAAGACCCCGCACCAGGTGATGGAGGCCATCGGCAAGAACCTCAAAGACCCGGGGGTCTATCGTAGCATCGCCGAGCGGGCCGAGACCATCACCCGCACCGAGATGGGCCGGGTGCATAGCCTCTCACGCCAAGCGCGGCTTGAGGCGACGGTGGCCAATAACCCCGAGCTGCCCTGGAAAAAGAAGTGGTACGCCTCGGGCAAGGCCCATCCCCGCATCTGGCATGCCAAGCTCAATGGCTCCGAGGAGGCGCTTGATGTGTTGTGGTACGGCTTTATCCCCTACCCACACGCGCCGGGGCTCCCGGCCAAGGAGGTGGTCAACTGCGGCTGTTTCCACACCCTCGAAACCGACTGGGATAATTTACCCGCGCAATGGCAATCCATGCCCTATCACGAACGGGCGCAATATGACTGACAATCAACGGAGGTAGGACAATGGCAGCAAAAGAAAAGGCAGCAGAGGGTAACGAGGCCCCGAAGGTTTACAGCGCCGCAGAACTGGCGCAGATCTTGGGCCAGCAGTTGGTGGAGCATCGGGAGTTGATCGTGGCCGATCTACGGCTGGAGATTAAAGACCTGGTCGCCGAGGCCGTGGCCGAGATGCCCAACGCAACCTGGCAGGTATCACCCGTAGGGGCTGAGTTTGACGAGGCCCCAGCCTTCAGCGCCGCCGACCTGGAGCTGATCGAGGCGGCCTGTGCGGCCTACGGCATTACGGCCCAGCACCTGTTGGGCTCCAACATTGATCGCAGCAGCGGCGAGGCGGTGTTGGTCACCAACGGCGGGGCCAAGGTCCGCTACCAGGCCGGCCAGACCGTGACCAAACTCCCCGAGATCCGCATTACCGGCATCAATCCCAATCCCAAGCGCCGGCAGCTTACCGGCGCCAGGAAGTAATCCGCCATGGAGTGGTCGCTGACAAATCCTCCCCCCTGGCTGGCTGGACGCCCCCCGGCGGCCATTGCCATGGCCCTCTCGGTCTACGGCTCAAGCCTGGCCCAGGATAGCGACGAGGCCCGAGCCCAACGCGCCGCCATGGCCATAATCGAGGCCTGGGCGGGGAAGGCAGATACGGTCTCGCCGTCGACAGATCAGGAGCGGCAGCAGACCATCCGCTTCCAGGCCGCCCGTCAGGCGGACACCCAGGGCCTGGTCTGGGAGGTGGTGATCATCGCCCCTGGGCTCGGCCTGGGCTATCCCCGCTACTACTGGAGCGATGAGGTCTTGCAGGCGGCAGTGGCGGACAAGGTCTTTGACGGGGTCGACATCAACGCCTATGAACTGACCGCCGATTTCTTCAGCCACCTGCAGATCCCGGACATGGGGTTGCTGGAGGATGTCAAAAAGTACCTGTCAGCCCGCAAGGTGGGCTGGATCGAGCGCACCTGGTGGGAGGCCGAAGGCATCAAGGCCATTATCAAATTCTTGCCGGATCAGGCCTGGCTGCCGCGCACCATTCAGCATGGGCTCGATCAGGGCAATCAAAATGTGTTGGGGCTCTCGATTGATTCGCGGGTCAAGGGCTTCAACGTCATGGTAGACGACCAGGAGGTGGTCCTGGTCACGCAAATCGTGTCGGCATCGTCGGTGGATGTAGTAACCCGCCCGGCAGCCGGCGGAAAATTCCTACGGGCCGTTGCCGGCCTCATGCAAGAGGAGAAGAAAATGGATAGAAGCAAATTTTTGGCAATGATCAAGCAGCAGCGGCCCGATCTGCTGGCAGGACAAGACGAAAGCACCATCACTGATGAGGCGTTGCTCTTGATCGCCCAACAGGCGATGACGCCGAAGGCCGAGCCGACCAAGGCCGCAGGCACCGAGCAGCAGGCGCAACAGGCCATCACCCTCGATCAGGTCAAGGCCTTGGTCACCGATGAGACCAAAGTCATCGAACAGCGGGCCGCCTGCGGGCGTATGCTCGATGCTACCCTGGCAGCCAGCGCCTTGCCGGAACCGGCCCTGGACCGAGTGCGGGGGCTGTTTAGCGGTTCCGTCTTTGAGCAGGCGACACTAGACGCGGCAGTTACCACCGAAAAGAACTATCTGGCCAAGATGAGCGCTACGCCGGCCTTTAACCTGGGCGATCAGGGCCGGGTCAATGTCGGCCTCTCCACAGCTGGCAAGATCTCGGCAGCGGTCGATCTGATGTTCGGCATCGACGCCAAGACCAGCGCCGATCTCCATGCCCTGCAAGCCTTGGATCATCAGCCGCTATTTGAGGCCCGCGCCGCCCAGGACTATGAAGGGCTGCCGCGCCTCTCCGGACTGCGCGAGCTCTACACCCTGACCACCGGTGATACCGATGTCAACGGCCACTTTAACCGTGGGGCCTTACCTGCCGACCTCAGGGCCAGCCAGGACATCAACTCCGGCACCTTCAGCTTTGCCCTGGGCAACACCATGTCCCGCCGTCTGGTCATGGATTATCGGGCCTTGGACTTCAAAGAGTCGTTGTTGATCTCCACCCGCAAGCCGGTCAAGGACTTCAAGACGCAAGAGGCGGTCAACGTCGGCTACTTCGGCGACTTGGCCACCATCGATCCGGAAACGGCGGATTATCAGGAGATCACAGGCGTCACCGACGAGGAGGCGACCTACAGCCTCGGCCAGAAGGGTAACCTGATGACCGTGACCAGGAAGACCATTATCAACGATGATATCTCCGTCATCCAGCGCCTGCTTAGCCGTCTGGGTCGGGCCGCGCGCCGCACCCACGCCAAGTATGTCTGGAACTTCTTCATCAACAACAGCAACTGTTCGGATGGCACCGCCTGGTTTACCGGCGGCCATGGCAATCTGGGGGCCACAGCCCTCTCTCACGCCACCGCCTTGATTGGTTATCTGGCCCTGGCCAAGATGACCGAGATGGATAGCGGCGAACGTATCGGCCTGCTCGATGGCGGCGCCAAACCCGTCCTGATCTACCCGATTGACCTCCTGACCACGGCGGAGCAGATCATCAACGACGATTTCTATTACTCCGCCAACGACCTGACCACCAAGACCCGCAACCCGCTGAAGGGCAAGCTCGACGGGGCCATGGTCAGCCTGCTGGCCGATGCCAGCGACTGGGGCCTGCTGTTGCCGCCGTCCGAGGTAGACATGATCGAGATGGGCTATCTGAACGGGCGGCAAGACCCGGAGATGTTCCTGGCCGATTCGCCGCAGTCCGAGCAGGTCTTTGTGGCCGACAAAATCCGCTACAAGATTCGGCACGAGTACGCCGGCACCGTCATCTCCTACCCGTCCGGCTACAAGGCCGAGGTGGCATAATCCATGAGCACCCGGGAAGATTTTCGGCAGGCCCTTGACGACCAGGTCAGCCAAGAGAAATTCACTGGCACGGCCCAGCACAATAAGGCCATTGCCAAGGCGGTGGAGACCTATTCCAAGCACCGCCCCCGGGTGCGCGTAGTTGACCAGGGCGGCGTTGGCAGCCATGCCGCCATCCTCTTTGTCCTGGAGGGCTGGGATGATGAGTTCTCCATGGTCCGCTCGGTGGAGTACCCGGTGGATGATACCAAGGCCGCCAAGACCATCCTCGACCCAGAGGAGTGGACGGTCTATCAGAGCCCGGACGGCAAGGAGTTGCATTTGCTCGATGGGGCCACCATTGCAGACGGCGCGCCGGTACGCATCACCTTTACCGCCGTGCATGTGGTGGACGAGCTGGTCAGCACCATCCCGGCCAAGGACGAGACGGCGGTGCAGGCCCTGGCCGCTGCCTATTTCTGCCGGATGCTGTCGGCGGCCTACGCCGAAGGCAGCGACTCGACCATCAATGTCGATTCGGTGGATCAGCTCAGCAAGCGCCGGGAGTACGAGAGCCTGGCCAAGGCCTTTGAACGGGAGTTCACCCAGGCCACCGGCCTCACCCCTGGCCAACCTGGACCTGCCGCTGCGGTCGCCGACTGGGATCTCAATCTCTCCAATGGCCGGGACCGTCTCACCCACCCGCGCCGCTACAGATAACTGAATAATACCCTCCGGCTCTAAAAGAATAGCCGGATCTTAAATCAACATTTACGGAGGTTTTACCATGATGAAAAAGTTCTTTGGAAAAATTGGCGCTTTGCTCACCCTGATCCTGGTGCTCGGTGTCTGTTCCACCCCGGCCATGGCCTATCAGATCCGGCAATCCTACGCCAGGATCTCGGCGGTTGCCGGTGAGACCCTGACTAGCGGCCAGGTGGTCAACATCAAGGATGCGGACGGTTTGGCCTACAAAGCCGATGCCGACGATGCCGCCTTGCGTCCGGCGGTCGGCATCGTTGGCCGGGGCGGCGCTACTGGCGCCACGGTCGAGATCGTGGTTCAGGGCGTGGTCTCGGGTTGGACTACGCTAAGCGAGGGGGCGCTGGGCTACCTCTCCGGCACGGCAGGGGCGGTGACCCAATCGGCCCCGGCCTGGAACCAACCGATTGGGGTGGCGATCAACACCACCACCTACTACTTCAATTTTTCAAACTACGTCGACACCTCGGCCATCACCGCCCTCGGCACCCAGAGTCAGGCCCTGGTCTTTGAGGGTTCGACCGCCGATGCCTACGAGACCACCTTGACACCCCAAGATTCTACTGCCGATCAAACCGTCACCATTCCCGACGATACCGGTATGGTCATGACCAGCACCCTGGCTACCAATGGGCAGGATATCGCCAACTCGGTGTGGGGGGCCAGCAACGGCCTGGTGCTAGAGGGGGCTACCGCCAACGCCTACGAGGCCACCGTCACCCCCACCGATCCTACCGCCGACCGCACCGTCACCATCCCCGACGCCTCCGGCACCGTTGACCTGCTCTCTGCTGCTACCCATAACTACGGCGGGGCTGCCGTGGCCTGGACTCTGAGCACGGCAGAGGCCCAGGCCACGTTTATCTCGGTAACCAATGCCAACGGCGCCATTGACGCTATCCTGCCGGCGGCTACGGCGGGCAAGCCGCATTTTATTTACAACAACTCGGGTCAGACCGTGACCTTCAAGGTCACCGGCCAGACCGGCGGCACGGTGGCTACCGGCAAATACGCGCTGTATGTCGACAACGGCACCGATATTATCGAACTCTACGAGCAGCCGTAACCTGCGGTGGATTAAAGGATCAGGACCATGACCGCACTCTCCGCCAACTTCGATATCTCCGGTCTCCGCGCCCTGGCCGAGAGATACCCGCAGGCCTACAAGCGGGAGGTGGTAACGGTCATGGACCTGGTGGTGCGCCGCCTGGAAGGGGCGGTAGTGGCCAAGACCCCAAAGGGGGTTGGCGGGGCGGCAGGACTGGCCGGCAGTATCTTTGGCGAGGTACGGACTTTGGGCCAAAGCATCACCGGCGTCGTTGGCACCCCATTGGAGTATGGCCTGGTTGTTGAGTTGGGCCGCCGTCCCGGCAAGCGGATGCCGCCGATTGCGCCGATCCAACTCTGGGCCCAACGTAAACTGGGGCTCGATGAGCATGAGGCCAAGTCCGCCGCCTTTGCCATCGCCCGCAAGATCTCGATCAAAGGCTTTGAGGGCAAACACATGTTCGGCCAGAGTTTAGATGAGTTGACGCCATGGATCAGACAGATGCTCGCGACCATTCCGGCCCGGATCGTGGCCCGGGTGCAAGGGAGTGAGCAATGAGCCGGGAAAGCATTTCAGCGGCCTTGGCCGCTATCATCGGCCAGGTTTCTGGCATTGGCCAGATTCATGAACGGGAGCGCTATTCGCCGGACTGGGGCCAAGTGCTGGAACATTTTAAAAGCGGAGACAAGTACAACGCCTGCCTGATCAGCCGCAAGATCTCTCCCAAACAGCAGCGCACCTTGGGGGAGAAGGAACGAGCCCATGTCTTTGTCATCCGTCTGGTCTACGGCCTAAAAGATGCCGACGATTCCGAGAGCGCCTTCCAGGCCTTGGTTGACAGGGTCGAAGCGGCAGTGGACGCCGACGAGACCTTAAACGGCAGTTGCGAGACCACCCAACCAGACTGGGGGCCAATGGCAGGAGCGATTGGCCTGCAGATCGACCTGATCGATTTTCGTCAGTTCGGCAAAGTACTTTGCCATTACGCCGAGTGCCGGGTCTGCGCCTGCGAGACATTTTAACAAGGAGTGAGCCATGAAAGAGTACATCCTGAAACCCAACAAGCCGCCATTCGAGATGGTGGACGGCCCCTTGGCCGGTAGAAGATACGAACACGGCACGAGATATAGCGAGATCCCCCACGGACTTGACCATCGGTTCATGGCCGTACCGGAGACGGCTAAGGCCAAGGCCGCACCCGATAAAAAACCGCAGGCCAAAGACGCCGGCGCAACCAACTAGGAGGAGAACGCCCATGCGATCGCCACGAGCAACCCATAACCTGATTGCGGTCTCGGCCAACCTCAAAGAGACCGCCCTCAACACCCCCCAGACCTTAGACAGCAGCCTATTGGTGGGACTGAGCGATGTCATCAACCTGGACCCGCGCCGCGAGACCGACGCCTCGGAACTGAATGGCCACGAGGAGGCATCGAGCATCTACGATAACGGCGCCACCTCATCGACTACGTTTAATTTCCCCAAGGCCCAGACCCAGCACTTTGGTTTTGTCTGCGCCTACGCCTTGGGCACGGTGAGCACCGCCACCGTTGGCGCGGGCTATACTCATACCATCACTCCTATTGCCAACGACTTAGACAGCAGCCGCTCCAACCCATCGTTCGCCGCTGCCCAGCGTTGGGGCCTGACCGTGGCCAAGCGGCTGTTCTCCAGCATGTTTGTCGATTCATTTACCGCCACCTTTACCAAGGACGATTGGATCAAATTGGCGGCCCAGATCAAGGGCACCGGCAAATACTCCGACTCCGTGCTGGAGGAGACCATCACGGCGCTTGATAACGTCACCAGTCTGACGCTTGCCGCCAATGCGGTGGCAGGAAGCACGGCAGCGGCCCGGCTTGACTCCATCCATCAGATCCGGGCCGAGACTGCCGCCGGCGTTTGGGAAGAGGTGGAGTTTTCGGCAGTATCCAGCGCTACTCCGGCGGTTCTTACCATCACCAGCACCGGCGGGGCCGGGGCCTCAATCTCGTATAAAGTGCTCTACGTGCCAACCGAGGCCGCTTGGGCGACATTCCCCAGCCGGATCACCGAATCGGCGCTCAGGATCTCCGACCTCCAAGTGACCTTGGGCGGTAAATGGAGCGGCAGCGCCTTTGAAGGGGGCAAGGCCCTGACTGCTGAGATCAATTCGTTGGAGTGGAATTTCCAGAACAGCCTGGCCATCGAGTTCACGCCCGGGACCGGCTATTCCGGCTACGCCTCCAGGGCCTTTCGCGAAGGCCGCGGCCAAACCGTCAAGCTCGACCGCGAATTCCGCAACTTCATCTTGCAGCAGGCCATTGCCAGCAACGAGACCTTTGGTCTGCGCATCCTCTGCAACGGCGCAGAGTTTGCCGATGGCGAGAACTACAAGGTCGAGATCATCTTCCCAAAATTGGGGGTGCTCAAGGCCCCGATCTCGGTGAGCGGCAAGCGCCTGGCCGAGGCCGGGGATCTGCAGGTGCTGGAAGACAGCACCTACGGCTCGGTCATCGTCAAAGTGACCAATCAAGTCGCTACCTATGCCGCTTGATAGTCAACCTCCAAAGCGCCCCTTTATTCCCCCTTGCGGGGGGGCTCCCCCCCCCAGAGAGAGGGCCGGGGTGAGGGCTGTTGGGGCTACAAACAAATTTTATCGTAGGCTGTACCTCCCTCACCCGGCCTTTGGCCACCCTCTCCCCCCAGCGGGAGAGGGGAAGTCGGAAGGGGTCATAAAACAATCTTAAACCGCCCTTTACGGGCTAAGGAAACGAGCATGAGAGTATTGGGAGAAAACATCAAAAATGAATTGAAACTGAACGATAACCTGTCCAACAGCAAGTTGAGCCTATTTTACCGGATGCCGACCTCCTCCGAGATTAACGGCTATGCCAACGGTATGGTGACTCGCAAGGGCAATAAGGTGGTGCGGTCGGTTGGCGAGATGCGCCAAAAGTACGGGGCCAAGATCCTGATCGGTATCGGCGAGGGTAGTTTCGGCAAGGTGGTAGACGGGAAGACGGTGCCGATCTCGTCCGATCCGCAGAGCCCCAACTATGACCCACAGTGGCAGGCGCTGGTGATCAAGCAGGCCCCGGACGTCATCGAGATCCTGGCCATCCAAGTCTTTGAGGCCTCTATCTCCACGGATACGACCGAAGTGGACGAAGCAGAAGAGGGTACAGACGGGGACGAAGCGGGGGAGTAGAGGCCGACTTTGTCGCGCTCGGGGTTGGCCTCTGCACGCCACCCGAGCGGGCAAAGTGTGAGGTGGAAAATGGCGCAAACCTTGCCTGGGCCTGCGAGCACTGCCAAAAAAAGAGTTACCAAGACCTCCACGACTACACCAAAAAGATGCTCAACACCTATGGTCTGCAGCAAGGGGGCTACCCCTTCCGCGCCGACGATCTGACCCTCACCGAGTGGTGCGATCTGGGACGGCTGGCCAAGATCTTAAACCCCAATCGCGGGTGCCCGGCCATGATGATGGCCGCCCCACAACCCAACACCTCAACCGAGTAACGCCATGGCCGGTAATGTCTCCAGACTCGCAATCGAAATCGTCGCCGACGAAAAAGGCGTCATCACCGCCATCCGCAGGATTGGCGATGAGGCGGAGAGTACCGGGCGGCGAGGGCGGAAGGGGTTTGAGGAGGCTGATGTCGGTGCCAATAAACTAGCCTGGACACTAGCTCAAATTGACCGAGAATTTGCGGCTCGTTCGTTTAGCAGCAAACTGAAAACAGAGTTTAGCGATATCCTCGGCCCAATAGGATCAGTAACTTCAGCCTTATCTGGAATGGGAGGTGTCCTCGCAACACTAGGGTTAAGCTATTCTATTGTGGGCGCGGTAAAACTTGCCGATTCCTATACCCTGCTCGAAGCGAGATTGAAACTGGTGACATCCTCATTCGGGGAATTGGAAGAGATCCAATCGAAGCTTTTTGAACAAGCCCAATCAAGCCGTGCGAACTATGCCGAAACAGCCAATCTCTACGCACGGCTTGCCAGATCTGCAACAGAGTTGCGTCTCGGTCAAAGCGATCTACTTAACGTCACCGATCTTATCAATAAATCCATCCTTATATCAGGCGCTACAGCGCAAGAAGCCTCAGCCGGGTTAATCCAATTTTCGCAGGGCCTAGCATCCGGGCGATTACAAGGGGATGAATTGCGCTCAGTTTTAGAGCAAATGCCAAGACTCGCTAAAGCTATTGCCGATGGCATGGATATAAGCATCGGCGCACTTCGCGAAATGGGGGCAGAAGGGGTTTTATCTGCATCAACCATTCTCGGCGCGATCCAGAAATCAGGGGCTGGGATCAATGCCGAATTTGATAAAATGCCGGTAACCGTCGGCCAGTCAATGACAAATTCGATGAATTCAATTGGGAAATTGATCGACAAAATTAATGATGCAACCGGGGCGACTCGTGGCCTAGCCTCGACCTTTCAGGGGGTATCAAAATTTATCGACAGCCTAACAGCAAATAACGGGGAGGAAAAAAAAGTTGTTGTTGATATCGAAATCCCCAATAGCGCGGGGAGGTCTTTTCTCGACGCCCTAGCAGATCCTAACCCTGTAATGGTCTATGCGCCTAAAATCGAAACGTCGAAAGCGTATGGCCCGGAAACAAAACCATGGTGGGACAAAAGCCCGAACGAAACAACCCCATGGGCAGCACCGAAACCAATTGATCCGCAAGAAGCAAAAAAAGCCGCTGATCAAACCGCAGGCGCCTGGAAGGGCGTCTACTCAGCCCTCAAATTCGAGTCCTCGGGCTATTACGATTATCAAGTGGCGCAGATTGCCAAGCAGGCTGCCGAGTGGCAGAAGGCAGGAGTAAGTCAAGTCCAGCTTGAGCTATGGAAGACGATAGAGCTTAAGAAGCTGGCCGAGGAGAGGTTTAAGGCCGAGCAGGGCTGGCGGACAATGAGCGAATCACAGCTCAAGGACTACAACAACCTGGTCAAATCTCTCCACGCTGAAGATGCGGCAAACAGAAAGGCCGCAGACGAGGCAACCAGTAAAGCCATCTCTCAATGGGTTGAAAACAACCGGATCAAAGCCAACGAGATGAGCGAGATCTGGAAGTCGGCCTACCAAAACATCCAGTCCTACACCGCCACTACCTTTTTGGACCTGATGAAGGGCAATTACGACAACTGGGGCGATGCCTTCGGCGACATGCTGCTCAATATGATTGCCAATTACGAGTCGGCGCAGCTGACCATGGCCCTGATGGGCGACGGCCAGAGCAACAAAGGCCTGGTCGGGGCCGGACTATCGGTGCTTGGATCAGCCCTCAGCGGCTTTGCCGACTATGGCGGCTATGCCGGTTATCAAAACTATAACGCCATGGGCGCCTACGGATTTGCCGATGGCGGTATCATGACCGACCGCGGCCCTCTGCCGCTGCGTAAATACGCCGGGGGCGGCATCGCCTCTAGCCCGCAGATTGCCGAATTTGGCGAGGGCTCAATGCGGGAGGCCTTTGTGCCATTGCCGGACGGACGCACGATCCCGGTGACCATGACCAATGATAGCGGGGCGGGGCCTGCCACCAGTAACACCTTTTACGTCGATATGCGCGGGGCATCAATAGAGGCCGTGCAGCGCTTGGAGACCTTGGTGGCCAGCGTCAACGGTTCGATTGAGCAACGGGCGGTGACGGCTGTTGCCAACTTCAATCAGCGGGGCAGGATATGACCCTCTCCTATCCGCTGACTGTCCCCTCGTCGCCAGCGCCAACCAAATTGAAATTTGCGCCGCGTTTTGCTATTGGCCAGTCGGAGTCGCCGTTTACCTTCCAGGGGGAGTTCTTCGAGCACATGGGCCAGCAGTGGGTGATGGAGGTCTCGCTGCCGCCGATGCGCAAAAATGACGCCGAGAACTGGATCTCCTGGGGCCTGGCCTTAAATGGCACCATGGGCACCTTTTACATGGGCGACTCATCAAACAGTATGCCCAGGGGCAGTGCCGCCGGGACGCCGCAAGTCAACGGCGCGGGCCAACAACGCAGCAAGACCCTGGCGACCAAAGGCTGGACGCCCAGCACCGCCGTTTTGAGAATCGGCGATTACATCCAGCTCGGCTACCGCCTGCATAAGGTCTTGCAGGACGTGACCTCGGACAGCAGCGGCGAGGCAGTCTTGGATATCTTCCCCAGGGTGCGCGACGTTTTGACCAATGGCCAAGCCATCATCACCGCCAATCCGGTGGGCACCTGGCGGCTAAAGGCGGGCATCGAGTGGGACGTGGCCGGGGCCATGAAGTTCGGGATCGGCTTCACCGCCATGGAGGACGTATGAACCGGGGGTTTAGCAGTTTATTTATTGAGGAACTCGGCAAAAAGACCAAATCGTTGGTCGTTTTTTTTGAGGGAGAGTTCGCCAGCGGCGTGGTCAATCTGTGGTCGGGTCTAGGCAATATCCCCTGGGACGGTAAGACCTGGACCGGCACCGGCGGTCTCGGCACCATCACCCCGATTGAGGACTCCTCCGACATCCGGGCCACCGGCATCAATGTCTCCCTCTCCGGCATGAGCAGCGAGCTGATCTCGATCATCATGCAGGAGTGCCGCACCGGCAAGGGCGGCAAGGTCTGGCTCGGCTTTATCAATAGCAGCGGCAATGTCATCGCCGATCCGGCCTTGGCCTTTATCGGGCGGCTGGATCTGCCGGACATTGAAGATGCCGGGACCACCTGTAACATCACCATTGCCTACGAAAACAGGCTGCGCGACCTGGAGCGCCCCCGGGAGTTACGCTACACCCACGAGAGCCAGCAACGCCTCTACCCAGGGGATTTGGGCTTTGAGTACGTGCCGAGCCTGCAGGAGTGGAACGGTAAATGGGGCAGATCATGAGACGAGACGATTGGCCGGAGCGTTTGCACGACTATCTGGCCCTGGAACATCGCTTTGATTGGCTCACGAATAATTGCGCCTTATTTGCCGCCGGGGCCGTCCTTGCCATGACCGGGGAAGATGTGGCCAAGGAATTCCGTGGGATTAAAACCAGGCTGAGTATGGAGCGCAAGCTCCGGCGGATCGGCGGTTTGACTGCCCTCTGCACGGCGTGTTTTGGCGAATCGATACCAATTTTGACCGCCCGCCGAGGGGATATTGTTATCGCGCGGGTATTTGTCTCGCCGCCCACAAACGTGATGATTGGCCCTGACGACGAAGATGGCTCTCTCATGGATGCCGTAGGGGTTTGCCTGGGGGCACAGGTGGCCCTGCTGACGGAGACGGGAATTACCTATTACCCTTTGGCCACGGTTAAGGCCGCTTGGAGGGTATCGTAAGATGCCGGCTGCAATCCCGATTATCGTCGCCGCCGTTGGCAGCGGTATCGCCGGGGGCACGGTCGCCGGCGTAATCGGCTTTTCGATGGTCTCGGCCATGATTGGCGGCGGCCTGGCCCTGGCCGGGTCGTTGGTCTCCATGGCCATGACCAAAAAGCCCAGCTCAAACGGCATCACCGCTACCCAGCACCAGCTTTCCGACCGCTCGGTCACGGTCAGGCAGCCAATTGCCGCCCGACGGCTGGTATATGGCATGGCTAGGTTAGGTGGGGTTTTCTCCTTTTTACATACCAATGGCGATGACAATGAGTATTTCCATATCGTCATCACCTTATCTGGTAAAAAACTGAATGCGATATCATATCTTAGATTTGATGGTGAGCTAATCCCCATTACCGGCAATAGCTCCACGGGCCGTACCGCCGGTTTTGTTGAGATGTACACTAACTTTGGGGAGGTCGACCAACCGGCCATTGCTGCCTTGATGACCAACTGCCCGGACAAGTGGACCGTCAACCACCGGCAGCGCAGTTGTGCCCATGTCTATCTCAAGCTAAAAGCCGACACAAATATTTTCCCGCACGGCTTACCCAATATTACCTTTGATGTCCTGGGCTATGACGGCATCTATGACCCGCGCTCCTCCTCCTACGGCTACACCACCAATGCCGCGCTCTGCCAGGCCGATTATCTGCACGACGCAACCTTTGGTCTCAATGCCCAATACGGCAGCGAGATCGTTAGCGCCGATCTGATCGAAGCGGCCAATATCTGCGACGAGGATGTGGCCCTGGCCGCTGGCGGCACCGAGGACAGGTACACTGTCAACGGCATTATCGACTCGGCGGAGACGCCTAAAAGTATCATTGAAAGCCTATTAACGGCCTCGTCAGGGGCGGCGATCTCCTTGGGCAACCTTTGGTATATCCATGCCGGGGCCTACCGGTCGCCGGTTATGGATTTGACCGCCAATGACCTGGTAGGCCCGATTAAATTCCAAACTCGCCATAGCCGTACTAACCTGTTTAACGCCGTGCAGGGCACCTTTGTGTCGCCGGCCAACGGCTGGCAGCCAGCGGATTTCCCGCCGGTGAAGATCGCCGCGTATGTGGCCGAGGATAATGACGAGGAGATTTGGAAGGACGCCCAACTTCTATTTACCATCTCCGAGACCGCCAGCCAGCGTATCGTCCGCAACCAGATCGAGATCAACCGGCGGCAGATCAACGGGGTGATCCAGTGCCGCAGCCGGGCCTGGGAGATAAAATCCGGCGAGAATTTCCGCCTGACTCTTGAAAAGTACGGCTGGGTCAATAAGGTTTTTACAGCGGGGTCGGTGCGTTTGGTGCAAGTGGGGACTCCTCCGGCCCTGGTGGTGGAGATCGATTTCGCCGAGACCGACTCCTCGGTCTGGGGCTGGACCACCGGTCACGAAGCGGCGCCGACGCCTGCCCCAACCACCACGCTGCCCACCCCCTTTGACCTGCCCGCCCCGTCGGCCTTGGCCTGGTCTAGCGCCGATCTCTACTCCGCCGGCACCGGCACACTGAGTTGGACAGCAGCCCCCAGCGCCTATGTCGATGAGTACGAGGTCGAGTATCTGCCGCCTGGGGCCTCAATCTATCTGGAGCATGTCCCGGTGCGCGGCACCTCGGCGGTATTCGATAACTTGGCCGCCGGTGAATTCGGCTTTCGGGTCCGGGCTCGGAGCCATGTCGGCACCTATTCCGCCTGGGCCTATTTGACTCAAGACATCACCATCCCCGCCGTGCCGGATGTCACCGGCCTGGTGCTGGTCGATGGCGACACCAGCACCACCTTTACCGGCGGTACGGCCAAATTCGCCTGGGCCGCCACCAGTTTGAGCGACCGGCCAGGCAATAGCGGCGCCGGTCCCTGGTTTGCCTCGTACCAGATCGAGATCGTCAAGGGCGGCACGGTTGTCCATACCGCCTACCCGTTGATCAACTCCTACGAGTACACCTATGAGCAAAACAGCGCCGACGGCGGGCCGGATCGGGCATTTACGGTGCGAGTCTACGTCAAGGGCGATACCGGTATGCTGTCGGCTAGCGCAGCCAGCCTCACCGTCTCCAACCCTGCCCCCACCATGGCCGGGTACACCCCCGATGTGGTCGATGTCTTCCAGGGCGTCGCCATCGTCTGGTCGGCCTGGTCGACCACCGATGCCGATCAGACCGGCTTTGCGATCTATTGCGATACCGCCAGCGACCCTACCACCCTGATCGATACGGTCTCTGCCGTCTCCCGCCGTTTTTTGATCACCGGCCTTATCGTTGGTACCAATTATAAGGTAAAGATCATCCCCATCGACGCCTTTGGGCCTGGGGTTGCCAGCGAAATTGGCAACGGCACGCCGCTGACCCTGACCGGGGTCGATGTCAACGTGGAGTTGTCCGCCTCGATTGTTATGACCGATGCGGATGGCAGCACCAGCGCGCAGTTGGCGACCCTTTATGACCGGGTGGTTGATTCCGGCGGCATCACCTACTCCCTGACCGGCGCCGCCAAATTTATCCGCTACCAATTCGGCCTGGTCGACTACATCGATAAGGTCATCCTGCATGTCGGCAGCACCCCGTGCCAGTGCTATGTCCGCTATTCCGCCGATGGCCTGGCCTGGAGCTATTTGGAGGCCGAAGCCGACCACACCCTGACTGCCAGCGGCGAGCTGGTGGCCGGGACCAGCGGCACGGCACCGACCAACTATTGGCAGACCGTGGCCGGCCTCAATGTCGCCGTGCTGCCGGCTCGGGTAACGGCCCAATACTGCGAACTGGTGATGGTCGGCAGCTACACCACCACCATATTTGAGCTGATGTTCGTGCGGGAGATCGTCGCCGAGCAGGGGGCGTTTAATAATCTATCGTCGCTGTCGCAGATCACAGGCGACCTCTACAGCGATACCTATGAGGCGTCGGGAGGGACCGAGGGCTTCCGGCTCAACGGCCCCGGGGCGATTGCCGAATTTAGGAACATGCAGGCCATTTTCAGCAACGACCCCTCTGCGCCAAATTCATTTGAGAACTCGATAATCAATGGCCCGGCGGTGACGCCAAACCTGGTCCGACGTGGATTTTTTAACGACTACACTGCCGACCAAATCGGCGAGTGGACCGCTGGGAGCATAGTCGCCGTTACTGGCGTAGCCTGGGCCAAGGCCTTGCAGGTAGCGATTCGTGATACCTACGAATTGCCGGGACGGACCTGCACCCCTGGCGAGTGGCTGTACACTGCCGCCGCCCTGGACGCCACCGACTGCAACTATCTGCTCGGGATCGGGGTTTGCTTTTTCGATGTAACGGGCACGGCCCTGGAGTGGGGGTTGTGCGGCTCGATTGCCGCCGCAACGGGATGGACATCGGTAAGCGGTCGGCTGCAGGTGCCGGTCGATGCGGTGGCCTGGTGCCCATGGATCTTTATTGATGGGACCAGCGGTCTTGGAGTGGGCCGGGTAGCGCAGTTTTCGATCTACCGGCATGAGCAGGGGGCCACGGTCGGGGCCCCGACCGGCACCTATGTCGGCGAGACCCTGGCTCAGGAGGTAGAGGGGAACGCCGCAACGGCCCTGGCCGACTCCGCCGCCGCCCTGGCGGCATTGACCACGATCTCCAGCGATGATGTGTTATCAGCGGTGGAGAAACCGACCGTGGTCTTAGACTACACCGTCATCCTGGCCGAGCAATCCGGCATCGACGGCCAGGCCACCGCTTACGGCATCACCACCGAGAAAACGGCCTATGACAACGCGGTGTCGGCGCTGACCACCTACCTGGCCACCCTGACCACCCCGGTGCTGTGGTCGAACTTGGCCGGCGAGACCACTATCGTCGGCACGACCTTCCGTGGCAAATTTGCCGATGTTTATGGGACTAGACAGGTCGTGCTCAACAAAATAGCCACTGTTGCCGGGACCAGGGCTACCTGGGAGGGCATGAGCGGCACGCCGCCAACTACTTTTCTGACTACCACCGAGGCCGACAATCTGGCGCTAACCACTGGCTGGAAACAGTCTGGAACGACCAAGATTGATGGTGGATTCCTTGGAGCCGGGACGGTGCTGGCCGGGGCGATTTATGCGGCAAACCTCTACTCTCTCAGCCAGTACACCGGGGCGCTGACCGTGGATAATTGGCTGACCATTGGCACTGGCGGCGGAGCAAAATGTGGCAAGACAGCCTATGGCTCGGGGACCGGGTATTTGTTTGAATACAACGGAGGGACACCACGACTAGATATTGGTGATGGTAACAATTATATGCGCTGGTCAGGCTCGGCCTTAGAGTATAAAGGGTTATTCACCTTTGTAGGCGCGACAGCCGGGGATTATTTAGAATATAGCGATACCCGCGCTTACGCCACTGGTGATCCTAGCGCCAATACAACTTATGCAGCAATCAGATCTGTAAAAGTAGCAAAAACAGGGACATTACGGTTTAAATTTAGGTTTTCCGTAAGCACTGTGCCGACTGGAGCGGCGGGGACCGCATATGGGAAACTTTATAAAAATTCTAGTCCTTTTGGGACCGAATTCAGTTTTAGCGTTCCGTCGGGTTCGGGTGTTTATGTAACACCTATATGGAGTGAGGATCTAGTTGTAACGGGGGGGGATATTATCAGTATCTATGCTAAAACCACAACAGGGGGGGCGTTTTGTAATGGCCCTGATGGAGGGCTTCTTGCGGTTTATACTGGAAACCCTACGGGGTACTCCTTTGTATAGAATACAATATTTCTCAATCACTGATCGGGCCGAACTACTAGATTCATTTTACCCTATGAATCTGTATAAATTGACTGAGGAGCAACGTCATATTGACGGCAATTTCTTACTCTTCCAACAGTTTAACAATATTACCACTATCGACAAAAACACCATCACTGCCGACTCCACCGACACAATCACCATCTCAAATATCCCGACCCCATCCTTTGTCACCATTGGTAGTCGGGTGGAGGAGGTCATAGACGGCTCGCTGACGTTTACCATAGATCTCCCTGGCACCTACACCGTCACCGTCTCCTGTGTGGCATATCTGGATAAAACATTCGAGGTGATAGCCACATGACGACAATCAACATCACCCACCCGCAAGAGGACCACGACCGGCACAAAGAGCGGCACGATGCCGATCTCACCGCGCTAATCGGCATGAAGCCGAAAGAGGGACGGGACTATATCAAGACTCTAACGACCAAGCAGGCTCTGGGGGCGTTGGCCTTTGCCGTCTGCTGGTTGCTGGCCAAAGCCCAGAAGGGGAAATAATGCCAATAGTCACCCTCATCCCCTCAGACCCAACCAAAATCCACTCGGCAACCGCAACCAACCCCCCCCAACTCGGCGGCGGTGGCGGCCATACCCTTCAGGATGCCAATGGCAATGCCCTTAGCGCCAAGACAAAGCAAACGTTCAAGGGCTTGGCGGTCTCGAATGTTGGAGACGCCACAGTAGTCAGCAGCCGCACCAAAGGGGTGCTTGACTTATTTGCATCCGAGGTCATCCGCGCCGAGATAAGCGCCAGATCAATCGACATCGCCAGCCCCACCGCCGCTGACCACTCTACCTCGTTTAACGCTGGTGTCGCAGCGGCAAACAGGCATGTGAGGCCTGAGCCTGGGCGGTACATGATGAAAGCCCCGCTGTCCATTGATGGGATCAGCAACAAATATATCGAGGGCAAGGGGGTTGAGCTGTTTGTCCACCCCGGCTCGGATGCTCCCGCCGATCCTGACGCAGCATACCCCGGTGCAGATGTCCCGACACTGGTTGATATCGTCAATAGCGAGGGGATTACCATAGATGGCCCTACCCTCAACGGCAATTACGATAACACCACCCTGCTCAACAGTTTCGGCAGGTTGTTGCGGGTCAAGGACAGTACGAGGATCAGGATGAGGGGACTTACCTTTGACAAAATCAAAGGCCAAACCCGCATCGAAAACAACGTTTCGAACAGCGGATTCGATGGCTGCGTCTGGATGGAGCAGGAGTTTGGTTATGCCGTAAAATTTATCACCACCAAAAACCAAATCGTCGGCACCGGGCTTAATGATATTCTGATAAAAGCCACGGCCCCGAAGGGCGTTTACAATCAGGCCAACCCTTCTTGGATGGTGAGACGAAAATACGAGGTCAAAATCTCCTCAACCGGGGCGATTGACAAATATGTCTGGCGTAAATATGAGGCCGGAATCAACGATACCTCGTGGGGACCCCCCAGCGCCTGGACAACTGTAGAGCGAGAAATACCGGCCCTGACTGCCCCCCAAATCGCTTACTATGCTGATCCTCCTCCGGTATCGACGGAGATCGACACGGCACTCTATACGGCGCCCCAGCCGCTGCTTAATGACGATGATTCCCCTGTAATTGAGCCGACCGCGTTCAACGACCCACGCGATACCCTGCTTGCCACAATACCGCTCCTCAGCGTTTCGTTTGCCGCGCAGACGGGGCATACAGCAGGCAACATTTTTGCGTTCATCTGGGGTGAGGGTCGGGCGATTTCTCAGCCAGCTTTCGAGGGCACCGGGTGGCTGGATTCGACATGCCACAACAACTATCTCACCAACAGCTACATTGGCTACAGTAACCACGACCAGGACGGTGGTTTTATTAATGGGCAACGATCTTTTTCGCTTACCAATAACCCGCTGATTCATGCCGTTTCATCTACCAACTGCGTTGATTTTAAGTGTGTCGGCAACACCCTTGGCTATACTGAGTGGGGCAACCAAGTAAATTTAATTTCGACAGGAAACACCTACACCCCCCAGCTCTATGATCCGGCCAATCCGATGCCACAGACCCATTATGTGCAGCTTGGGAATGGCATTATTGGGGCAACATTCACCGGGGAGACCTTCAAGGATTTCGGCACCGGGGCAGCAGATGGAAGTCAGTTCAGGAATTGCGCTTTTTTAATTTCTGGCACTGGCATTCATAAAGACATTCGTATCGCAGGGGAGACATTCAACTGTAGCGCTGAAGACCGTGTTTATTACGGGATCAACATCCCCTCATCAACTCTGATTGTAGACGGTTTTTTTGACGTAAAAGATAATTTTGTTATCGGTAAAACTTTTGTGGAGTGCAGCGATTACGCCTACAACCAGATTGTCAAACCGCGCATAATCCAGAAATACGGGAAGAAGCATGCTGGCACTTTCACTCTAACGCAATTGGAAGACTCGCGGCTGCTGCTGGAACCAGCCACCCCAATTACCGATGAGATAACCGTCTCGCGGAACTGCGTGGTTAACCTTGCCGGATTCATCACTAATCCTGGGGATGATGGCGACTATTCAGTCCTTAAAATCAACAAAGACGAAGACGGCTACACGACGTCCTTGTTGATTAATGGTGACATTACCGCAGCATCTGACACCTGCACACAAATCTACTTCCCCTTGCAGGTTGTGGCCAACACCGTCGACCGCGTAGAACTGTATATGGATACATGGACAGTAGAGCCGGTCGCAATAAATACGGTGGCTATCACCCCTGAGTGGGAGGGTAAAGTTGTAATAGTCCAAAATAGTGGCGGAACCGGGGTTTGGCCTGGGTTCGACACTGCCGCAAGCGCTATTCTTTCGTATAGCAATAGAGACTTCGGCCCGTCTATATTGGCTAACTGGAAAACAGTTGTAGACTTTGTCTATTTAAAGGGTCCTGGGTTGATTTCGCTTAACTCAGTTGTCCAATTCCATGCGTCAAGTAATGGGAAAAATATAATTTCTAATGTCTATGCCCCCTATGTGACCACGGCTGGGGGGAATGTTTTCATTTCCGGCCCAGGGGGGCAAATACAGTTAAGGGCGGGTATCAATAATTCTTGCGTCGGCACGGGAGCCGGATCAAATGTCAGAGACGGGAATTATAATTGTCTGGAGGGGAGTAATGCGGGGCTAGATATTCGTGACGGGCTTGGCAATACGGGGGTGGGGAATAACGCTCTCGTAGGCATAATTGATGGGGACCGTAATGTAGGAGTGGGAAATGGTGCCGGTCGTGACTTAGCTCCCGACACATCCTATGGTATATTTTTAGGGTATCTCGCAGGGCCTGGAGATAGCTCAGACTGTAGTTATCAAGTTTGGCTCGAAACAAATTCTGCCTATCGTGGGACGCCACTGATCCATGCAGATGGTCAGACAAGGCAGGTAACTTTCAATGGGGATCTTAACATTGTTGCCTCAGGGAGCAAAACCGGGAAAATACAGCTCAACGGAGTTGATCTTTTAGGTGGGCGGGCATTCTCCGATTTAACCATCCTCATTGGAGACACTTACACCTATCTGGCAGCGGATGATGCCGGGGGAGGTTACCTGATAACAGTTCCCGCCGGAACGCACTACCTAGTGTTCCCTCCATCTCCTACAAACGGGATGCTTTTTTCTTTTTTACCAGTGGTAACAACTGGGACTGTCGATCTATACGGGTATGACAGTGGGTGTTTAATTGCCAAACCGAACGGAGCCACGGCGGAGCGCAATTATCGGTTAACTCTTGGTCGCTGCATTACCTATGTCTATAACAGTGTTAGCACAGCGTGGGAAATTGCAGAGATAGGTCGACACCCGCTATTAGATCATGATGGTAATCTCCCCCAATCCCGATCGCATGACTCCGCCGATACGGATAGCGCTACCTCTGCCATACACCACACCATTGGTACTGGGGCGAACCAAGCGTCGGCAGGTAATCATGGCCATGGCGCGCAAAACTTTGTCACCTCTGCCGATGTGGCCTCAACCTCTACGGGCAACTCTGACCTCACAAATCTAACTTTTGCTGTTGTCGCTGGGGTAACATACCGATTCCGGGCGGTTCTATTTTTTGATGCAGATGCAACATCTGGGATTCAAACTGTGTTGATTGCATCGGGTGGAGCTGCGGTAACTACTGGGACAATTTACACTGTCAGGCAGATTGATGATGCAACTAAAGCGATCACCTATCTGGCGAGGAGAACGGCTTTGTCTGGCAAAGCGGGGGCGGCAGGAGCAACGGCGGGGGAAATTGTGATCGAGGGGACGATTGTTTGCTCAGGTAGCGGCAACATAATCCCCAAATTTTCGCTGATTACCGGGACTACGGCTGCGACTGTCCGGCAAGGATCGTCTATAACGGTGCAGTCAATGTGATATTGGTGGGAGGTGGAAAGAATAGGGTGAGTAGTTGGGAGTTGATTGGTAAAAGTTGGTGAGATTTATCGCTAGGTTTGGAACTGGTTTAAATGTACTTTACAGCCTCTTTACGCGGTTGCAAACCTCGCGTCACTTGGCTCCAAACCATGCGGCGCGTTACATTTTCGGTGGTCAGACGGGGATGGAGGGTGACGGCGTTGACCCCGGTACCCTCCAACACACCAACCAAGTCATTGAGAAAAACAAGATCAGGCTGCACCCCCAGGCGGATTTTGACCGTCAGCGGGCAGGAGACAACCGGGCGCAGGGCAACGAGGATCTCCTCCACCAAATTCAGGTCGGAGAGCAAAAAGCCCCCGGCCCGGCGTTGACCGGCGATATTCGGAGCCGGACAGGCCAAATTCAAATCAACGATCTCGGCGCCGTAGTCGCTCAAATGGCTGGCTCCCAGGGCCGCTTCGGCAGGGGATGGCGCCACGATCTGATAGGCCATGGGGTGTTCGGCCTCGGTGCGCCTGAGCCAGAGAGATTTTTTTTTGATATCGTCCGGTAGGTGTTTGGCACTCAACATCTCACTGAAAAAGAGCCCGGGCTTACCAAAGGAGGCAACCAGTTGCCTGAGTGGGGAGTGAGTCACCCCGGCCATGGGGGCCAAAATCAGAGGTGGATCAATGGTGATGTTGCCGATGTGAAAGGGAGGTAAATTTTGCACGGATTCGTTGCTAA
>Ga0172380_10001293_pt1 | contig 43366 bp, 52 predicted proteins | sample Leawe162metaG_FD_119747 | JGI IMG/M metagenome (GOLD analysis project Ga0172380, IMG submission 119747) | Leachate microbial communities from a municipal landfill in Southern Ontario, Canada - Leachate well 162 metaG | ecosystem: Engineered > Solid waste > Landfill > Unclassified | place...
CGTAGCGCCTCCTGCGTCCTTCGGCGCTGCGACCGGCCTCGTAGGGCGCGCTTCAGCGCACGGGAGGTGGCGATCCCGGTTCGCATCTCGCGAGTTGGTCTGTCGCCTCCCGTGCGCTGAAGCGCGCCCTACATGCGCTGCGCAGTCGAGCAGGACCGGGGCTGGAGACAGTCCTGGGTGTGGGATGTGAGATGCAGACGATCACAGCTTTCTAGAATCCCCCACGCCGATCACCCATTCCCGGAATCACCCCCGCCGTTCCGATCTCATCTGTCAGATCCCTGACCAGCTCGCCCCCGGGTGATCTGCCTCCATCTGCTGCCACGCGAACGCGTCGTCAAAGTACCCGAACTCCCAGCCGCCGGCGATGCGCTCGAAGCAGTACGGCGCCATGTGCCCCGCCAAAGCGACCCCCATGTCGACCTGCGTGAACGCACCGTCCGGATCGTCGCGGTACCACAGATAGTGATGCCACGGCCCGCCCGGGCTCGTGTTCTCTCCGCACACCACCTGTGTGCCCGATCGGCCTTGCCAGAAGCCCAGGTGGACCACGCCCGTCGTGCCCGTCTGGAGCGCCGGGTCAAGCGTGTCCTCGCGGTGCACTTCCCAGGCCATTCCCAACAGGTCCGTGCTGCGCCACACCCAGAGCGTGTCGTCCGTGACCGCGATACACTCCCAGCGGCCGTCGGGTAACGGGTGCACCACAGGATCTTCGCGGCCGCTCGACACCGTCTCCTGAATGTAATCGCTGCCCGTGCCCGTCCAGATCGGCGGCTGCGGCATCCGCCAGCTCACCCCCGAACCCTCTGACCCAACGGCCACGCCCCACCGATCGGCCTGGCGGATCGCGTTGTGGTACTCACCCACCGCCGAAACCACGGCGCAGGCCACGGGCGTCTGATCCACATCGTGCTCGGTCACCGCTGGATTGGCCGTGTAGTTGGTCCAGGTCACACCAAGATCGTCGCTCCAGCTCTGGAACGTGTTGGTGATCGTCGGGTACCCCGTCCGCACGCCCGCGCAGTAGGCCCGCGGCCCGTCAACCGCCAGCAGAGGCCGCGTCTCGTAACCTGTTCCGGCGTTCGACGGCGTGCCCCAATCCGTGGCGCCGAACGGCCGAAACAACACCAGCACATCGCCCAACGACGGGTAGCTGCTGCCCGGCCAGTCGAACACCAGCCGCGACAGGATGTCATACCCCGCCGGCATCCGCACCGGGTTCACGCCTCGGTTGTACGTCGTGACCGCCATGCCTCACTCCAACACGTCGTCCCCGTCCAGCGCCGAATGATCCAGCATGAAATACGGCTCCCCGTCCTCGTTCGTCAGGCTCTCCGCCCCGCCCGCGCCCGTCCCGGCCCCGAACGCCAACGCTGCCTCGATCGCCCGCTCCTGCGACCGCTTCGTCTGCCGGTTGATGACCACGTTCGGCACCGCCTGCTCGTCGCGGATCGCCTCCAGCACCGCCTCCCGAATGACCTGCAGATCGCTACGCAACCTTCACCACCTCGTACCGGGTCAACCCCTGCCGGCCGTGCTTGTCCCAGGTCGTGCGCAGGCTCTCCAGCCGCCAGGTGCCCTCGCCGTCGATCGCCACCAGCTCGCCCGCCAGCAGCTCCGCCAGGAACACGCTCTTGAACTGGCTCTTCTGCCGCCGCAGATAGACCTGGTCGTAGATCTGGCGGCAGACCCAGTTGACCACCGCCTGCGTCGTAAGCCCCGCATCGATCACGATCAGCCGCTTCACGTCGCCGAAATATCGCGCGCTGCTCTCGTCGTTGATCGCGGGCCAATCCGTCGCCGTGGCGGCCAGCGGGTTGCCTGCCGGGTCGTAGCCGATCACCGTCACCTGGTTGAAGTACTCCTCCTCGTCCTCGTCGGGATCCCACTCCATGATCCGCGGATAGGTGCTCGTCCCGTGGGCCACGTGAACCAGCACCGGCAGCTCTTCCGCGGTCCGGCCGGTCTCCAAAACACCGATCGCCGGCGTCGTGAAGTAAAACGTCAGATCGTCGCCCCCGACCTGCACGATGCTGGTCGGCGCGTCCTCGATATAGAGCTTCCCGTCGGCCTTCCAGCGCATCAACTGGTCCGGCCCGAAGTGATCGTGCAGGTAGAGCAGCACGTCCTCGACGGTCTGCTCGGTGTTGAAGTCGAAGATCGGCCGATCGTCGCCCGCCTCCCTCGGCAGCTCGTACGCCCCGCCCGAGATGCTGTAATCGGCGCTGCTCAGCCCGGCCATGCTCAGCACGTCGGCGTAGGCCGCGCCCAGCGTCCAGCCGCCATACCCCGCGCCACCAGTCCACGGCGTGGTCTGCAGCCGCTTCCAACCGGTCTGCCCGACCACTTCGACATACTCGTTCCGCGTCGTCCGCCGGAACCCCAGATCGCCGGTGAAGAACACCGCCCGCTGCGTCCCGTTCGGCAGCCAGATCCCCTTCATGTTGCCCTTGTGGTAGGCGTCGAGCAGCCCGTCGGCGCCGCCCAGCGTGAAGCTCACCTGATGCTGCTTCGGGTCGCGTGACAGCTCTTCAACGATGCCATGCTCGGCCATCAACAGGCTGATCACGTCCGCGCTGCTCGACCCGTCCGACACGTAGACCGGCGCGAACCGCACCCGCACGCCGCCGACGTACAGGTTAGGGCCCGTCGCCAGCGCCAGGCTGCCCTCCACGCGGTAGTAGAACTGCGACGTCGGCGTGGTGCCGGGCACCGGCACGCCCAGCGTGGTGAGCACCTGCCCGGTCAGCGTCGCCCAGCTCGGCTGACTGGCCAGCAGCCCGATCGTCGGGCTCGCCGTCGAGCTGTGCAGCATCGTCATCACGGCGTGCTGCAGCCAGAAGCTGGTGTCGTGCCCCTCGAGGCTCAGACAGAACGCGGAGAAGCCGTCGCCGCTCACGGTCACCTGCCCGGCCTCGAGCGCCTGCCCCGTGCCCCAGCGCCCGCCGACCCACGCGCTAAAACCCTTGTCGGACCGCCAACGCCGCACGCAGAGCTGCTCGCCGACGCTGTAGACATGCAGCCAGAGCACCCCGTTGGTCCACTCGTCGTTCGACCACAGATCCCCGAACCGCACCAGCGATCCGGAGCTGCTCAGCGCCACCCGCCCGGCGTCCATCACCAGCCGGAACCGGTTGCTGAAGTCAACGGTGATGCTGTCCCGGCCGGCATAGTTGAGGAAGCCCAACAGGAAGCCTTGCCCGGACACCAGGCTGGTCGACGCGGTGATCGACCACGTCCCCGTCGCCGTCCGCGCCACGCCGGCGAGGTAGGTCGGCCCGGGCGCGACGAAGGCGTAGCTGGTCGCGAAGTTGCTCAGCGCGGGCCACGCCACGGCGCTGCCGAAGATTGTACGGGGGCAGGCGAAGCCGGTAAACGGCTCGATATCGAAGTCGCCGATCAGGTTCGCCCGCACGTCGCCGGGCACATGGGTGAACCCGAAACCGATCTCCGACGGTACATCTCGGGCGACTTTGAGGAGTAGCTGATGCGCCGGGGCTGGATCGGGCATCAGAAGGACTCCGCATTACGGCCGGTGAACAGGCCGGCCGCGGGGATCAAGGCGGGAGAATGGGCGTGGAACTGTGGAATCAGCCCTGGTTGGCACTTCTGGTGACGTTCGTTCTGGGCGCTGGCGGCATGTACCTCACGATGCGCAGTAGGGATCGCCGAGGCATTGCAACCGGACTGGTGGGCGGGCCCTGGCGACTGGTGGACCCGGGTACGCCTATTCGATTCACTGCCCAGATTGATGGCGAGGAACTTCCGGCGGAGAACCTCCGAATGGTCCAATACGGGATTGCTTGCATCCACAACCAGTCTGTGAGGCCGGTGCATGAAGTGAACCCGCTCGGTCTCCGAGCTGCCAAAGGCACTACCATCCATATGGTTCAGGTGGTCTCGGAGAGCCGGCCAGAGGTCATCGGCGTCCGTGTTGAGCCCGAGGATCATACTGACAAGGGAGCTTGGCGTCGCATCAAGTGGCGGATTCTGGAACCCGGCGATTGCTTCGATCTGCTTGTCATGTATGAGGGCGATGTCGGGGGCCCGCCGGTGATCGTTGGGGCCGTGGAAGGGCAGAAAGAGATCGCCGCGTTGCCGGTCATCCCGCCACCTAGCGTCCAACGAATAGCCTGGAAGATAAGCTTCGTTGGGCTCATGGTCAGCATTGGCTGTTTGCTGGCCCTCATGATTCGAGCATCGACCCTCCGGCCTCGCTTGTTCGTGGCTCCGACGCCAGACAATATGCTGTTCATCACAGCTAGCATGGCGGTCGGGGCAGTATGGGGTGCAATGAGCGTCCGCATGGCCACCATGCGCAGCCCTGAGGTACGACCGTGACCCTGCCAACCCTCACCTCCCCCTGATCGCGTCAGCAATTGACCGCACCAGCGCCCGGTCCCGATCCTCCACCGCGCGCCTGACGTCCCTCGTGATGTCCCCCGTCCGCGGCTCCCCAATCGCGTTCAGCATCCGCCCGAACGGGCTGCCCCCGCCACCGAAGAACCGCGCCGTGTTCAGGATGTTCTCGACTAGCGCCAGGTCCCCGCCCATCACCACGCGATCGGGCGAACTGCCTCCCCGGCCCTGATACTGCGCGCCGGGCCCCGAGTCCCTATTGCGGGCTTCCAGAGCGGCCTTGCGGTCCTTCAGAATATCGTTGACCATCTCCTGGGCCCCGAGCCGATCATGCCTGGCCAGCGTCTCGGCCTGCGCGAACTTCCGCCGCTCGACCTCGGCCTGCGCCGCCTGCTGCGCCACCGGGCTGGCCCCCATCAGCTCCAACCGCTCGGCATACGCCTCGGCCCACCGCACCGACGTGGCGGCGTTGTCGTCGAGCCGCTGGTTCTGCATCGCCAGCACGTCGTTGTAGGCATGGGCCGCGCCGATCAGGTCGCCGGTCGCCGCGAGCTGCTCCGCCTGCGCCCGCTTCGCGACTTCCTCCTGTTGCCGCAGCAGGTCGATCTGCTGCTCCGACATGCCCAGCAGCCGCGCCCGCTCCGTCGCCACCTCGGCCCAGGCGCTGGCCTCGTCGGTGATCTCCTTCGCTCGTTCGCGCTGGTCCCGGGCGACGTCGGCCTGCATCTGCGCGGCTTCAAGCTGCTTGCCCTGCTGTTGCAGCCCCGCCGCCTCGGCCAGCCGCGCCGCGTCGTAGGCCTCCTCGGCCGCCCGCTTGCCCGCTTCGTAGGCCGCGACTTCCTGCTCCGTCAGGTCGAGCAGTTGCGCCTTCACGCTCAGCAGATCGGCCGCGCCGAGTCCTGAGCCTGTCGAAGGGCCGATGCCATTCACCTCGGCCCGCTCCACCGCCATCTGACGCTGTTCGGTGATCTCGTGCCGGTAGCGCTGCTCCGCCTCGGTCCGCCGCTCGACCTGCTCTCGGCGCTCCTGCTCGATCCGGTTCAGTTCCGCCGCCGTGTTGAGCGTCGAGCCGATCACGCGATCCTCGGCCTGGGCCGCGGCGACCGCGCCGGCGTTGAGCTGTTGCTGAATCCGCCGCCGCTGCTCCCACAGCGCGTTGATCTCGGCCGCCGCGCGGTGCTCTTCATACGCCTTGTCGAGCTGCTGGTCGACCAGCGCCAGTGCCGACTGCGCGTAGGACTGCTGCGCCTCACGCCGCTGCCTGACCAGGTCGTTCTGCTCCCGCAGATAGCCGAGTTGCTCCCTCGCCAGGTCAGCCGCGGCCTTCGCCGCCGCGTCGGGCCGCAGCTCCGGCCGCAGTCCGGCGATGTCCGCCCGGGCAGCGTCCGCAGCGGCCTGCATCGCCTGCTGCCGGCGCAGCTTCAGTCCGGCTTCCGCGCTGGCGATCATGCTGTCGTCGATCCCCGCGGCGCCGCGCTCGGCCGGGCTTAGCCGCTTCGCCTGGTCGAGCCAGTCCTTGAGATAGTCGGCCTGGGACGACGCCCGGGCCTGGCGGCCGCCAATCAGCTCGCGATGGAAGTCGCGCTGCTCCTGCAGCAGCCGGCTCTCCATCTGAATCCGCTCGGCCGCGATCTGCAGCCGTTGGGCCTCCAGCGAGGCGGCGGCCTTCGCCGGGTTCTCCTCGAGTTCGGCCGCCCGCTTGGCAACCTCCAACTGCCGCTGCCAATGGGTCTCCTGCCGCTGCCGTTCCTCGTGCTGCAGCCGGGCCAGCTCCGCGCCGCCGGCGCCGCGGCCGCGGCCCGCGTCGAGCTGTGCCTGGGCCAGTCCCAGCGCGCCACCGGAGCGCATCTGTGCCGCTTCGGCCAACGCCAGCGCGTCCCGCCGCTCCTCCATGATCCTTCGGAACGCGAACTCGGCCCGCTCCTGCTCCAGGGCGACCCGCTCCCGAGCCAAGATGTTCAGATCCCGCTCTTCCTTCGCCTGCTTCGCCGCGGCCGCCTCACGCCGCCGCCAGATGTCCTCCAGCAGCGCCGCCTCGCGCTCCCGGGCGGCCTCGATCTCTTCTTCCGGCCGGCGCATCAACCGCGCCATGCCGATCCCGCTCTGCGTCGACCCGAGCTGCGCCTGGCGGACAGCCAGCTCGTTGCTGGCGAGCTGCTTCTCCCGGGCCCGGTCGCGGTTGATGTCGGCGATCTGCTGTTGGAGCTTCTCCCGTTCCACTTCGAGCGTCGTGCGCTCGAAGATCCCCGGGTCGGACGCTTCCTTCTCTTTGGCGACCGCGATCTCTTTGGCCCACAGCGCCTCCTGGATCGCCCGGATCTGTTTGCGCTTCTCGACGATCACGTCTTCGCTGGCGGCCGTGGCTTCGAGATGCTGTTCCCGGGTCTGTTCCAGCGCGACCAAGGATTCGCCGGACTTGATCTCCCGCTCCATCGCGGCGAACCGGCGCTGTTCGTCGGCGCGCTGCCACTCCGAGCGGGCGATGCGCATCTCGTTTTCGAGCTTCCTGGCCTCCTCGATCGCCTCCTTCTCCATGCCCGGCACGCCCGACGCGCCACGGAGCTCGATCAGCCGCTTACGGTCCTTCCAGATCTCCTCCTGAGTGTGGCGCTGCTCCTTGAGCAGTTTCACCACCTCGGCCTCCGGGCGGTGGAGGTTCTCGGCTTCACGCACCCGGGCCTCGATCAGTTCCAGATTGGCTTCCTGCTCCTTGACTGCCTGCGCCTGAGCCACGCCGACGGCGCCGACGCCGCGGGCTCCCTCCACCTCGTCCTGTCGTGCCAGCGCGTCCTTCATCGCGCGGCGCTCCTGCGGGCTGCCGTACCACCAGCGCAGAAACGGGCTCTCGTTGCGGTTGACCCAGTCGACTTCGTCGTTCGTGAGCGGGTTGACCGTGGCTGCCTTGAGATTCGCTCCCGAGATCAGCCCCTCGCCGGCCAGCGCGGACAGGTGCTTGTTGGCTGCCTCGTCCTGACGCGCGGATTCATCGTTCCAGGAGTGGATCGCGTTCTTCGACAAAGCCACCGCCACGGCAAGCGCTCCGACGCCGACCGTCAAAATGCCCAGCCCGCTGCTCAGGAACTCCGCTGCCGAAGCCGCGCCGCGGGAGGCCTTCGCCAGGGCGCCCGTCGCCTCGGAGCCGTCCTTCGCCGTGGCAATAGCCAATGCCGCGTCCAGGTTGGTGTACCGGAACCCGCTGGCGGCCGAGGAAGCGGCCTTCGAGATCGCCGCGTCGTCGACCAGGTCGAACAGGGCAAGCTGCCCCGCAACGGGAGCTGCCTGGGCGGCCGCTGTGGCGCCCGTGACCGCTTTCGCCGCCTGGGCCGCACCTGCCAGCCCGCCGACCAGGTCCGTCGTGTCCTGGGCCCGTAGAATGGCCCGCATCGCGGCGTACTGCGTCATCGCCACTGTCAACGCGCCGTAGGCGCCGGCGAGGAGGGTCAACGGCGGGATCAGGGCGAGTGTCCAGCGTGCCGCTTCGGCCGTCTTGGAATTGCCGTCGACCAGCCATTCGACCACCTGCAGCCCACGCTCCAACAGCGGCTGCAGCGTCTCACCCAACGCTCGCATCCGGTCGCGCAACTCGTCGAGATTCGTGACCACGTCCTGGAGCGCGCCCTGCGTGTCGCCGGCCAGCAGCCCCTCGCCGAAGGCGATCCGCGCTTCTTTCCACGCGATGCCGAGGTTCTCGATCGTGTTCTTCGCCGTGTCCTCGGCCTCGGGCATCTTCTCCAGCGCCGCCAGGATGCGGTTGAAGCCCTCGGCGCCGGTGATGTCCATCTTCGAAATGGCTTCCTCGTCGGAGGTGCCAAAGGCGTCCTTAAGCAGCCTCGCCATCGGGATGCCGGCCTCGGCCAACTGCCGAAACTCCTGCGCGCTCAGATCGGCCTTGCCGGCCATCTGGACCAGCGCCAGGCTCGCCCGGTCGAACTCGGCCGAGCCCTTGCCGACCACGGCGATCGTGTTGCCCAGCGCGGCCACCGACCGCGTCGCCTTGTCGGCATCCTGCTCCGCGGCTTGCAGCCCCCGGGCGAGGAACAGGCCGCCTTCGACGTTCACGCCCGGCTTCTTGGCAATCTGCCGGATCGTCTCGAACTGCCCCGCCGCGGCCGCCTGATCGCCGCCCATGATCGACCGCAGCCCGGCCACGTCCGCGCCGCGCCCGGCGCCCTCGACCAGCGCGCCCGCCGTGTACCGCGCCGCGGCCGCCAGCTCCAACGCCGTCGCGGCGCCTCCGGCGAGCAGAAGCTGGTTGGAGAGCTTGCCGACCTCGGAGGTCAAGCCGGCGACGTGAGCTTTCGCGGTGCTCAGCGTGACGAGTTTCTGGTTGAGCAGCCCGACGCCGCCGGCGGCCTGGTGGGCCGCGCGTTCCTGGGCCCGGAAACTGTGAGCCAGCTCCTGGGCGGAGCCGCGGGTCTTCTGCTGCGCCATCGACAGCACGTCGAACCGGGCGGCGGTGCGCTGGGCCGAGGTCCCGAGGCTGGTGATCTGGCTCTCGGTGTCCCGGAACATCTGCGCGGCGCCGGAGTTCTGGCCGCTGATGATGATGTCGATGCGCTCAGCCATCGTTCACCGTACCTGCCCAACGCAGAAGGGCGGCCACGAGGGCCGCCCTTACAGCATCTTCAGCCCCGCCATCTGCATCTGCAGCTCATTGCTGATCGGCGGCCACAGCTTCGCGGCGACGTCCCTCAGGTAGAGCCGCCAGGGCTCACCGACGGGACGGGCGATTTCGCTGGGGAGCCGGCCGAGCCGGTGGACACACCAGTGCTCGAAATCGAACCAGCCGTAGGGTACTGGTCGACGTTCTCGGACTCGGGATTGACGAAGCCCGACAGCGCGTTGGCCGTCCGCTCCAGCTTCGTGAAGACCGCCGGCGGAATGACCCGCTGCAGCTCCTTCAGATCGCCGACGGCCGGGTGGCCCGAGCCGGTGCAGAACAGCGGCTTGCCATCGGGCAGCGGGCCGTCGAGCAGGCAGTAGGCCAGCTCCAGGCTCTGGAACTTCAGCGCGTCGAACTGGGCGCGCTCGCCGTCCTCGTCGACCGTGGTGCAGAGGTTGCGCCACTCCGCGATCTCGTCGACCCAGAAGCCCCGCACCCAGATCGCCTGGCCCGGGCCGAACGCGTCTTCGACCAGCACGCACCGCAGCCCGTCGGTCTCCCGGTTGCGTTGCCGCAACCCGTCCCGCGATACGACCTTCTGCTCGACCTTTTCGGCCGTCTGCTCGCCCATGTTGCTCCCTCGCATTGCACGCATTGCCCGTGGGCAGGCACAAGGCCAGCCCGTACGGGCGCCCCTTGTGGGCGCCCTCTGCCCGGCCTACGCCACGCCGGTGGTGATCGCCCCGGTGAACTCGAAGGTCACGTTCTCGACCTGGTTGCCGACCGGGTTGTCGAAATCGGCGCCCGAGAGGATGGCCAAGCCCTTGATGATCCGCGCCCCGGTGCCCGTCGTGGCGGTCTTGGCCCGGCCGGCGTACAGCTCGAGGTAGACCACCGGGTCGGCCGCGATGCGCTGGAAGAACAGCTCGCTGGCGACCAGTTTGCGGATCGAGCCGGAGCCCGACTTGAAGGTGTACGACCGGACCTTGTACTCGTCGAGCAGCGCAGGCTGCTCTTCGATATCGACGGCCATCCGCGCGGACCACTGCTGGATGTCCGCGCCGCTGTAGATGTCCGAGGCCCCGGCGGTGGCGCCGACGTTGGCGGTGCCGTACTGGCCGGTCAACCGGCTGGATGGAGCGATGGGCACGTCAGTTCTCCCTTTCGATCGTCACCCACGGTTGCCGGCGGGTGTTCTCGCTGATCTCCCGCGCCGCCACGGACTGCGGCTCGCGGGTCAAAACCAAATGCGTCTGGTCGTCGGTGTAGGTCGGCTGCGGGCTGTCCTCGGTCAGGAAGACCGTCACCCGGCGCGCGGGCGGCCCGCCCGCAACCGTCGCTGGCGGCGCCTGCTCCGAGCCCTCGACGCCTGGCTCAGCCGGTGCAGCCGCTTCGGGCGCTGCTTGCTCGGGCGCGGTCGGCTCCGTCGCGGCATCGGCCACCTCGGGCTTCTCATCCTCGCGCTTACGCGACATGGATCAGCTCCTCGATCTGCGCCTCGTGATAGTCCGCCAGGCGGGCATGCCAGCCGACGCGCCGCAGATAGCCCTGCTCCACCGGCCGCTGCATCCAATGCGTGGCGCGCACGCTCGGCGCGTAGTAGGGCTGAATGCCGCCGGCGATCAGCGCTTCGCAGAACACGCTGTCCTCGGTGTCGCCCTCGCTCATCGGCAGCGCGTAGCGGTGACCAGCGTCGAAAATCGAACGGTGGAGCAGCACGCAGGCGCCGGTCATCGCGCAGGGCTTGAGGCCCTCGCTCCGGTCGTCGACGGCGCCCCATTCCCAGGTGTAGTTCGGGCCGCCCTCGTAGAGCTGCATCACGTTGCAGTGGTCGAGCGACGCACCCCAGGAGTTCTGGATCAGCGCGGACACCATCTTCGCGTCGTGATCAATCGCCAGCTCCATCAGCCGCCGCAGGCAGTCGCTCGGCACCTGCACGTCGCTGTCGACCTGGAACAGCCACTCCGCGTCGCCGCGCATTCCCACCCACAAATCACGGGCCCGGGCGTAGGCCGAGTAATCGTGCCGCTCGCCATTCCCCCGCTGGTTCTGCGACGTCGTTGCGAATGTGGCGCGGCCGACATGCCCGTACCGCCAGCCCTCGTCGCCCGCCCGCTTGCACCACCACTCCGCCGCCTCGAACGTGCGGTCCTCGCAGTTGTTGGCCAGCACGGCCAGGCTGAGCTTGTCCTGCGGATAGTCGAGGTCGAGCAGCCCGCCGCACCACAGCGGCATCGCCCACTCGCGATTCCGCACCGGCCCGCCGCAGACCACCGTCGGGAGGCTCACAAGACACCTCCCCACTGCCGCGTGCCCTTGACGAGAAACGGGATGCCGAAGAACCGCACGCGCCCCTGTGGGCCGACCTGCTCGCCCGGCAGGAGCTCGGTGGCCATCAGGTCATATTCGAACGGCTCGCCCTCGATCGCCCCCGCGATCTGCGGCGCGTACCACGATAGCCGGTCGAGCACCTCGCTCGTCGATGAACCGTCGATCACCACGGAAACCAGCACTACCAGCTCGAAATCACCCTGCCCAAGCGCCTGCACCGGCAGGTCGACCAGCTCGCGGTCAACCAGGTCGTAGAACGCATACGGGAGGTTCGCGGTCCGCAGCGTCCCCGCCGGCGTGGCCTTGAACCAGTCCTTCAGCGGCGCCAGACCATCAGCCTCCAGCGCAGCATTGACCACCGCGCCGAGAGCGGCGAAGTGCTCCATGATGTGGCTGATGTAGGTCGTCGCTGCCATCAGTACTTCTGGTCCCTCGTGAACACGTTATCGCCGTCACCGAAGTCGTAATCCGGAGCGCCAGGCGCGTCCGGCGTCCGCCCGCCGAGGCTCACTCCATCGGCGGTGGCGCCGCGCTTGATGCCGTCGCACAACCGGTTCGCCTCGGCCCGCCAGATGCTCGACCGCCGCGCGGCCGCTGGGGTGCTGTCCGGCGGGTAAAGCTGGTCGTACACCTCGGCCTGCACCCGCGCCACGACGATCCTCTCGACCACGGCGTAGAGGTTCGGGCTGGCTCCGCTGCCCACCGGCACGTCGACGACATGGCCGATCTCTCCGTCCAGCACGGTCGTCTGGTCCGTGAGCCAAGCGGTCACCGTGGCGGTGTCAGGAGCGTCGGTCGCGGGATCCCATTGGGACGCCTCGAACCCAGCCTGGACATCCGCCACGGTGCCGTACATCGCTTACCCGCCGTTGACGACCTTGCAGGCCCGCCGCCAGTCGCCCAGCGCCGCCGCGCCGCGGGCCTCGACCGAGAACGGGATCTTGCCCTCCTCGAAGTCGCTGCCCGAGTTCATCGGGATGGTCACCGGCGTCGGGTCCTTGCGGCTGTAGGCCACCACCGCCCGCGTGCCCGGCCGGGTATCGAACGCCAGCCAGTCGGTCAGGTCGGTCATGTACGGGTTGACCAGCAGGTGCTTGATCCAGCCCGACAGGTTCGGTTGGCCCTCGGCCTGGCCGCCCTGGATGATGGTCGTGAAGTGCGAAATGAGCGTGCCCGACGGCCCGACCATGACGCTGTCCGGGCGGTACCCGCGGACGATCTGCCCGCGGTCGTCTTTCCAGCCCGCCATCGTGGCGTAGACCGTCGCGACGTCGGCCTGCACCTGCGCCAACGTGGTGCCGGTGCCGGCCAGCAGGTTGTCCTGCGCGCCGCTCTCGTGCTCTTCGTGGTCGTTGGCGAACAGCACCTTGCCGTCGTAGCCGACGGCGGTGTTGTTGGCCACCATCTGCTCGACGATCGGGGCGAGGTACCCCTTCGCCCGGACCGCCAGGTCGGCGATCTTCTGGGCATACTGCCCGAGCTGATCGTCCTCGATGTCGTTCTGGTGGATCTCGATGGTCGACTGATAGTCGATCATCTCCACGTCGAACGCGTGGTCGAGCAGATGCTGCCGGACCTTCGGCCCGACCCACTCGGCCATCTCCGGCGTGGCGCCGAGGCCGCGGTTCTTGACCGAGCCGCCGGTCGCCGACAGCTCCGAGGCGATGGCCATCACGGCCTCGTCCGGCGCGGCCTTGTACTGCCGGAAGAAGTCCACCTCAAACACGTTCATCGTCGCCGCGTAGAGCGCCGGAGTCAGAATGCGTCCCATTGACCTATCTCCTCGTCTGGGCGGGCCTCGTGCCCGCCCTCCGCGCTATCACGACGCGACGAACAGGCCCTGGGCCTGCAGCGCGTCCACCACCGCGGCGACCTTCGCCAGCGCCGCCCGGGCATCGTCGCCGATCTTCTCGTTCTCGGCCTGGGCCAGCAGCATCGCGGCGTGGATCGCCCGAGTGTCGTCGCCGATCTTCTCGGTTTCGGCCTGGGCCAGCAGCATCGCGGCGTGGATCGCCCGAGTGTCGTCGCCGATCTTCTCGGCCTCCGCAGCCAGCGCAGCCAGGTCGGCCGCGGCCGCCGCGGCCACACCGTCAGTGCTCGTCAAGGCGCCGGGAATCGCCGCCGCGGCCACGCCGTTCGAGCTGGTCAGAGCGCCGGGAATCGCCGCCGCGGCCACGCCGTTCGTGCTGGTCGCCGCCGCCGGGTCCGCCACCACGGTCACGTCGCCGTGACCTTCGGGCGGCAGCGTCGGGTCGACCCACACCTGCGTCGCGGACACCACCTGAACGATCCGGCCGGCCCGCACTTGGTTGGTCACATCGGCCCTGATCGCGACGGTGTTGTTGTCGGCGAGGAAGACGTCCTTATCCAAATCGGCGGCGGTGAAGCCGGAACCCGCGGCGCGGAACTGGCTGAACTTGTCGCAGAGCAGCGTCTCGCCATCGGCCGAGTTGTCGATGGATTGCTGCGCCACGCCGGCGAAGGTGCACGCCGCGGTGTCGGCGCCGTTCAGCACCTCGCCCGTCGCGTCGAGCATGCAGAGCGCCCCGAGCGGGATCACCTCGGCATTCTTGACGGTGTACCGGAGCATCCCGGCCACCCGCGTCGGCCGCGACACGTCGGCCGTGATGGCCGTGGCGAACATCAGCGCCACGGCGACGATCAGCATCATCCCGACAGTGGTTGCGATCATCGATTGCTCCCTGCGAGGAACTCTTCCGGCGTCATGCGAAGCTGCTCACAGACGATCTTCTCGTCCGCCGTCAGTGCCCGGGTCGTCGAGCGGCTGTCACTCAGCCCGATCTCGCCGGGGTGATAGAACCGCTGCGGCATCGTGCGCAGCAGGCCCGCGATGCGCTGCCCGACTTCCGGCGCGGCCTCGGCCAGCGCCGCGGCCAGGTCGTCGCGCAGGCTGGGCGCCAGGCGCAGCGGCTGGTCCGGATCGCCGAAAGTCATGCCCTCCAGCTCGGCGGCGAAGGTCTGCACCCGCCGCTCGCGCTGCAACTCCGCCAGCTCGCGCTCCAGGTTCATCACTCGCTCCGCCGCGGAGAACTGCTGCCCCGCGGTCTCCGAGCCCGGAGTTGCCTGGGCAGACACTCCGGACCCGGGGACCGGCGCGAGGGACGGGTCGGCATTGACGCGGGCGTGCGCGTCAACCTGGTCGGGCGCCATGCCCAAATCTGCGGGATCACCGAAAACCAGAATTCCGAGGTTCTCCGCTTCCGTGCCCTCGGGCAGGTCGGCGGGATCGGCGAAGAGCTGCACTTTCGGCAGCTTGTCGTTGAAGAAGCCCTTGACCACCAGGCTGAGCCCGGAGAGCTTGCGGTTCGGGCCGGGGGTCAACTCGGGCGAGAGGTACGGAAACGTCTCGTCCTTGACGGCGGCGGTGCCGGCGGCGTTGAAGACCATGCGGCCGATCAGCCCACGCTGCGGGTCGACCCGCACGCCGCGCAGCCAGCCCAGCGCGCCCTTGCTCGGGTCGTGCTGCTGGTAGATCGGCAGTTCGCGCTCGCCGCCGTCGGCGACCGGCAGCCGGGCGAAATCGTCGGCGAACTTCTGGCAATCGGCGGCGGAGATCGTCACCCGGCCATAGAGCGGGTGCGCCTTGTCGGCGATGGGGACGATCGGCTGCTCGGCAACCGGATTCCCAGCCTCATCGGTCTGCAGCGGGACGAATGCCCTGGCGGCCATGAACCTCTCCTCGCACTGGTGCGGTCGAGAGGCGGCCGGGCCAAAAGAAACAGGCGCGGCGGCGACCTCTCGGTCACTACCGCGCCTGAATGCGCAGTCTGTAAAGCGGTCCGCTCCCACAAGTGGGGCGTCGTACGGCTATTCTAGCGCAGGGGATCTTGGGATGTCAAGGGGGTGCTCAAGTTCGGACTTGCTGCTCGCCCTGTTGTGAGACACCGGTGCCACGGTCCGCAGCGGAGCCGTTGCCCGCAGGCTGGACGGGTGGACAGTAGGTTCGATCCAGAGCCCATCCTGGAGGCTTCCGCTCAGCGGCGACGAGCCGCTGGCGAATCTCCTCGCGTGTGTGTTTGTCCATAGGCATCTCCTACCCGCCGTTGAGTTCGGGAGGAAAGTATAGCTTCCTCTGGACCCAACGGAAACCCTCGTGGCGCGTGATCGCCGCGATGTCGATCGCGCCACCAACTGTCTGGTACCCTTTCCGGAACCTCGCGAACCGGATGGTACTGTCCACTAAGTAATCGGCCAGTTCAATGGCATCTTGAATCGGCATCGCCGGTGCCCACAGATTGGCTTGCGACGCCGTTATGAGAGCTTGCTGAACCTGGGTCCCGATCGGACCAGGGATGAGGCCTAGAAGCGCGGCCTGTGCCGCATCGCCGATGCCATTCATCAACCGCGAGATGGCTTCCTTGTCGCCGCTCCAATAAACGCCGCAGTTGCCCGCGGGTCCGACGCACGTCGTTGGCGGGCACTGCCCCTGCGAATCGACGGTGATCTGCCAGAGCTCGGTGGCACTCTCTGCGGCCGAGATCCCTGCCACCCACAGCACCATGACTGGCCGGTCGCCCGCGGCTGGCAGTTGCGACTCAATGGCCTTGTAACGCTCTTCATACACGTATGCCCGGAGACGAGCGGCCATGTCGCCGACAGACAACCGCCTCTTGAGCTGCTCGAAGTCGGCTGAGCGCTCGCATCTGATGCGCTCACGGAAGTCCTTCAGGACAACGGCCATCGGCGCCGGCCCAAGACTGGCCGCCCCACAGAACGCCACCGCGATCGGCAGTCCCTTGTAGACATTGACGAGCTTGTTGCCGCCGAAGTAGACGTTCGCATCCGACTGACCGGTTCCGAACGCGTTGGTGATGGCGCTGTCCGCCGCGAGCACCATGCCTTCGTGGACCTGCACGGCGACCAGAATAGACACGTTCTACCTCCCTGTTTGCCCAGTGCAACGCTCACCCCTCGTCCGCCCCATCCCCCTCATGCACCGCCGCCCACAGCTCCCCCGTCCCCGCCGCCATCTCCGCCACCACCTCGTCGAACGGCCCCTCGCCAATCCCCGCCCGCAGCTTCGCCAGGCACTCGGCCAGCCGCGGAATCAGGCGTTCGTGGAGCGGCGCGCTGTCCGGCTTCGGCGGCCACTCGCCCTCCTCGATCCGCAGCATGGCCTCCCCCAACCAGTTGTTGAGCTGATGCACGTCCGGCGCGGCCGCGGCCAGCTCCTGCGCGTACCGCCCGATGGCCTGCTGCAGCCGCTGGAATTCGCCCTGCTTCATCGCCCGCCCCGACGCCCTGAGTGCCGGCCCGGGCTATTCGAGCATGATGCCCACAGGGAGCGACCACACACCCGGGCCGGCAGCGCGGTTATAGCGCGTTCACCGGCCGGGAGTCAACCTTCATCCCCAAACAAGCTCTGCTGCCCGCCCTTGTCCCCAATCGCCTTCGCCGCCTTGTGCCCCTGCAACTGGCTGGTCTGCGGCAGCGCCGGCCGCTTGCCCGCCAGCAGCTCCTCGATCGTCAGGATCTGCAGCTTCGGGAACTTCAGCTCCCCGAACTGCGTGGCCAGCGTGTAATCCCCTGCCAGCGCCGCCATGTTTTGCATCGGCTTGGTCGGCGGCGTCAGCGTCACAAACAGCCCCACCGCCGCCTTCTCCGTCTCCAGCGTCGCCAGCAGGTCCTTGAGCTGGTTGACGCTGACATGCTTGCCGCCCTTGACCGACACGAACGCCCGCTGCAGCTTCTCCGCCCCGTCGTGCCACAAGACCACGCCGTCGATGCCCTTGTCCGCGCCCTTCTTGCCCGTGCCGCCGGGCGGATGCGCGCCGACCAGCGTCAGGGCCCAGAACTGGAAGTCGTACGGGTCGCTGTTGAACAGCATCGTCGCGCCGGCCACGTCCTTCGGCAGCCCGTTGACCGGCACGTCCCCCGGCGATGGGTAGACCTCGGGGAAGTGATCGCTCAGCCGCTCGCGGATCAGCGTCACCGCCAGCGACGTGATGTCGATCCCGCACCACTGCCGCCCCAGAGCCTGCGCCGCCGCCACCGCCGTCCCACAGCCGCAGAACGGATCGAGGCAGAGATCACCCGGGTTCGAGCTGGCCGCGATGATACGCTCCAGCAGGCCGAGGGGCTTCTGGGTGGGGTAGCCTAGCCGTTCGGCAGCCCGCGCGTTGATGGGCGGGATATCGCTCCACACATCGCCGACAGGCACTCCCGGCACCTCGTCCAGATACCGCTTGTAGCGGGGGACCAACCCGGGGCCGGTTTGCACGATGCGGCCCTCGGCAAGCAGTTGGTGCATCTTCTCCTCGCCGTAACGCCAGTACCGAGTCACTCCGAGGAACTCGTACCGCGGATGGCCCCTGGTACCGTTGCCGGGTGCGATGAGGCTATAGAGGTCGTACCGCCTGCCATCGGCGTCGACATGTTTGTACCGACGTCTGTACTCCTCCGAGTAGTCAGTGAACGGCTGCCCAAACACGCATCCGGTGCCCGGTTCGCGGCTGTAGCGCAGGAGGACATCGTGAATCCGAGGCCAGTTCACCGCCCCCTCGCGATAGTCGCTCTTCGGGACTGTGCGAACCCACGAAATGTCGTTGTTGAAGCAGTCCTGCCCAAACACGCAGTCCAGCACCATCTTCAGGTAGTGGCTGGCCGTCGGATCGCAGTGCAGGTACAGGCTCCCCGTCGGCTTCAACACCCGGTGCAGTTCCCGCAGCCGGAGGGCCATCACCGACAGGTAGGCGACCAGCGAGGTATCCCCGAAGACGTGCCGCAGAGTCTCGATCAGTTCACCCTCGGGGAAGCCGGACTCGGTCGCCTCCCGGAACTCCGCCGCGGCGCCCTCCATCGTCCAGGTGTCGGTGAAGGCCTGCTCCTGCGCCGTGTCCCCCTGCTGCGCCAGGTCGCGGTAGATGTAGTTGTAGTCGCGCTTGGAGTTGAACGGCGGGTCGAGATAGACCAGGTCGACGCAGGCGTCGGGGAACTGCTCGCGCAGCACCGCCAGGTTATCCCCGAAGTAGAGCGTGTTGGGTTGCATGGCGCGCTGCTACGCCGCCGCCGGACCGGAGTCCTTCTGCCGCCGGCGCAACCAGATCCGCGCCGCCCCGCTGGCGATCTCATCCAGCATCGCCTCGTACGTCTCCCGGTCCAACTGCCCCTTCAGGATCGCGAACTGCTGCGCCAGCCGCACCACTAGCCGCCCGGGGTCTGCGTCGCCCGCGGGCAGCGGCAGCCCAAGCTCCACCACCTCCCGAGCCTCGGCGAGCCAGAAGCCCAGCGCCTGCGGCGATTCGGCCATCCCGGCGAGCGCTTCCAGATTCCGAACGATCGCTTCGCTCACCCGTTGCGTGCGTTCATCTTGCATTGCCTGTCCCCGCGTGGACTATACACCCCACGGGTCGGCGACAAAAGGGGAATGGGTGGCGCTGCCCGCCATCCCTCAGCGGTCCAGGATCTCCCGCACCGCGTCCCGCAACTGCCCCGGGCTGAACGGCTTTGGCAGGAAGTTTGGGATCACCCGCGTGTCCAGCCGCCGGTCCAACGACGCCAGCGGGTAGCCCGACATGCACAACGTCCGCAGCCCCGGCCAGCGGGCCGTCAACGCATCCATCACCGCCATGCCATCGGTGTCGCCCAGCGTCAGGTCGGTGATCAGCAGCGCCGGCTCCTCCGTGACTGCCAGCGCCTCCACCCCGCTCGACGCCGAGGCCACCTTGTAGCCTGCGCTCCTCAGGCTCATGACCGTCAACTTCCGCACCGCCGGATCGTCCTCGACCACCAGAATCCGCTCGTCACCGCCCCGCTGCGGCGTGGCCTCCGGCACCGCGATATCCCGTGGCGCTTCGTCCACCACCGGGAAATAGACGTTGAACGTGGTGCCCTGGCCGGGCTCGCTGTAGCACTGGATATGGCCCTGGTTCTGCCCCACGATGCCGTGCACCACCGCCATCCCGAGTCCGGTGCCTTCGCCCGCGCGTTTGGTCGTGAAGAACGGCTCGAACAACCGCGCCCGGGTCGCCTCGTCCATACCGCAGCCCGTGTCGGTAACGGTCAAGCGGACATACTGGCCGGGCACCACCTCTGGGTGTTGAGCCGCATATTCCCGGCCCAGCTCGACCTCTGAGGTGCCCATCTCCAGGCGCCCGCGGGCATCCATCGCGTCTCGCGCGTTGATCGCCAGGTTCATCAGCACCTGCTCGATCTGCGCCGGGTCGACCTTGATGTTGCCCAACTCGTCAGCGAGGTCGAGCTTGACGTTGACCGCCTCACCCAACAGCCGCCGCAGGAAGCCGCTCATACCGCTGACGATGCCGTTCATCCCCACCACCCGGCGCTGGCTCGTCTCGCGGCGGCTGAAGGCCATCAACCGCCGCGTCAGCGTCACGGCGCGGCTCACCGCTTCGTCGATCTGCTGCAGGTCGGAAGCCATCTGCGGCGCCTGCTCGATGAAGCCCTGCTCCAGGGCCGTCTCGGCCAGCATCTCGCAATGGCCGCTGATCACCGTCAGCATGTTGTTGAAATCGTGGGCCAATCCGCCCGCCAATCCGCCGATCGCCTCCAGCTTGCTGGCCTGCCGCAGCCGCTCTTCCAGCTCGATCTGCCGCGTCACGTCCCGGTCGATCATCACGTGGTGGCGGATCTCGCCATCGTCGCCACGGATCGCGGTAGCTGTCGATTCGGTGTGGTACAGCCGGCCGTCTTTGGCTCGCTTGACCGCCCGACCGCTCCACCGCTCCCGGCCCAGAATACGATGCCAGAGCGGCGTCTGGTCTTCGTCTTCGGCCGCCGGCGCCGTGTCCAGAAGCTCCCACGGCACCTGACCAAGCGCCTCGGCCTCGCTGTAGCCTGAGATCGCCATGAACGCCTGGTTGACGTACTCGATCCGCCCCGTGGTGTCGGTGATCAGAATCGACTCGCCGGCCTGGTCCAGCGCCGTCGCCAGCAACTCAAGCTGGGTCTCGTTCCCTCTCCGGCGCGAGATATCCCGGGCGATCAGCCCGAACTCGTCCGGGCCGGTCACGAACAGCGTGCTCTGGAAGTGCCGCTTCAGCCGCGGGTCGTAGTACTCGAAGGTCTGTGGTTTCCCAGCGTCCCGGACCTGCGCCACATAGCTCAGGAATTCAACCACCGACTCTGCCGGCCAGATCCCGCTGCCCCGCCGGCCGATCAGTTCTCCCAGCCCCACCCCAGCGATCGCGGAGAACGCCGCGTTATGGTCCAGGTACTCGAAGTCGATCAGCTCGCCGGCTTCGTCCTGGACCATCTGATGAAGCGCCAGCCCGTGGGGACTGTGATCCACCGCCGCTCGGTACGCCTCGAACGTCCAACCCCGTGCCCCGTTTTCCGCCCCAGCCATCCCCACCTCCACGCCAACAACCACTCGACTTTGGTTGGGTTATCGCCTCGGATGACAAGTCCCTAAGCATGAAAGTGCCCGCTACCCGTTACAGTTGCGTTGAGTGTCGTCTTTGATGGCGCAATGGGGCGGACGCGAGGGCCAGATTCGTCGTAATCTGACCTTGCGTCGGGGCGACCAGAAGAAGCGTGGTGGCGCGGCCCGTGGTCAGCGCAGGGGGGAACACCGACCGGGGGTGGGCCACGCCGCGCGCAGAGTAACAGTAATTGGACAGTCTTGTCTACGGGAATCCCTGACTGGGATGAATTGAAGCTGACGCTCGCTGCCGGGCGCCGAGTCCGGGAGCGGTGGACATTCGCTCGTGATCGCCTGATACTGGCAGGAGGCGCGGTCCGCTGCCGGCCCCGGGGTCAGGCCAGGTGCACGATCCGCGCTTGACAGGGGGGCCATCCTCCCCCTACTCAGCGGAGCGTCGTCACCAGAGGAAGATCCCCTGGTGCGCCAGCCAGGCCATCCACAGCGAGAACGTCGCCAGCATCGCCAGGTTGGTGATCACCAGCCACTCGCGCCACCGCCGATATCGCATGGGCTTGCTCCCTGATCAGGGCACGGACCGCGCCGGAAGCGGGCTTCGCCGCCGCCGGCGTCAGTCCTCCCGCATCAGGTGTTCCCGCAACATCCGCATCCACCGCGACTTCTGCCGCCCCGTCAGACTCGCGAACGGCCGCCTCGGCAGGTTGCTCTCCCGCGGCTCGCTCGATTGGTGGTAGATCGCGTACGGCGCCGTGATGCTCATCCGCAGCGACGACTCCGTGATCTCCGTCGCCGGCTTCTCCGCCTGCCCGCGCAGCGTCCCGGTTCGCTCCAGGATGCCCTTGCCCGCGAAATGCCGGGCCTTCCACCGCGCGTACTTCTCCGACAGCGGTTGCCAGGCGTCGCCTTCGTGGGCGCCCTCGGCCTGGAACTTGAGCTTCATCGTCGCGGACCAGTCGGCCTTGATGCGCTCGAACCAGGGCTTGAGGTTGGTCACCCGGCCGAGGTAGCCGTGCATTGACCGCGACAGCTCCCGATCGCCGGCGATGTCGAGGGTGAAATGGATCTTGCCGGTGGTGCCGCGCATCAGATGATCTCCTCGGGTGGCGGCGGCGGACTGGTCGGCAGCGGCGGCAGGCTGGTGTCCGGGAACGGCACCCACGGCGCCGCAACTTCCGCGACTCCGGTCTGCACCGTCTCGATCGCCAATCCCGCGATGTCGTACCGCGGCCGCGCCCACTCCAGCACGGTGACCACGTTCTCGCCGATCTTCGTCCGCCGCACCACGAAATCCCGGCCGCCTGGCGCGCTGGGAATCCGCAGCGGCTGGTACTTCTCCGGGTTGGTCAGGAAGTGGCCGTGGTCGTCGACCAGCGACTGCAAGTGCGCCTGGACGGCCGGGTCATCAAGGTCGATCGCGTCGACGTCGCCGACCTCGTCGTCCTCGACTGCGATCCAGATGCAGTCGCAGTTGATATGCGCCGGCGGGTTCCACGGCGCCGACGCGGCGATGAAGACCTTGCCGTCGAGGTAGCGGCACAGCGGGCAGGTTCGGGTCTCCAGATTGGCCGACCATTGCACCCGCCGGACGCCGGCCTGCTGCGCCACCGCCAGTCGAGCCTCGTTGGTGGTCTCGACAAGCTGCAGGTGGCCAGTGATGACCAGCGCCTGGGCCAGTTCCAGAGCGGCCAACGGCTACACCTCGCGGAGCTGCGGCGGCACGTTGAAGGCATCCCACACCGCTTCGGCAACGACCAGCTCGTGATCGTCATCGATCACGATGCAGCGGCAGTTGACGTGGGGCGGTCCGGGAGGGCACAGCGCGGGGTCGACCACCCGGGGCGGCGGCGTCGGCAGATGCTCCACGCGCTTCTGACGCAGCCAAGCGGCTCGGTTCATGCTCCCGCTCCCACACTCACCTGGTCGGCAATCTCCCGCCCGGCCACCGGCAGCTCGCCCCGCAGCCGCCGCGACATCGCCTCGCTGAACGCCGCCCCGATCGCCTCGCCGGTCTGCCCCCGCAGAGCGGCCATCACCACCTCGAACCGCGCCGCCTCGGCATGGTGCGCCGCAATCATCGCCGCCTTCGCCTGCAGCCGCGCCGCCGGCGCCGTGGCGATCGTGGCCACGCCGATCGACTCCTCCATCGTCTGCGCCGCCGCCTCCCACGCGGCCGTCAGCCACTCGCCGATCCAGTCCGCGTACCCATCGACCAGGCCTAGCGGCACATACACCTCGCCTGCCCGCGTCACGTCGCCCTGTAGCGCGTCGAGCTGGCTGAGCAGGCTCTGCAGCCACCCGACCAGGTGCACGCGCCCCTGCCGCTGCCAGGCGTCCTCCGCGGCCGCCATATCGCCGGCGACACGCTGCACCGCGCGGTCGACGTCGGCGGCCGCGAAGTGCATCGTGCGTTCCTGGGCCGCAAACTTTTGGGCCTTCGCATCGGGGGCAGGCACAAGGCCGGCCCGTACGGGCGGTGGCTTGTCCCCGCCCTTCCCATTGCCGATTGCCGATTGCCCATTGCCCGCCGTCTGCGCCCAACTCGCCGCCAGCTCCTCATCCGTCCGCTCGGGCAGCCCGAGCTGCGCACGCCAGAAGTTCTCGTCACCGCCGGCGCTGTCGGGCACGATCAGCTTGCCGTTGATCGCCGTCGTGATGAAGTCGGACATCTCCGCGAGCAGCATCGCCAGGCCGACCCGCGAGGGCACGATCTGGGGCATGTCCGCGGCCTTGATGTTCGGGAAGTTGTAGGCCATCAGCCTGGGGATCAGGTGCCGGTTGAACACGTCCGCGATCCCGCCGGCGAGGAAGTTCCAGGCCATCATCGCGACCTGCAGCTTGGTCTTGGCCAGCGCGAAGCTGCCCTCGCTCTCGCTGCCCAGCACGATGATGTCCATCAGGCACGACCGCGGGATCTCGCCGCGGTGGTACTTCATCAGCTCGAGCAGATCCGCCGGCGACATCGACGTGAGTTGGTCGATGGTGTAGCCGAAGGGCAGCACGAACCCGGCCGCCTCGTGCCGCCGCGCCGCCTTTGCCAACGCCTTCGCAATCGCCTTGTCCTCGTTGTTGGCGTTCTGCGGCAACCCGACGTACGGCACGCCCGAGACGCCGCGCTCGGCGCCGATGCTCGAAAACTGCGTCAGGAACCGGAGCATGTAGTAATGCCCATAGGCCGCCCGCAGCGTCGACATCCCGTTCCAGTTTGAGCCCTCCATGCGGTACGGGAAGATCAGCATCTTCTCGACCGGGATCTCCACCTCGACCTGGTCGCCGTCGTCGGTCATGCCCTCCTGGGTCACCGCCTTCAGCCCGCCGTCGGGCGCTTTGAGGTAGCCGGTGATGCTCCGCGGCAGGCGGTCGGCGTAGCGGCGGATGACCAGCCGGCCGTCCTCGTCCTCGCGATAGACCGTCTCCATCGCCCAGGTGCCGTAGCACGAGCTGAGCGCGGCCCGGCGGACGGTGTCCGACCAGGTCGTCGACGCGGACTCCATCACCGCGTAGGTGACGAAGTCCTTGAGCTCGTCGCTGAGCGCCTCGACGCCCCAGTCGCAGTCGGCGATCGGCAGCGTGATGGCCGCCTCGACGGCCTGCACCGAAGCGCTCGCCCGGCGCATCTCGTCGACCTTGTCGAACCACTCCTTGCCGTCGAGGTTGGCGTTGTACGGGTCGGTGACCAGCCCGCCGTCCTCGATCACGTCGCCGGAGATGCCCTGCTCCTTGAGCAGTTGCGGCCGCGGGAGCAGCTTCTCCGCCGGCTCGGCAAAGGTCTGCACGGCCTGCTTGCGCTTCTTCGACTTCTTGCTCACGACAGCCTCCAAACCCCAACAGCACCGCGACCGTCAGGGAGCGAGTTCCTCAGCCCGGAGCATGTCGGCGGCGTGGCAACTCGCTCCCTGACGGTCGCGGTGCTGTTGCTTGCGGCGTGCAGATCAGTTCGGAATTGGCAGGTCGGCCGGTTGGAATTCCGGGGATGTGTGATCGCCATCAGGCCACCTCTGCCAGGTCGGCCAGCACCACGGAACCGACGGCCTTGACTGCCCGGCGCCAGTCGCCCTTCACGAACACCAGCACGTTCTGGTGCGCCTTGCCGAGCTTCCGGCTGGCCCGGAACTGCTTGCCCGCCCGCATCGGCAAGCTGCCTGTCGGCGTGATGTAGACGCCCTCGTTGTAGAGCTGCAGCCCGGCCGCAGCGAAGGCGTTGACCGTCTCGCCCGGCAGGTTGCGGTAGTGCCCGCGCTGATCCCGCACGTCCCCAACCACGACGCAAGCGAAGCGGTCGTCGGCCAGCAGCGCCACGGCCTGGCCGAAGATCCCGGCGTACGTCTCGCAGAAGATCGGCCAGGGCATGTTGCTCAGGTCGCGCGAATCGTCGCTGTACCGCTCCAGGTTGAAGTAGGGCGGGCAGGTGAAGACCAGGTCATACGGCCCGGGCACCAGGTGCGCCAGATCGGCGCTGTCGGCGGTGATCCAGACCGGCGCGCTGCCGACGCCCGATGGCTGCCCGAGCACGTCGACACACTGCCGTTCGTTGGCCTCGACCTGCTCCGGACGCAACTCGATCCCGGTGTACCGCCGGCTCAGTTTGGCGGCGACCAGGCCGCGGACGCTGCCGCCTGCGAACGGGTCGAGCACGGTGCCTCCGGGCGGGCTGAACCATGCCATCATCAGTTCGGCGAGGACGGGATCGAAGATACTGGTGGCGGTGTCGGCCTTGCCCAGCTCAACCAGGGAATCGCTGAACACCAGCTTGTCGCCGCGTCCGTTGCCCGAGTCGATGCCGAGCGCGAGCCAGGCGCGCTTGCGGTCCTGCCAGTAGCCCTGTCGGGCGTCCAGCAGCGTGAAGGGCGGCGCGCCGTACTGAGCGGCCAGCGTGCCCTGTCCTTGGCGTCTCGTGGCCGCGGTGTAGCCTGTCGGACGCTTTGGCGGTCGCGGTTCTCCGCCGGGCTGGCCGAAGCGGTCACTCACGCCGCCCTCCTCAAAGGCTCAACCTCGTCCTCAACCAGCCGCAGGTACGGCACGCCGCCATCCCAGCCTGGCACGTACGTCCCGGTGTCCAGATAGTCCTCAACCTTGCCCTCGAAATGAGCCCCCCGCTCCCCGCCCGGCTCGCCGGCGATGCAGCGCCAGGCCAGGCAGGTCGCGATCACCGTGTCGTCGTGCTGCCGGTTCGGGGCCCCGAACTTGCTGCCCGTCGCCGTGGTCGTCTCTTCGTAGTCTTCGAACTCCTTGAGCAGCACCGGGTCGTTCAGGAACCGGATCGCCTCGTGCTCGACCGCGAGCTGCATCTGCCGGATCAGGTCGGGCTTGCTGCTCCCCGTCGTGGTCAGGCCCTCCAGCGGCATCCCGCCGTCCTGCAGGAACTCCACCAGCGGCTCGCCCATGTTGTTCGTCTCGCCCAGCACCTGCTGCGGCTGCCAGCGAGCGTAGACTTCCCGCACCCGTTCGAGCTGGTCGCGGTACCGCAGGCCGGTGAACCGCACCAGGTCGACCATCACCACGCCGACGGCCGTCTGCTCGAGCACCACGATCACGGTGTAGTCATGCCGCCGCGCCCAGTCGATGCCCATCACCCGCCTGGCCGGCCGGATCTCCGTCGGCCGCGTCGCCGTGGCCAGGTGCTTGATGCTGCCGAACACGGTGTCCAGCTCGTCGAGGAACTCGGCCAGGATCTCCCGGCGGAACACGCTGTCGGGCAGCGTCCGCTCCAGCCGGTCGATCTCCGCCTGCGGCACGTACGGGTTCGAAGCGGTCCCGAGCTGCCAGCTCCGGTACTCCGGATCGAGGCCTTGCCCGAGCCGGAACATCTCCCAGAACCAGCCCTTTTTCGCCCGCGGGGAGCTGATCGCCAGCACGCGGCCGAGGGTGGTGAGCATCATCGGCATCACCACGTCCTCGGCCACGTAGCTGTCGATGTACGCCCCTTCGTCGAACACCGCGGCGACCAGGCCGGCGCCGCGCAGCGCGTCCGGATTGTCGGCCGACTTGAACTCGATCGAGCCGCCGTTGGTCAACTCGATCCGCCGCTCCGACTTGTTGATGGTCCGGAACTTGCGGGGCAGGAACTTGATCATGTCGGCCCAGGCGCGCATCGAAGCGGCGTAGGTCGGCGCGATCCACCAGCCCAGCCCCTGCTTGCGGCCGACCTCGCGGACCAGCCACATCAGCGCGATCATGGTCTTGCCGAACCGCCGGCCGCAGGCGGCGACGAGGAACCGCTCCTCGGCGTCCATGATCTCCTGCTGCTTGTCGTGGGGCGAGAACAGCCAGGTGATCTCGGTGGTCGCCTTCGCCATCGCGACCCGCTTCGCGAACAGGTCGGCGGGCAGCGCGGCGTCCATGCCCCGGCTGCCCTCGAACCAGTCGCGATGATTCCCACGGGTCTGCGGCTGGGCGGGTTCGACGATTCGGGATCGCATGGCGCCGGGCATGGTCTACCCCTCGCCAGGCTCGGTCGCAGGTGCGGACAGCGCGGACACCAGGTGCGGGAAGTTGCTCTCGACGTAGGCCGCGAACGCCTCGCGATAGTTGCCCTGCGCCAACGCCAGCTTGACCCGCGTCAAGGCGTTCTCAAGCTCGATCGCTTCCAGCTCGGGCAACGTCTTCGCGCTGGCCAGCATCACGTTGTTCAGCGCCGCGATGGTCCGGCCCAGACTGGCCTTGTCCTTCGTCTCCAGGTCCTTCGCTTCCAGCTCCTGGAGCATCCGGAGCAGCGCCACCTGGTTGACCTTCTGCACCAGCTCGACGGCCGGCACGTCACCCAACGCGGTGATCAGCGCCTGCGTCGCGACGAAGGTTTCGTGGGCGGTGCGCAGGTCGGGCTTGAGATGGTCGGTGAGGTGGACGCTGATCTGCTTCTGCTTCACCGTGACGCCCCACCGGGCGAGCAGCTCGTCGGCGATCTGCTGCTGCGTCGACGTCCCGCCCAAGCTCTCCTGCGTCACGAACTCGTAGGCCTCGGGCAGGTCGCGGGCCAGCCGGCACAGCTTGCACCGCGGCTCCCAACTCGGCGTCGGGATCGCGGGGTGCGCAAACAGTGCCGGCGAGAACTCGACCGCCGTGCCCATTGCCTACTGCCCCTTCTTCGCCCGCGCCGCCGGCTTCACCCGCAGCTCCGGATTCAGGGCCCGCGCAATCACCACCGCCAGCTCCTGCCGCGAAATCGGGTTCGCGCCGCGGAAACTCCCGTCCGGATAGCCGGCCATGATGCCCTCGGCGATGACCTGGTCGACCGCCGGCTTGGCCCACACCGCGACGTCCGGATCGTCGTTGACCGTCGGCTCGGTCATCTGATTGACCAGCACCGGCAGCCGCGCCGCGGTCACCAGGTCGAACAGCTCGAAGTGCATGCCGTCGGTGTACTTCCCGCTCCACCAGCCGCCCCAGCCGAACCCGCAGGCTTCGGCGATGCCGACCAGCTCCCGGACCGAACCCCGCGCGCCGGCGGCCGCCGGCGTGTCGCCGTAGCCGTTCCAGCCGGCGTTGATGTCGAACGCGCCGCCCCAGGCGTGGCTCGACCGCGTCGTGTTGGAGTTGCGGATCAGCCGCGGGTTGAACGCCCCGTCCCAGGTGATCACTCGGCCGAGTAGCCCGAGCTGCTCGACCAGCTCGAAGAAGCGCCGGAACTGCGGCGCGATCGCCTTGTGGAGCGTGACCCGGCCCGAAACCTTGTTGCCGATCCGGGTGAGCTGCGGGCAGTCGATGGTGACGATGTTCTTGGTGTCCCACCCGCCCAGGATGCGGATCGCGTCGCCGTTGCCGGTCTTCTCCCACTTGAAGTCGCCGAGCAGTTTCTTCCGCTTGGCCTCGTCGCAGGGCTTGACGGTGTCGATCGCCAGCAATTCCGCCCGGGTCATCTCACGCGCCATGATCTACTCCTCAACCGTCGGATCGGCGGCCGCCGGCGCCTGTACGGGCTGGGCTTGTCCCTGCCCCGTCGCCGCCGCCTCCGGCTGCACCCCAGCGTTGGTCAACGCCTCGGCCCGATCGTCCAACTCGTCGGCCCAGGGCGGGAACGGAATGTGGCTGCTCTGCGAAATCGCCTTGAAATGCCGCACCGTCGAGGCCACGTGCGTGCTGTACCCCCACAACACGGCCAGCGGCGCGAAGCTGTAGCGGATTCCGGACACCGCGTCGGCCGTGATGCCGAGGATCAGAAACCCGAGCGTGAGCATCGCGCGGAGCGTGACGGCTTGCCAGCGGTCGCCGGCGAGCGCCGCGGTCTTGGGCTGGCAGATCCGGCCGTAGGCCACGGTCGCCGCCATGTCGAGCAGGATCACCACCGGCAGGCAGGTGAACGCGGCCCGCATGACCGGCGGCGCCCCGGTCCAATACTCGGCCACCGAAGCCCCGATCAGCGCCACGATCGCCTGCATCCACTTCGGCATCCGCAAAGCTCCCAAAAGCGAAAACGCGACGACGACCCGAAGGTCATCGCCGCGCCTGGTTGCGCAGCCTATGAAACTTGTGGCACGGTCACCGCGCCGACGCTCTCAGTGTAGCGTCACGCGGATCGGCCGTCAACGGAGGGCCATGATCTGATTGCATGCGGCCTGGAGCACCTTTCCCACAATCCCAGGGAATGATGCCTGCACCCGCGCCGGCCTGCGGCCCGCGGACGCGCCTATGCCGATATGGATAGCACGGTAGCCCTTCAGTGGTTCGTCACTTGTCCAGAGTCCGCACTGGACCTCGTCCGGTGCTTCTCCCGGTCTGCGTGTCGTGTCGGTCGGGATGTCCCAGCGAATGGCGCAGGCATTGGGCCACATCTGGTGGTCGAGCGCCGGCTGATCCATCTGTACGTCGAGACAGAACGTGCCGTCGCCAATCCGGATGCAGTAGTCGCTCACTTCGTCGTCCGGCAACTCGGGCGCCGGACGATGTGCCCAGCACCAGACTGCCTTGCCTTCAATGGAGAGTTCAAGCATCGGCACCGCGGGAGCCGTGCCATCGCTCTGGCGCGCCTCGCTGATCGCGTCCACCCACTCCCCGAATTCCGCCCACGTCACTCGTCCCTCGCCCATCTCGCCCTCCTGTGATGGCGTTGCGTCCCCGCGGACGACGCAACTCAGTCCCCGCCGTCGTACCCCTCAAACGCCTCGATCACGGCCCGCTCCGCATCCTCAATGCGCGCCCGCCGCGTGGCGAGCTGGTTCGGCAGCGTATTCATCTGCCAATCCTTGATCTCGACCATGTGCCCGCCGATCAGCGCATACGCACGCCCGGGGATGATCAACCGGTCTGGCTTCGGAGCTTCGCCGTAATCGTCCATTGCCTCTCGCCGTCTCACTGATCATACCCCGTCCCGCACGCCGCCGCCAGCCGATCCAGATCGCTCCGCTCGATCGCCGCCGCCGGCCGGGACTTCACCACGCGGACCAGCTTCACGCCCTGCCGCACCCCGGCCACCTCCGCCAGCGCGCGGACCTCCGCCACCTCGACCCGGCGACCCATCCGCCGCGACAGCTCCGCCGCGGCCTCCCGCATCGTCAACCCGTCCGCCAGCTCAAGCCCCGCCACCCTCGCCATATCGCCCTCCCGCCCACGCCGCTCCGCGCCTAACGCAGTCGCGCGGGCACCAGCTCCTTGCCCTTCGCCGCGTCGGCCGCCGTACCCATCGCCGCCACCGCGTCGGCCACCGCCTGCGCCACCTCCGCGGCCGTCGGCTCGACGCCGCCGGTGGTCGGCACCACGAGGTCGAGCCCGGCCGTGAGCGTCACGCCAGCGGCCGCCAGCGCGGCCAGCTCATCCTCTGTCGCCGCTCGTTCCGTGCCGTCCTCGTCGATCACCGGGTCGAGCGCCACTGCCACGGCGATGTGCCACAGACCGTCGTCGGCCTCGCCCTCGTCCTCGGGGCGGAAGCCTGCGTCGTGACCGTGGACCAACACGTTGCCCAGCCGCAACCTCGCTACCGTTCGCATCATGTCACTCCTAACTCGTGAGGTACTCGAAGACGCCATAGGCGCCCTTCTGCAAACTGCCGGTCCAGGCTCCGAACGCCATCGTCTTGTAGAGGGTGACCGTGGTGCCGCCAGAGCTGATCAAGGCGATGCCCGGACTGGTTTGATCGACGCCGTTGTCCGAGACGTAGGCGACCTGGCAGTAGTAGGCGATCGAGGCCGCGGCGAAGGGCAGGGTGAAGGACGCCGAGGTGCTGTTGCTCGTGCCGCGTAGCTGGTAGTGGACGATCACCAGGTTGCCGATCCGAGCGTACCGGATGACATTCGCACCGGTCAGGTCGGCCCAGCCGACGATCGTCGAGGTCGCCTGGTAGGCGGTCAGGGCGACGCTGCTGGCCAGCACGGTCCGGCCCACCGCGACGCAGACAATCTCCTCGATCGCTCCGGCGCCGGCTGTCGAGCGCCCCAGCACCCTGTCCGTGGCGCTGCTCTGCACCTGGACTCCGCCCGAGCCGGTGAAGCCTAGCCCGGCGCCGAGACTGATCTCCTCGGGGTCGCCGCTGCCGGCGGTGTCGCGGCCGACCAGCCGGTCGCTGGTCAGGTTCTGCAGTTTCGCGAAGGTGACCGCGTCGTTGGCGATCTGCGTCGTGGCGATCTGCGCTGAGTTCTGAAACAACCCACTCGTCGAGTTGTAGGCCAGCAGATCCCCGTTTGTCAGGCTCGCCAGCAGCGTCAGCGGGATGCGCGAGCCGCTCGCTACCTGCACGAAGCAACTCGCCGGCGTCCAACTCGTGAACGCTGAGCTGGTCACCGCTCCGCTGCCCAAAGGGAACGAATGCTCCGGCGCCGCATCCGCCGTCGGCTGCACCTCGATGGTGAAATCGGCCCGGCCGCCCAACGCCATGTCTGTCGCCGCGCCCGTCACCGGCGTGAGCACCAGGTACGCCGTTGCATCGGCGATCGTCGCCGCGCTGAAGTTCATCGCCACCGCGGCCGCGGCTTCGAGCCACCAGGCCTCGGGATCGGCGGCATCGTCGTAGAGACACGCCCGGAACGCGGGGTAATCGGTGCCATCGGCGATCTGCGCCAACAGCGTCGCCCCGCCGGTGTAGATTCCTTCGCCGCCGAGCAGCCCGGCCAGCACCTTACCGATCGCCAGCGTGCGGTTCTGGATCTGGTTCGCGTCGCGGTACCAAACCTTGTTCCCGCTCGCGCCCAGCACCGCCATCCCGGCCCGGCCTGTCAACGGCATGGTCTACTTTCCTCTTCGGCCAACCGACTGCGCCGATAGCCTGCGCTGCAGCTTCGTGATCTCATCCCGCAGCCGCGCGTTCTCCTCACGCAGCCGTTGCTCCACCCGCCGAGACGCCGGCACGACGATGACCCGCGGCGACGGATCCTCAGGCGGCATGTAGGCAATCACGGCCGCACGTCGCCCGCGTACGGGTCGATCGGCACCAGCTCGACTGATCCGTCCGCCCGTTCCCGCGTCTCGATGTTCATCGGCCAACTGCGCCACGAGACCACGCGGAACCGCTGGCCAGGCTGCAGGATCGGCACCTCGGACCAGCCGTTGAGCTGCTTGACCGCCTCGATCCAGCGCCGGGGATCCTGCGTCGGCGCGTAGAACCGCGCCAAATCCCACAGCGCCTCGCCGGCCTCCAGGCTTTCGACGATCTCCGTATCCTCGACCACGGTCACCCCCGGCTCGGCGCGAAGGTGATCGTTCAACAGCGCGCAGCTCGCCAGCACGAACATCGCCAGGCAGATCCCCAGCACCAGGCTGTCGATGCCGTGCCGTTCCCTCGTTGCCGTACGCGGTAGGCCGTACTCCGTACGCTGCCCCATCACTGCACTCCCCGGGCCGCGCGCAGCCGCTCGCGCAGCCCGCCGATCGCCTCCCGGGCCTGCTGCTCGCTCAGATCGGCGCTGCTCGACACGCCGAACCGCTCGCAGATCTCGTCCCGGACCGCGTCCCGCCCGCTGCCCGTGAGCTGGCCGACGTCGCGCATCAGGATCTGGAGTTGCACCTGCCAGGTCGGCCGCTTGTCCGTGTCCTCGCCCATCACCTGGTCGAGGAACGCGTTCGCCACGGCCCGCTGCGCCCGGGTCTGGGCCCGGCCCATGACCTGGAACGGCGCCTCGTTCTGGTCGGCGCCCGGCGCCTGCAGATCGCCCCGCTGCGCCCAGCCCTCCAGCGTCAACGTCCGCCCGTCGGGCCGCGTCAGGGTCGCCGTCGTGACGCACATTTTCGCCGTCTCGCCGTCGATCCAGCGGCTCGCCCCGACCGCGATGTTCGCCCCGGAGTCCATCGCCAGCTTGACCCGCTCCCGGGTCATTTCGTACTCGTCGATGTAGCTCTGCGCCATCATTCCTCTCCCCGGCCCAGCGGATAATGCCAGGCCTCCACAATCCGCCCCGGCCCGCTCATCGACAGCTCCCGAAGGACCGTCGTGCAGCAGACCACGTCCTTGTCGCCCACCGTCCAGATGTGATCGCCCATCGCCTCGATCACGCCCGCCTCGTCCGACCGGAACGTCCGACTGTCGACCTTGACCAGCGAATAGAGCTTCTTGTCCGCGTCGGACCAGCAGGTCAGGGTCTGCACGATCCCGTAATAGGTCGTCTCGGGGTTGGCCCCCGGCTGGTCCTCTCCGCCCAGGTCCTCGACCGCCCGCATCAACGCCTCACTCATCCTCGTCTCCGCACGCCTCCAGCACCCGCTTCGCCAGCTCGACGTCCGCCTCGTACCCATCGTCGAGCGCGTCGAAGGTCCGTTGCCCGCCCAGCTCGCACTCCGCCGACCGTTGAAACACCCGCATCCGCTTCGCGATCGCCCGCACCCGGTTCGCCAGCTCGCGCACCTGCTTGCGCTTCTCGCCCTCGGTCCGCACCCGGTAATAGCCGCAGCCGGCGTCGCCCACGATCGGCAGGCGGTCGAGCCTGACCAGCTCCGCGATCGCCTCCCGGATCAGCCGGCCGTGGTACGGGTACAGCGCATCCATCCGGAGCATCCGCTTGAGTTTGATCGCGTTCTCACGGCCCACGGCCTGGTCGCTGAAGATCACCTTCAGCGCCTCCCGCAGCCGCTCCGGCGTCTGATAAGGCGAATGCTCCGGCATGGGGCTCTCCTACGCGGCCCGCACGACAAACGCCTCAACGAGCGACGCCGCCTGCTCCGCCCCGAAGTCCTGCGTCCGCTGGCCGCTGTCCCGCGCCGCGTCGACGCTGTTCCAGATCGCCGACCAGTTGCCGGCCGACTCCTCGTGCAACTGCACCAGGAAGGACTGGCTGAACTCGGCGCCGAAGAATCGCTGCAGCTCCTCGGCGGTCACCGCCGCGGCCTCGATCGGCAGCCGCACCCGGGTCCGCACGGCCTCCTGCCGCCGCAGCTTGTGCATCAGCGCGTCGCTGCCCACCAGCACCAGGCCGGGCACCAGGTCGGCCAGGTACCGCACGCACGAGAAGTGCACCGCGCGCATCTCCTCGGCGTTGTCGAGCGCCAGCAGCAGGCCGCCCTTGTTGACCGTCCGGGCCACCTCCGCGGCCATCTGCGCCGCGCTGAAGTTGTGGTGGCACGCGATCCCCAGGCTCAGGCCGATGTCCTGGTAGAAGCCCCGGGGCGAGCAGCGCTCACCGGTCGGCGTCACCAGCGACCGCCGCACCTGCGGCCGGTCGAGCATGGCCATCTGCACCGCCGTGCTCTTGCCCTGCCCGTGCGGCCCCGACAGCACCATGATCCCGCCGGACGACTGCAGCCGATCCAGCGCCTTCGCGACCCGCTTGGTCGTCACCGTCTCGAACCGCTCCAACATGCTTCTGCTCCTTGAAATTGCTGATCCACGCCCGCACGTCGGCGAGCTGGAGGTCATCGCATCCATTCATCGATCGCCGCTTTCGGCTGCCGCCCGCCGGTGATCTGGTCCGCGTCCAACAGCTTGTCGATCGTGTCCGCCGACTGCGCCCGGGCCCGCTCCGTCTTCTCCCGCTCGCCGTGCAGCTCCGCCAAACCGGGCGGGTGCAGGTGGATCACCTCGGCCTTGCCGACCACCGGCGGCTCCGCGGTCCGCTTCGCCCGGTCGGCGACGGCCAGCTTGTCCCGGCCCTTCGCCTCGCGCAGCTTGCCCAGCGTGTCCACCGCCTGCTCGACCTCCGCGGCGTCCACCACGCCCGTCTCGCCGGCGGCGCGCAACAGGCCCAGGCTCTCGTCCACGTTGGCCAGCGAACCCTTCAGCTCGCGGCGGTACTGCGCGCACTCGGCATAGCCGTTGAGGCCTTTCCAGAGCCGCCCCTCGACCGGGTGCGCGATGCAGAACACGCGGCCTTCGAGCAGCACGATCACCCGCCAGATGTCGCCGCGCAGGAACCGCACGTGGACCTTCTCGGTGGGCAGGCTGCCCAGCCGCTCGCCGGTGTACTTGATGCCCTGGAGCTGGAACTGCCCGCCCCGGACCGTGACCTCCTGGTCGTGCATCGCGTCGAGGGCCAGGCGCTGCGGGTCGGGGATCTTCCGCCGCTCCGCCGTGACGTCGCGGACCCAGCGGTCGAGCCGCGACGCGCCGCCGCGGTACCCGCGGTTGTGGAACTTCGCCTGCCAGTCGAGCCAGCGCTGGTTCAGCTCCTCGAGCGTCAACAGCCGGTCCGGCTCGATCTCGCCGTCGTCGGCCATCCGCATCTGTAGCGGCCGCTTCTCCTGCTTGTTGTCCCCGCCGCAGAAGCCCGGCAGCTCGACCTCGAACTTGTCCTTGAGGATGCGGTGATGCCCCTCGATGAAGCCGTGGGGCTGCGGGTTCTCGGGCAGCAGGGTCTCGGTCAACTCGATCCCGAGCACCTCCGCCAGGCGGGTCATGAACCGGCAATGGTGCGGCGCGCCCTTGTCCCAGTAGATCACCTCGGGCACGCCGCAGAACGGCAGACCGGTGTGTGGGCTCGGGAAGATCGCGTCCATCAGCGCGGCCTCGACCACCTCGACGCTGTACGCCTGGTGGTTGCCCTTGAACCAGAACCCGCCCATGATCGCGCCGGACCGGTGGTCGACGAAGTGGAACAGCAGCGGGCGGTACTCCCGCTCCTTGATCTCGCCAGTCTCCAGGTCGACGTACTCCTCCCGGACGAAGAAGTCGCCTTGCCGCTGGTCGGCCTCCCACAGGAAGTTGCTGTACGGGCTTTCCATCTGCCCGCGCCGCTGCAGCTCCCGGGTCCGCTCCTTGCGCGTCTTCATGAACGACGGGTCGGCCTTCTTCAGCGCCCGTTTGAGCGTCGCGTCGGAGCAGCTCACGGTCACGCCGTGGGCCCGCTGCAGCTCTTCCCGATACGTCTCGCACAGCTTCTGCATGTCCCAGGCGCAGCGCCGCGGGTCCTTGCACCAGGCGATCCAGGCCTTCACCTCGTCCGGCGTCAAAGCCTTGAAGATCCCCCGCGTGCCCGGCTCCTTCCGCCGCAACGCGTCCTTGCCGCCCTTCGCATACGCCTTGCAGATGTCGTAAGCCGTGCTCTGCGAGATCTGCAGCGCGGTACACATGTCGGCCATGCCCGCCCGCCGCTCCGCCCGGGGCAGCCGGTTGACCTGCGCTGCCCATCGCGCCCGCAGCTCGATCTCCACAGCCGTCGTGTCGTCGTCGATCCTCGTCGCCATCGGATCCTCCGTACCGCTGCCCGCCCTCAATCCACGTCCAGCCCGCCCGCCTTCGCCCGCGCCCGCAGCGTCTCCGCGGTCTTGCGCATCGCCAGATAGGTCGGCGCCAGCCGCATGTACTCTTCGAAAGCCCGCTGCGGCGGCAACTGCGACGCCACGTCCTGCAGGCAGCGGAAGCGCGGCAGGAACTCGTCGTAATCGATGTCGAACGGCAGCGCGTACTGCCCGTTCTTGTCGACCTCGGGCTCCTCCTCGTCCTCGGCCGGCGCCGGGCCCCGCGCCGTCTGCCCGTCCTCGTCCACCAGCGTCGCGAGGTAATGCTCCACCAGCCTCGCCAGGTCGCCGGTCGACATCTCGAACACGCTCTGCGGCTCCACGTCGTAGCGGTACCGCAGCTCTGCGTCGAGCAGCAGGTACAGCCGCGGCGAGCCGTCCGACATCAGCGCGAACTTGCGCCAGTTCTCCCGCTCTTCGCCGGGCTCCAGCTTGCCGATCAGCGCCGCCTTGCCCTTCGGCAGCTCGAGCCCGTCGAGCGCGTAGACCAGCTCGCAGTAGGTCATCATCTGCTGCGCCCACGCCGCCGACCGGCCCAGCTCGCGCCCCAACACCTCCGGGTCCGCGCAGCCGAGCTTCTCGTCGACCGTGAACCGCTCCCACTTCTCCTTCGCCGGCCGGCCGAGCCACAAGGTCTGGAACCGCAGCCGCAGGTCGCGATCCGTGACCTGGCGGCCGTTCCGGAGGTTGGCCCGCAGCGCCCGGACCTGCAGCTCGCGCAGGGACGTGACCGGCATTTCATCGACCAGACACTCGAAACTGATCGCCTTCCGCCGGCGCGGCTCGGTCCGCTCGATATACCGCTGGATCGAGATCGCCCGGGCCAGGCCGTCATAGACCCCGAACCGCGGTTCGAACGGCCGGTTGGCCTCGCCCTGGCGGACCTCGACGGCCCAGGCCTCCCGCCGGCGCCGCTCCCAGTGGTGGGGACAGCCGCACCACTCGGCCAGCGGATCGGCGATCGGCGCCACCCGCAACGGCGGCAACGTCTCGCCCTCCATCAGCGCGTCGACCAGCCGTTCGACCTGCGCCTCGTCGACCGGGCACGACGCCCGCCCGACCCGGTACGGGTCGATCATCAGCTCGCCCAGCTCGATCGTGACCACTGTCGTCATTTCCACCGCTGCCACCACTACGGCCTCATTTCCGCCCGTACGGGCGCCGCTTGCTGCGCCCCGCTTGCCTGCCCGGCAACCGTCACCACGCCCCCTGCAGCACGTTCCGGTCGGGCAGCCACCCGTCGATCCCCAGCGCCACGGCCAGCAGGTGATGCGTCACGGGCTGCTGCCCATCCGGCCCGAAATCCAGCTCCGGCGGCATCTCGAACCGCGTCGCCTCGACCGGGTCGATGGTGTAGCGCCGATAGCGCACGGGCATCGCCGCCGGCGCCGCGAAGCCGCTCACGGTGGTCTCTTTCAACAGGTCGTCGACCGCCTTGAGCCAATGCACCCCGAGCCCCTCGCCCAGCGCCCGCGCGTCCGGCGCCTGGCTCTCGGAGAGCTGCGCGACACCGGCGATCCCGCCAAACATGTCCTCGCCCAGCCGAATGACCTCGCCCCGCGTCTGCCCGACCACGACCGCCACGTCGAGCCGCACCGCAAACACCCCGCGCAGCCCGTGATCCTCGCCGTACTTCGCCTCGTCGGCCTTCACCGCGGCCTGAATCCGCTCGACCGCCTCGCCCCACGTGTAGCCCGCCTCAGTCCACTCACCCATGATCCAATCTCCTGGTCGCCCGCTCTGCGCTCCACTGCCGCATCGGGACCGGCCTGCCATCCACACCCGCCTGTACCGCCGCCGCATACTCCGCCCCGCCCGCCTCGATCACCGTTTCCGCGCCTCCGGCCGCCCGGGTCAGCTTCAGAAGCAGGTCGCCCAGCTCCGGCGACAGCTCCCGGACGTGCATCGCCCGGCCCTCCATCTGCGCGCGGATCACCACCGCCACAACCGCGCACTCCCGGTCCGACAGCTCGATCACTCCGCCTCCGGCCACGGCCCGCACCCCTGGTCGAACGTGCACACCAGGCCGCGCCTGGTCGCCGCCCGATACTCCAAACTCGCCCCCGACGACATCCGCCAGTTGCCCACGAAATGGACCTGGTCCAGCCCCGGGTTCAGCCGCGCGATCATCTCGATATGCCCGTCCAAATACCGCCCCGTGCCCTCGATCCACGGCCCACAAAGCGGCAGCAAAGTCAGCAAACCCGAGTTGGTATGCGGGCAGATCACCGCATTCCCGGCCCGCCAGAACCGCCACGCCGCCCGCCAGGCGCGCCAGATGTTGAGCAGCCGGCCCCACCAGAACGGCGACCACAGCGGCCCGCTGATGAACACGATCCGCATCAGACTGTCTCCCGCTCTCGCCGCGTCGGTTCTTGCAGCAGCCCGGCCGTCACCAGCCAGTGCCGCGCGTTCGTGCACTGCGCCACGCTGTAGCCCGTCCGCTCCGCCAGCTCCGGACCCGTCCGCGCGCCCTCGCGGCACGCCTGCAGCACGTCGCGCCGCACCGGCGGCAGGTTGCTGGCCACGTCCTGATCCGCCGCGCGAACCTGCTCCGTGAGCCATTTCCAGACCGCCGCGGCGTCGGCCAGGTCAGTCCGGCCCGACAGCTCCCGGACGAACCGCAGGATCACCCGCTGCGCCATCCGCGCCCCCATCTCGGCCGCGGCGCCGCCGGACTTGGCGCCCTTCTGCAGCCGCCGCCATTCCTCGCGCAGGCCGCGCAGGGCGGTGGCCAGGTGCTTGGGCGGTTCCGGGCCCGGCGCCGGCAGCAGCCGCTCCGCCTGCGCTTCGGCCAGCCGCTGAACGGTCGCCTGGTCGACCTGCCGCTTCAGGCGCTGCTCGGCGCAGTGGGCTTGGAAACAGTCGCGCGAGCAGAACTTACGATTGGCGAGCTGCTCGCGGGTCTGACCATTGCACCGTCGAATGACCTTGTTGCACTGCACGCACCGCGGCTTTGGCCGGCCGTCCTGGGACGCCGCCTTCATGCACTTCTGGTCGCAGTACTTCCGCCCGGCAAACTGGTAGGCGCTCTCGGGCTCGCCATTCGCCCTGACCAACCGGATGAGTTGCTGGCCGCAATGGGCGCAGTAGCGCGGTTCGTCGCCCACCGCCGCCAGCGCCTCGGAATGGTGCGCGCACGCCGTACTGCAGTAGGTCCGCTGCTGGTACCCCACGGCGCCGATGGGCTTGCCGCTTGGCGTGGTGTACGGGATCTCCGCGCCGCACCGCGCGCACATCCGCGGCTCGGGCCGCCGAGAGGCCACCGCGCAAGCCCGGTTGCAGAACCTCCGGGCCGCGAACATCTGCGCGGTCTCGTGCCCGTTGCTGCGGTAGAACTGCAGCCGGATCGGCTTGCCGCAGTGCTCGCAGTTGTGGGCCAGGCGCGCCTCGATCTCGGCGACGGTTTCCAGCGCCTCGTGATGCCGTGCGGCGTTCGACCGCGCGGAGCGGCACCGCGGCGAGCAGACGGTCCGCGTGGCGTAGGAGCTCGGCGCGATCGGCTTGCCGCCCGAAGTCACCCACGGGATCGGCTCGCCACACGCGGCGCAAGGGCGGGTCTCCCTCATGGCCACACCTGCCCCGGGTCCGGCACGTGCCGCAGGTCATGCCAACCGGGCAGCCACTCGTCCGGATCGCCGCCCTTCGGGTCCATCAGCGTCAACTCGAAACCGTGACAGATCGCCCGCTTCCCAAGCTGCTTCACGAAGACAGGAATCCCGCAGCCCGCGCACTGGTCGACGATCTGTTCGATCCAGTCGGTGTCACACGCCCGCGCCCCCGGCCCGCTCTCCCCGCCCACGATCACCCAATCAATCCGGTCCGCGATCCCCTCGTCCCGATCCCCCGGCCGCGACAGCGACAACGGCGGGATGATGACCTTCTCGATCAGCGGCTCCAGGCTCAGAAACTCCAAGGTCGAGGGGAGATACTGCAGGTGCCGGCAGGCCTCGTCACACTCGCGCTGCGTGCTGGCCGACGCCCCCGCCCACACATTCCGCGGGCAGCCATATCGCTCGAACGTCGGGCGGTACCGATCCGGACGCTTGCTGAGCAGCAGCCAGTCGAGGTTGGGCGTCTGCTCGATCACGTCCCAGAGCGCCCGCACCTCGCTGTACGGAGCAGCCGGGTCCATCACATCGCACATCGACCCGCAGAACACCCGCCGCCGCTCGCCGGCCTTCTCCGCGGCCTGGTTCCAGCGCAGCGGCTGCGACCAGTAGCTGTTCGACATCACCATCCGCGGCCGGCCAACTCCCCAATGCGCGCCCTTGTGGAGCCACTTGTCGAGGCTCTCGGCATAGCAGTGACGGCAGCCTTCGGCCACGCGGGTGCAGCCCCACCAGGGGTTGAACGTATGGTCCGCCCATTGGATGTGGGTGTGCTGGCCCATCAGCTTGCCCCCCGCACATCCGCCGGCGGCGCCTCGCCCAGCAGCCCCAGCACAGCGAACACCCCGAGCCGACCCAGCTCGACCCCCAACTCCTCGAGTACCTGGTCCGCATCTTCAGACGGATCCCAGCCCCGGTCACGATCCCGCTGCAGCGCGCAGCACAGCCGGGCGGACAGCTCCAACGCCGGCGTGATCTCCGTCGCCCTCGGCAACCGCTCCGCCGCGGCGACCAGCGCCGCCAGCCGATCCTGTGGGCCGAAGCCGATCCTGTCGGCCACTGTCTCACGCATGACCCACCGCCTCATCCCCGCCCGCAACCGGCGCCGCCGGCGCCGGTGCCCCATCCGCCGCATCGCCGTGCTCATAGCCGAGCATCTCCCGGGCGTCCTCACCCCGATCCCGGCACGCCGCGACAAACGCCACGTCGCCCATCCGCCGCGCGCTCACCAGCCCCCGCCCGTCCGGCGCCGCGGCGACGTACCCGAGCTGCGCCCCGCACCGCGCCAGGATCACCAGCTCGTCGCACCCGAGGGCGCGCCGGAGCTGGTCGGCTTCGTGATGGCTGGGCAGGCGGCGTGACATGCTCAGCCCTCCGCCTCGACCAACCGCATCCGCGCCAGCTCCGCCGCCGCCTCGAGCTGCTCCGCCTCCGCCTGCTCCGCCGCCGCTTCTGCCTGCTGCTCCTGAATCTCGATCAGCGGCACCAGGTGCGGGCCGTTGCCCCGCACGAACAGCAGGTCAATCCAGCGGTAGAGCGTGGTGAAATGGACCTTAAGCTCGACCGCGACTTCCTCGACCCCGCGCGTCGGGACTTCGCGCTGCAGGTACGCCTGCAGCCCGCCCTTCGCCCGCAATCGGTGATGCACCCGCTTCATCTGCGGCGTGTAGCGGTCCCAGAGTGGAATTCCATGCGCCGCCACTGTTGCCATTCGCCTCTCCACTAGAGTAGCCCTCCAGTTGGTTATAGTCGGGCTCTAGTGTGATGTCAAGGGCTCTATCTAGATTTCTTGCCAAACGACTTGCGTCTCACGCTAGTTGGGTGGCATAGTGCTAGTGGGTTAGCAGAATGGGTGCCCGATGACGCTAGTGGGTTAGCGATTGGTGGCCGGCATGGAATTGGCGTCGGTCCTTCGCGAAGGGCGGGCGAAGGCCCAGATAACTCAGGCGCAACTGGCTGAGAAGCTCGACGTGCATTTCACAACGGTCTCCCAGCGCGAGCGCGGGGTGGCGGAGCTTCCTGCCGATCAGCTACGGCGTTTCGCCCAGGCGACCGAGCAGTGGCTATGCGTCTCGCCGGATGGGGAATGGCAACTCGGCCCGCCCGGCTTGCCGACGCGCTCCGATCCCTGGCGGGAGGAACGCTCGGGCGACCAAGCCAAGCCCCAGGTCGAGCTGATGGTCTACGGGCATGTTTCGGCCGGGCCCGGCATCGTCAATGAGGAAGATGGCCAGTGGCTCGACATGATCGAGGTCTGGCGGCGGCATGTCGACGGCGTCGCGCTGGTCACCGGCGATTCGATGGAGCCTATGCTGCGCGAGGGTGACTGGGTCGGCGTGCGGCTCGAAGAGGACATGCCCCGTTACGGCGACATCGCGGTGTTCCGCAACGGGTGGAGCCACGAGGTACAGATCAAGGTCTGGGGTGGCATACGTGGGGAGGAGGCGACGCTGCTGTCCCTCAACCCCACGCACGGCCCGGTGCATCGGCGGCTGGGCGAGCTGCAGATCCTCGGCGTAGCCTACGGCCTGCTCCGACCTGGCCGGCTCCGGGCGCCGTGGTAGACACCAGGATCGGTACAACCATATATAGGTACGGCACGGGAGGGTGAGATGGCATTTCCGAGCGCCAAGCAGATCCGGGCGAACACGACTTGCCGGCGGGTAGCCTGGTCCAGTTGCCTCGATCATCCGTCGCCGCTGTGTGATGCTCTGGACGGCAAAGTGTTCCTCGCGAAAACAGCGCCATTCGACCCACCGCTCTTCGACGGCTGCGAGTGCACCTGGATGGAGGTCGGTGACGACGAAGTCGGCGACGTCGATTGGTTCGACCCGGACGAGCCCGGCATGCGGGCGTTGCTGGCCGAACGGGGGATCCGCGTCTAGCACGGGAGGGCACGATGGCAGACTTGGCACGCCTCGAAGAGCTGCAGCAGTTTCGGCAGGCTCGCACCCTGACCGACGACGAGTTGCGCGACGAGGCCCGGATTCACACCGCCCTGGGCGACCGGGCAGCGGCCGTCGAATGTCTCAAGCAGATCGGCCAGGCGGCGCCGGCGCTCGACCTGTCGGAGCGGCTGGGCGAACTGCTCGAGCGCCGGGCCCAGGATCGGTTGTCGACCGCCGGTCTGGTTGAACTGGCCAGCCTGCTCCGCCAGGCCGGGCGAGCAGACGAAGCTGACGAGATCGCTGGCTCGGCCATGACTGACTATGGTATCCAGACCAACCTCTTCGCCCCGGCGATCGAGGCCGACCGGATCGAAGCAGAGCTGCGTGCGCAGTTGCCCTGGTGGCAGGGCAACGCTTCCCCGATGCTTCTGTTCGTGGTCGCGATGGGAGTGATCTTCCTGGTCATGTGGTTGGCGAACATCAACGCCGAGGCCCACTTCTGAGCAGCCGATGCCACCTGAATCCCGATCACATAATCCCGGAATCCCCGGTCGACCCCCACCTCTATTCCGAAATCATCCGCCCAAACCCCACCGCTAGTTCCGATTATCCCTGATCGTCTGCA
>Ga0172380_10001294_pt1 | contig 43246 bp, 45 predicted proteins | sample Leawe162metaG_FD_119747 | JGI IMG/M metagenome (GOLD analysis project Ga0172380, IMG submission 119747) | Leachate microbial communities from a municipal landfill in Southern Ontario, Canada - Leachate well 162 metaG | ecosystem: Engineered > Solid waste > Landfill > Unclassified | place...
AACTTCTTGGACAGTACGGTGGTGATCGCCGCTGTCAGGGTGGTCTTGCCGTGATCCACGTGGCCTATCGTGCCGACGTTGACGTGCGGTTTGGTACGTTCAAATTTGCTCTTTGCCATGATTTTTCCTTATCAATGTCAAACGTTAACAATAAAAACTAACTAAAACTAAAACTGGTGCCCATGGCGAGAATCGGACTCGCGACCTCTCCCTTACCAAGGGAGTGCTCTACCACTGAGCCACATGGGCGAAAATTAAATCTGGAGCGGGTGAAGGGAATCGAACCCTCGTCGTAAGTTTGGAAAACTTCTGCTCTACCATTGAGCTACACCCGCAGGTTTTCCCACCAAACAACAGCCAAAACAAGCAGTTGCCACAACACCTGCCAAGCCAACCAAAAGCCAAAATTTGGTGGAGGGGGAAGGGTTCGAACCTTCGTACTCATAAGAGGGCAGATTTACAGTCTGCTGCCTTTAACCACTCGGCCACCCCTCCAAACAGAACTTGCAATTATGTCAATAATTGTCTCGGCTGTCAAACGCACATTATTTTTAATATAAATCCTGCCAGTATCCGACTTCACTTACAAACATCACGCAGCTCTATAAATTGCGCTTGCAGCCTGAAACCGATAGCCGTTTTCTGACAGAAAAGGATGACCAATCAACCTTAAATCCTCTTTAAATCATCCACGAAAACACGAAATCAATCGAAAGAAAGCTGCTTCAGTGCAGCGGCCAACACCATAGGCGCGACTATCAAATACGGCATTTTTTGAATAGGTTCGTATTTTTTGTGGCCCACCAATTTTTTTCAGGATCAAGCCTTGAAGCTGCAGCTCAACGCGATGAGCTGTTCCAGCTTGGCCTTCGCCGCACCGCTGGCTATCGCCTGATCGGCTTTTGCGATGCCCTCCTTGAGCGTGGCGGCCAACCCTGCCACGTAAATCGCCGCACCGGCATTCAATTGCACGATGTCGCGCGCTGCACCGGCTTCATTGTTCAACACACCCAGTAATTTTTCGCACGCCTCGTCGGCATTGGCGACGCGCAGGAGATTGATGGGCGAGACGGGCAAGTCGAAGTCGCTTGGGTGGGCGGTATATTCGCTGACTTTGCCGTCTTTCAATTCAGCAACATAGGTGCTTTCGCTGATGGAAATTTCATCCATGCCGTCCGCACCGTGCACCACCAACACATGGCTGCTGCCGAGGCGTTGCAGCACACGGGCCTGAATGCCAACCAGGTCTGGATGAAACACGCCAAGCACCTGGTTATCGGCTCCGGCAGGGTTGGTCAGCGGCCCCAGCACATTGAAAATGGTGCGCACCCCCAAGTCGCGGCGCACTGGTGCCGCGTATTTCATGGCACCATGAAAATTGGGTGCAAACATAAAACCGATGCCGATTTCGTCTATGCACCGCCCAACCTGCTCCGGAGTCAGATTGAGGTTGACGCCAAGCTTTTCCAATACGTCCGCCGAGCCGCAAGTCGAGGATACCGAGCGTCCGCCGTGCTTGGCCACATGCGCTCCCGCCGCTGCCGCAACCAGCGCGCTGGCGGTGGAAATGTTAAACGTGTGCGCCGCGTCACCCCCGGTGCCGCAAGTATCCACCAGATGGGCACGGTTGACGACCGGCACTTTGGCGGCAAATTCGCGCATCACATAAGCGGCGGCGGAGATTTCGCCCACTGTTTCCTTTTTGACCCGCAGGCCGACAAGAATGCCGGCGATCTGCGCTGACGTGACTTCGCCACTCATGATCTGGCGCATCAGCGACAGCATTTCATCGTAAAAAATTTCACGCTGATCAATCAGGCGGACGAGTGCTTGCTGCGGCGTCATCATGAATTTTTTCCTTTCAGAAATCTGTTGAATACGGGAAATGGTGTGATGTGCGAGTTCGCGTTAATACGAGCCCGCGCTCGACAATGAAAACGGGGAACCCTCCGAACCGGTTCCCCGCCGCAACCATCGCGCAATACCTTATTTATTTTCGGTCATGTCGTGCAAGATCGGGGTCAGGATGATCTCCATTGCGAAGCTCATTTTGCCACCGGGCACCACCAGGGTATTGGGGCGGGACATGAAAGAGTCGTGGATCATGCTGAGGTAATAGCGAAGATCAATATAGTCGGACTGGAGCAGATATTTATTGAAACGAATCACCACGAAGCTTTCGTCCAGCGTCGGAATGTCGCGCGCGATAAACGGATTGGAGGTATCCACCGTCGCGACACGCTGGAAGTTGATGTGGGTGCGCGAGAATTGCGGGGTGATAAATTTCACGTAGTCGGGCATGCGCCGCAGGATGGTGTCCACCGTCGCTTCGGCCGAATAGCCGCGTTCCGCCTTGTCGCGATGAATTTTCTGGATCCATTCCAGATTGACCACCGGCACCACGCCGATGCCCAAATCCACATGCCGGGCAATGTCGATATCGCCATCGATGGCCAATCCGTGCAGGCCTTCATAGAACAGCACGTCGGTATCCGACTCGATATCTTCCCACTGGGTGAATATCCCCGGCTTCAGATCGGCCACACCGAAATGCTGGTTGTGCTGCGCGGCTTCCTCTTCGCTATGCACGTAGTAACGGCGCTTGCACATGCCGGTTTCGCCATAGATCCTGAACATTTCCTCGATCTTGTCGAAGTGGTTGGATGCCGGACCGAAATGGCTGAAAGAGTTATTGCCGGCCTTGGACGCTTCGGCTGCAGCGGCGCGGAACGCCATGCGGTCCAGGCTGTGCAAACTGTCGCCCTCGACGACTGCGGCCTTTATTTTTTCACGGCGAAAGATGTTTTCAAAGGCTTGCTTTACCGTGGTGGTGCCTGCACCGGAAGATCCGGTGACGGCAATGACGGGGTGCTTGCGCGACATGGTGGTTTCTCCTGAAACAATATAAATGGGAATTCCTGAATGACGGCAATTTTATAACAAAGACACCTGCACCACTACTGATAAAACGACTGGCAAAGGCTCATCCGCAATGTTCTAGCCCATACACCACCATGCAAGCCACACCCCGGCAGCTTTGCTTGACTCCTACGGCTGTGGATAAAACAGCACCAAGCGGTAACCGGTCGGCCTGAGGTCGGCGGTATGGAGATGCAGTCTGACATTGAGTTCGTGGTTGGGGCGTATGCCGGCTTGTTCGCTTTCCGGCGGCGGCAAATAATCTTTCGGCTTGAAGATACGGCGCGCCAGCGGCGTGTCGTGGGTGTCGTTGAGCGTAAGTTCCAGATGCGGGAAGGCTTGCGGGTATGGCGCGCTGTTGCGCAACAGGGCATTCAGGCTGATCCGGTTTTCATGTTCGGCATCAGCCTCAAGGTTGGATGACTCGATGCTCATCAGCCCGGTTTTTTGCGGCAGCGGCACGCTGCATTCCAGCAGCTGACAATATCCATCCAATGCCGGCTTCAGGTCTGGCAAGCGGGCGGCAAGGTCAACGCGAAAGAAATAGCCGGCTTGCGCGAGCAGCGCCAGCAGCAACAGGGATGCGACAATCGCCCAAGGCCATCTGCGATATTCGAGGGATACCTCGCTGCCATCCTTTTCATCTTGCACGATAGCGACTTGCTCGGCCAGCGTTTTGGGGCGCGCAACAGGCTCATTGGCAGTTGCATCAGGCGGGGTTAAATCCAGCAGGTCATCACGCGGATCCTCCGGGGGGAGGGCCTCCTGAAGAACTTGAGCTGTTTCGTCAAGGCGCGGCTCATCGGCGGGCAACTCTCCGGCGTTCTGCTCATCGAGGATCGGCAATTCAAGCTGCGGGCTGGGCTGTTCGGGAATATAGCCGGGGCGCGCATCGAACGCCTGCAGGCAATGCCCGCAGCGCACCATGCCTTGATGCGCTTCGAGTTGCGGCTCGGCAATCTTGAAGCGTGTGTTGCAGTGCGGGCAAAGAGTCGTGCCGCCCATCAGCGTTTTGTGCCGGACATGCATGTCCAGCCCTCCTCGAAAACCGGGGCGTTCAGGTCGAACCATTGCCGGTAGATGTTCATCACGTCTTGCGCCTGTTCCTCGAGGATGCCGGACAGCACGATCTGCCCGCCTTGCCGCGCCGCATTCGCCAGCAACGGGGCGAGCATGCGCAGCGGGTTGGTCAAAATGTTCGCCACCACCAGATCGTAGCTGCCCTGCGGCGCATTGTCGGGTTGGTAGAACTGCACGTTGCTGGCCCGGTTCGCCGCTGCGTTGTCGCGGCTGGCGGTCACTGCCTGCGAGTCTACATCAACGCCGACGGCGCGTGCAGCTCCCAGCTTGAGCGCGGCGATGGCGAGGATGCCGGAACCGCAGCCGTAATCCAGCACCGATTCGCCGCCCTTGAGGTTGTCATCCAGCCAGCGCAGGCATAGCCGCGTGGTGGGGTGGCTGCCGGTGCCGAACGCCAGGCCGGGGTCGAGCGCGATGTTGATGGCATCGGGGTCGCAGGGGGTATGCCAAGTCGGCACGATCCACAGCCGCGCCGAAATTCGGATCGGCTCGAACTGCGATTGGGTGAGGCGCACCCAGTCGTTGTCGTCCAGTGTTTCGATGCGGTGTTCGGGGAGTTGTTCGAGGCCGATACTGCCGGCGGCTTTGCGCAGAATTGCGGATACATCTTGATCGTCGTCGAACAAGGCGCTGACACGGTTGTGCAGCCACACGCCGGGAGACGGCTCGCCCGGTTCGCCGAAAATCGCCTGCTCGTCCGGCGTGCCGGCATCGGCATCCAGCAGGTCCACCGACAGCGCCCCCAGTTCCAGCAGCGCCTCGCTCAGGGCTTCGGCGTGTTGCGCGTCGGTGTCAACCGTCAGTGTCAGCCACGGCATTATTTACCCTTGGCGCGTTCGGCTATCCGCTCTTCCAGATAATGAATACTGGTGGCGCCGCGCATGAAGGCGGCATCCTGCAGCAGCTCGCGATGCAGCGCGATATTGGTTTCGATGCCTTCCACCCACATCTCTGACAGGGCGGTGCGCATCCGCGCCATGGCCTGTTCGCGCGTGTCGCCGAAAGCGATGATCTTGCCGATCATCGAGTCATAATGTGGCGGCACGAAATAGTTGTTATAGACATGCGAATCCACGCGAATACCGGGGCCGCCGGGTGCATGGTACGAGGTGATGCGCCCCGGCGAGGGGGTGAATTTGTACGGGTGTTCGGCGTTGATGCGGCATTCGATGGCATGGCCGCGGAACTGGATGTCGCGCTGCCGGAACGGCAGTTTTTCCCCAGCGGCGATGCGGATCTGCTGCTGCACAATGTCGATGCCGGTAATCATCTCGGTGACCGGATGCTCCACCTGCACGCGGGTGTTCATTTCGATAAAGAAAAATTCGCCGTTCTCGTACAGGAATTCGAATGTCCCCGCGCCGCGATAGCCGATCTTGCGGCAGGCCTCGGCGCAACGCTCGCCGATCTTGTTGCGCAGGCGCAGATTGAGCGATGGTGCCGGCGCTTCCTCGATGATCTTCTGGTGGCGGCGCTGCATCGAACAGTCGCGCTCACCCAGGTAAACCGCATTGCCGTGCTGGTCGGCCAGCACCTGAAATTCGATGTGGCGTGGGTTTTCCAGGAATTTCTCCATGTACACCATGGGGTTGTTGAAGGCGGCCTGCGCCTCGGTCTTGGTCATAGTCACCGCGTTGAGCAGCGCCGCCTCGGTATGCACCACGCGCATGCCGCGCCCGCCGCCGCCGCCCGCCGCTTTGATAATGACGGGATAGCCGATGCTGCGCGCGATCTTGACGATCTCGGCAGGATTGTCCGGCAAGGCGCCGTCCACACCCGGGACGCACGGCACCCCGGCTTTCTTCATCATCGCCTTGGCGGAAACCTTGTCGCCCATCAGGCGGATGGTTTCGGCACGCGGGCCAATAAACACGAAGCCGCATTTTTCGACGCGCTCGGAGAAATCGGCATTTTCCGACAGAAAGCCGTAACCGGGGTGGATGGCTTGCGCATCGGTGACTTCCGCCGCACTGATAATGGCGGGAATGTTCAGGTAGCTCAGCGAAGAAGGTGCCGGGCCGATGCACACCGACTCGTCGGCCAATTTCACATACTTGGCGTCGGCATCGGCCTCGGAATGCACCACCACGGTTTTAATGCCCAGTTCGCGGCAGGCGCGCTGGATGCGTAGCGCGATCTCGCCGCGATTGGCAATCAGGATTTTTTCAAACATTCAAATGCTCCAAACTTGGGTTTAGCAGGTAGAACCGATGATCCGGAGGCGAACGATGTCGGGCAATTCGCGTATCCACCATGCGGCGGATAACGCCACGCTCATCCGCCCTACGAAAAGTCTGATTACGATTAACCGATGATAAATAAAGGTTGTCCAAACTCCACCGGCTGGCCGTTCTCCACCAGAATAGCCTTGATAACCCCGGCCTGATCCGCGTCGATCTCGTTGAGCAACTTCATTGCCTCGATGATGCACAGGGTATCGCCGCTGTTCACGCTTTGCCCGACGTCCACGAAGGGTTTCGAACCCGGCGAGGCGGAACGGTAGAAGGTGCCGACCATTGGCGACTTCACCACATGGCCTTCCGGGGCTGCAGGTTTGGCGGGTTCCGCCGCCGGAGCGGCGGGCTGCGGGGCCGCCGCTGCGACGACGGGTTGAGGAGCCGGTGCATAGGCTTGTTGCGGGGTGGAAGTCACGACGCGCGTGATGCGTACACGTTCTTCGCCTTCGCTGATTTCCAGTTCGGCAATGCCAGAACCTTCCACCAGGTCGATCAGTGTCTTGAGTTTACGTAAATCCATAACGCCCTCCTTTGGTAGCGGTGAAGTGGGAAGGGTTAAGGGAGAAGAGGGAAGGGCAAAACCCCTCACCGCTTTGAACTGCTCACACCCTTGCCCCTTATCCCTTCACCATTTTTATGAAACTCTAGTTTTTGTTATTCAGCGCGTATTGCACTGCGTATTCATAGCCCGCCGCACCCAGACCGCTGATCACGCCCACGGCAAGGTCGGAGAAAAATGATTCCTTGCGGAACGCTTCACGCGCGAACACGTTGGAAAGATGTACTTCGATGAACGGAATGTCCACCGCCGCCAGCGCATCGCGCAAGGCGACGCTGGTATGGGTGAACGCTGCCGGATTGATAACAATGAAATGGGTGCCGTCGGTGCGCGCTTGCTGCACCCGCTCCAGCAACGCGACCTCTGAATTGCTCTGAAAGCAAAACAGATTTGCGCCATTCGCGCCGGCTAATGTCATTAAACGCTCGTTAATTTCGTCTAACGTGACGCGTCCATACACACCCGGCTCGCGGCTGCCGAGCAGATTCAGGTTGGGTCCATGCAACACCAGGATGTTTTTCATGCGCGCAGTTTGCCGTAAATTAGTGCAATTTGTCTATCTTTTTTAAAAAGATAAACAAAGAACATTAAAGCCCGGTATTTTGTAGCGTTTTCAGGAATTGCGTCGCATTTTGATAGCCAATGACCCGGAAATCGCCCATTTCCTTGCCTTGCGCATCGAAAAACAGGATGCCGGGCGGGCCATACAGTCCAAAGCGTTTGAGCAGAGCCTGGTCGGCTTCGCTGTTGGCGGTCACGTCCGCTTGCAACAGCAGCATGGGTTTGAGTTTGGCTTGGACGGCGGGATCGGTGAAAGTGAAGCGCTCCATCTCCTTGCAGGAGACGCACCAGTCTGCGTAAAAATCCAGCATGACCACCTGCCCGTGCGCTTGGGCGACGCGGCGATCAAGCTCCGCGACATCCATAACACGGGAAAATTGTACGGTTTCAGCGGCTTGCGTTTCGGCGCGACCAATGTTGCCAAGCGGGCGCAGCAGATCGTGTGCGCCGGACAATGCGCCGATCAGGTAAGCCGCGCCCAGCAGCAGGGCAATCATGCCGCTGCCCTTGAACAGCCTGTGCCAGCCGCCGGCATTGTGCGGAAGAGCATCCAGCGCGCGCATGTAGACACCGGAAAAAATCAGCAACGCCGCCCACAGCAGCATTTGTATGCCGATCGGCAACAACGGCTGGACGATCCAGATCGCCAAAGCCAGCAGCATCACGCCGAAGAATTTCTTCACCGACTCCATCCACCCACCGGCCTTGGGCAGCAATACGCCCGCCGAAGTGCCGATCAGCAGCAGCGGCGCGCCCATGCCCAGCGCCAGCGCAAACAGGGCGACTCCGCCCAGCACGGCATCGTTCGTCTGGCCGATATACAACAGTGCGCCAGCCAGCGGTGCCGCCACGCATGGCCCGACGATGATGGCGGACAGCGCACCCATCGCGAACACGCCGGAAAGGTGTCCGCCGTGCAGGTGGTTGCTGGTGTCATTCAGCTTGCTCTGCCATGAGCTGGGCAGTTGCAGTTCATAAAAGCCAAACATGGACAGCGACAGCAGCACGAACAATGCCGAGAAACTACCCAGCACCCAGGGTGTTTGCAGCGCGTTGGAAAGCAGGCTGCCGGAAAGTCCCGCCGCCACCCCGGCTGCAGCGTAAGTGACCGCCATGCCCAGCACATAAGCCAGTGACAGGATGAAGGCGTGCATCTTGGTGATCTTATGCCCGCGCCCGACGATGATGCCGGACAGGATCGGGATCATCGGGAACACGCAAGGCGTCAGGGCGAGCAGCAGCCCCGCGCCGAAGAAAAAGGAAACGATCAGCCAGAAGCTGCCGCTCTTGAACAGTTGTGCAATCCGGGTGTTGTCGTTATCCGGCTGGCTTGCCGAACCACGCGCCGCCGACAGCGGCGTGATGGCAGAGGGCGGCGGCGCTTCGGTCATCACCGGTGCGGGCGGTGCGCGCTTACCGGTTTTGGCATCCGGCAGATCAAGCGCCAGCGTTTTTTTAATCGGCGGATAACATAACCCGTCCTCGCTGCACCCCATGTAAGTGGCATTCAATGTCATGCTGGCGGCAGTATCGCGAAGACGCTCAAGGGTGATCTCAGCCTGGAACGAGCTGTGGAACACTTCGATATTGCCGAAAGAGGGGTCCTGCTTCATTTCGCCGCGCGGCAAATTTACCGTCAGAATTTTGGCTACGCCATCGCCGGTTTCAAATTTGATTTTGTCGCGGTATAAATAATAGCCCGGCGTCACGTTGAAGCTGGCTTGCAGGGTGTAAGCGTCGCGCACCACGACTTGCAGCCCGAAAGCCTGATCCGGCTGGAGAAAAGTCGGCTGTTTGGCACCCCCCAGGCGATCCAGCAAGCCCGCATTTGCGGCGGTCGTCATAAGACACAACAGCAGTAAGACAAAACGCATGGTTATTCCTTGGGAGTGTTGGTTTCCTGGCTCACCCAATCCAGATAGGCGGGCAAACCGGCTGTTACAGGGACAGCGATGATTTCGGGAAGTTCGTAGGGGTGCGCCGCGCGGATCAGTTGCTCGAGGCGCGGATACGCGGCGAGCGTGGTTTTGATCAGCAGCGGTATTTCGGTGGCGGTTTCGATGCTGCCTTGCCAGCGGTAAGTCGAGGTGCAAGGGGCGAGCTGGTTCACGCAGACCGCGACGCGTTCCTCGATAAGCCGCTGCGCCAATCGCCCGGCAGCTTGCGCGTCCGGCAGGTTGGTGATGACTAATAATATGTCGCTCATTCGGGTGCCCGGCCAGAAGTTTTTCGGCTCGCGAAGCGCAACCCCAGTTGCAGCAACTCATCCCACACATCGCCCTGGCGCAGGCCCTTGATGGTCTTGTCCAGCCGCGCGGCCTGCTGCAGGGCACGTTCGATATGCGGAAACTTCAGGCGGCGTGCCGCCTGCTCGATCAAGGGTTGCCGGTCGCGGCGCACCCGCAAGTCACGCAACGCATTGCCGAGGTTGCCGCCACGCTGCACCGCTTGCAGCACCTTGCCCAGCGTGCGGATGTCTTCGCTGACCGCCCACAGCACCAGCACGGTGGAGGTTCCCTCGGCACGCAGCCCGTCGAGGATGCGGGCAAAACGTGCCGCGTCGCCGTTCAGCATGGCTTCCGCAAGCTTGAAAATATCGTAGCGCGCCACGTCCATCACCGCATCCTTGACCTGCTCGAAAGACAGCTGCCCGGCAGGGAACAGCAGCGCGAGTTTCTGGATTTCCTGAAACGCCGCGAGCAGATTGCCTTCGCAACGGTCGGCAAGAAACTCCAGCGTGGGCTCGTCCGCGCTTTGCTCCTGCCGCTTCATGCGCCCCGCTATCCAGCGCGGCAGCGCATTGCGCGGAATATCGTCGGCGGAAACCATCACGCCATGCTTCTCCAAAACGCCGAACCACTGGCTTTTCTGCGCGCTCCAGTCTATTTTTGGCAGGGAAATCAGCGTCAGGATGTCCGGGCTCAGTTTGGCGACGTAATCCTGCAACGCCTGCCCGCCTTCCGTACCGGGTTTGCCGGACGGGATGCGCAGGTCGATGATCTTACGCTCGGCAAACAGCGACAGACTTTGCGCGCTGTTGCGCAACTCGCCCCATTTGAAATGCTGCTCGGCGATGAAGGTCTCGCGCTCGGAATAACCGGCTGCGCGCGCCGCAGCACGAATGCTGTCCGCCGCCTCGACCGCCAGCAGCAGCGCGTCGCCGTACACCACATACAGCGGCTTGAGGCCGGAGGCGAGGTGGCGCGGCAGATCTTCGCTGGTGATCGGCATAGGTTACTGCGGCTGCGGTTTGGAGCGGCTCAAACGGCGCACGATCTGCTGCACCATGTCGGAGCGCATGCTCTGATAGAGCAAGGTTTCTTCGGCTTCCTTGGCAAGAACCTGGGTGTCGTCATATATATAGTCGCGGCGCAGCACCATTTCCTCGGCGGGTATCCAATCCTGCTGCTTGAGGTCGTAAGCGCGCAGGGAGACGCGGTAACGCAACTGGAACTCGTTCACGCGCCCGCTGCCGCCCAGCGTCAGAATCTGTTTTTCCGGAATTTCCAGAACGATGTTGAGCACCACATCGGCTTCCTTGGCACTGTGTACCAGCCTTACCTTGTTCGCTTCCAGATTGCGGCGCAGATCGGCGATAAAAGGTGTGCCGGGGTTGGCCGCATCCATATATAAGGTGTTGAACGGCATTCCCGCTTGGCCGCGCAAATGGAAGCCGCAGGCGGTCAGCAACAAAACGGTCAATAACAGTAGAATCCGCATAGAAATATTCGCAAACCGGATAATCCGGAAAACTTGCACTCAATGTATGGCGGATGAGCGAAGCGTTAACCAATGACTTGGCGATCGTTTTTTGATCGCTTAGTCAGATGGCTATGCAAAGCTACCCGCCGTATGTGGGTCCATGCGGCGGATAACGCCTTCGGCTCATCCGCCCTACGCAACGATGTTAATCAAGCGACCCGGCACGATCACAATTTTCTTCGGCGTCGCACCTGCCAGTTGTTTTTCGACGGCGGGGTGAGCGAGCGCCAACTGCTCCAGCATCGCTTTATCGGCGGTCTTGGCAACCGTCAGATTGCCGCGCAGCTTGCCGTTTACCTGGATCACGATTTCGATTTCATCCTGCACCAACGCGGCTGGGTCGGCCTTGGGGAAAGGCTGGTCCAGCATATCGCTGCCGGGACGCAGCTCTGCCCACAAAGCTTGACAGAGATGCGGCACGATTGGGTTCAGCATCAGCACGATGGCTTCCAGCACCTCTTGCGCCACGCTGCGTGCGACCGGAGTCTGCTCGTCAAATTTTACCAGCGCGTTGAGCAGTTCCATGTTTGCCGCGATGGCGGTGTTAAAGGTCTTGCGCCGCCCCATGTCGTCGTCCACCTTGGCGATGGTCTGGTGCAGTTGCAGGCGTAGCGCTTTTGCCGCCAGCGATAAATCTCCGCTCGAAAACTCCCCCTCATTTGCAAAAGCGGGGCTGGGGGAAGATTTTTCCACATGGTCATGGACGGCCTTCCACACCCGCTTGAGAAAACGGAACGCGCCCTCCACGCCGGCGTCCGACCATTCCAGCGACTGCTCCGGCGGCGCGGCGAACATCATGAACAGGCGCGCGGTGTCGGCGCCGTATGCATCGATAATCGCCTGCGGATCAACGCCGTTGTTCTTCGACTTGGCCATTTTTTCGGTGCTGCCGATATGCACCGGCTGGCAGTCGGCCTTGAGCGTTGCGCCGACCGGGCGGCCACGCTCGTCAGTTTTCACTTCGACTTCAGACGGGTTGAGCCACTGTTTTTTACCGTGTGCATCTTCACGATAAAACGTCGGCGCAATCACCATCCCTTGGGTCAGCAGATTTTGGAATGGCTCATCGCCCTGCACCAGCCCTTCGTCGCGCATCAGCTTGTGGAAAAAGCGCGCATACAGCAGATGCAAAATCGCGTGCTCTATACCGCCGATATATTGATCCACCGGCAGCCAACGTTGTGCGGCTGTTTTATCCACCATGCCGGTGGCGCAATCCGGGCTGGCGTAACGCGCGTAATACCAGGAAGACTCGACGAAAGTATCCATCGTGTCGGTCTCGCGCTTCGCCGCCTTGCCGCATTTCGGGCAGGGTGTCATATAGAATTCCGGCATCTTCGCCAGCGGCGAGCCGGCACCGTCCGGCACCACGTTCTCGGGCAGCACCACGGGCAATTGCTCGTCCGGCACCGGCACATCGCCGCAGGTGAAACAATGGATGATCGGGATCGGGCAGCCCCAGTAGCGCTGGCGCGAAATGCCCCAGTCGCGCAAGCGGAACTGGCTGCGCTTCTTGCCGAGCCCCCTGGCTTGCAGGTCGGCGGAAATCGCGTCGAACGCCTCCTGAAAGGCCATGCCGTTATATTTCCCGGAACAGACCAGCGTCCCATGCTCGGTGTAGGGCGATTCGAGTTGCAGTTGCGCGGCGAACTCGTGAACTGCCCCGATCAGCGCTTCCGATGGGACAGGTATATCCATCAGCACATTGCCCAGATAGGCAATCATCCCCATCATGTCGAGGTCTTCCCGGTTCAGCTCATATCCGTCCGCTTCGAGCTGCGCTTCCAGCTTCTGCCATTTATCCAACAGTTCCGTGCTGGCGATGACATGTTTGACGTGCAAACCGTATTTTTCGGCGAATTCAAAATCGCGCTCATCGTGAGCCGGGACTGCCATCACCGCGCCCTCGCCGTAACTCATCAGCACATAATTGGCGATCCATACCGGCAGTTTTTCACCGGTAACCGGGTGAACGACGAACATGCCGGTATCGATACCCTTCTTTTCCATGGTCGCCATATCGGCTTCGGCCGTGCCACCGCGCTTGCATTCGGCGATAAAAGTGCTCAGTTCAGATTTTTCGGATATCGCCGCCGCGCGCGCCGCCAACGGATGCTCCGCCGCCACTGCCACATAAGTGGCGCCCATCAACGTATCGGGGCGCGTGGTGTAAACTTTGAGCATACCGCCCGAACCCACTGTCTCCATGTCATGGGGAAAATAAATCTCACAACCGTAACTCTTGCCGATCCAGTTGGCCTGCATGGTCTTGACCTGCTCCGGCCAGCCGGGCAGCGTGTCCAAGCCTTGCAGCAGTTCCTCGGCATATTCGGTGATACGGAAAAAATACATCGGGATGTCGCGCTTTTCCACCGGCGCGCCGGAACGCCAGCCGCATCCGTCGATGACCTGTTCGTTGGCCAGCACCGTCTGATCCACCGGATCCCAGTTCACCGAGGCGGTCTTCTTGTAGATGATGCCTTTCTCGAACAGGCGGGTGAACAACCACTGCTCCCAGCGGTAATATTCCGGCGTACAGGTGGTCACCTCGCGCGCCCAGTCGATGCCCAGCCCGAGCGACTTCAGCTGCTTGCGCATGTAGTCGATATTGGAATAAGTCCAAGCTGCAGGCGGCACGTTGTTCGCCAGAGCGGCATTCTCGGCGGGCAGGCCAAACGCATCCCAGCCCATCGGCTGCATCACGTTGCAGCCCTTCATGCGGTGGTAGCGGCTCAACACATCGCCGATGGTGTAGTTGCGCACATGCCCCATATGCAGCTTGCCGGACGGATAAGGGAACATCGACAGGCAGTAATACTTGGGCTTATCGGACTGTTCGTCAGCACGGAATGCCTGTCGGTCTTCCCAGTGTTGCTGTGCTTGCTGCTCAATGGATGCCGGATGGTAGTTGGGTTGCATGATTTTGCGTGATATGGCCAAATTTTCGAATGCGCATTATAGCGATATCGCCTTTGCCGTGCTCGTGCTAACCGGACGCCGGGGCATTCGAAAGTGGTGGTAATTCTATCGGTAGCGCTTAAACCCCTGGTGAAACAACTAACCATTCGACCAGGCCATCAAAAAACGATGGCCAAGTCGCTGGTTATCCCAGCCTCCCCTTGCCAGGGGGAGCTGGAGTGGGTTTGGTCTTGGGATGTATGCGGTTTCCTGCTCACGCCTTGCCTCGCGGGTGCGGGGCTTACTTGGCTCAGTGCGGATGGGGTTACCAACACTTTCGAATACCCCCGGGCGCCGACAAAAATCAAACCCCCCTTCCGATTTTGTGCGTTTTTTTGTGCTGGAAGCGATGCCGCGCAGCCCAGGAAATGAGCATTGCTGCGGTTCGCTGCAGATCATTCCGCAATTCTGTAGCCCATCGCCCGGTAGACGCGCTGGCGTTTATCCCACATCCGCAGCAGCGCGGGCTATCACCGCCCCACATTGCGGGCAGACAAAATTGCCGTCGCTCGCTGCGGCAAAGCGTAGGCCGGAGTCGGTTGCTTCTGCCGCATCGGCTTGATGGGTGACCAGTCGGCCATCGATCAGCACATCTTCCTGCAGGCCGCAGTGTGTGCAATCCAGCAATTCGCGGTCGCCGATGAACAGACCTGCGGCTTCGGCTTGTTGGTGGATCTTTTGCAGTTGCTCGCACAAGGCATGCAGTGCTGCATCTTGCTCAGGCGCACTCATAAATTCATCAATCCTTGCTCAACGCGGGGACGTCGGAGGTGTTACTCATCGTCGCTTTCAGGCTGACGGTCAGCCTCGATCTGCTTGATCACCCTGTCGAAATCACTCTCAAACAGCCGATCCTGCACGATGCGGTATTTCTCGAACTCGCTTTCGGCGTGGGCTTTGGCGATTTCCGCTGTGACCTTGCCAGCGTCCTGCAGCACTTCCCGGTCGGTCGCCTCAATGAAGCGGTTCAGGCGTGTTTCCCAGTCCTGCATGGTCATCGGAATTTTGCGCAGCGCCATGCTCTCCGCCACGTCCAAATACGCCGAAATCAATCTTTCCAGTTGCGCCATCTCGTGTTCGGTCAGGTAGTTCTTGGCAATGGCGACATCAAATTTCTGAATTTTTCCTTGCGGCCCGTCCTTCCAGGTCGTTAGCCCCATGTTTTCCATTTCGGCATCGGCGCGGTGGTAGATGACTTCTGCCGCCGTCTGACCATGAATAGCCCAATGCAGCTTGTTTTGTACGGTGGCAAAAAAGCGCTTGGTGGCCTGCGCCGTAACGTCGTAGTCAATCGACGTGGCGTAGATGTCGGTGATCTTCTGGTAGAACTTGCGTTCGGAGAGACGGATCTCGCGAATGCGCTGCAACTGCTCTTCAAAATACTGGTCGTTGAGTAGGGAGCCGCCGCTTTTCAGGCGCTCGTCATCCATCGCGTAGCCCTTGATGGTGAACTCTTCGATGATGGTGGTTGCCCACTTGCGGAACTGCACCGCGCGTTCAGAATTGACCTTGTAGCCAACCGCGATGATAGCGGCGAGTTTGTAGTGCTTGGTGTCGTAACTTTTTCCGTCTGCGGCAGTTATCCGAATATTTCGGATAACTGAATCTTCCTCCAGCTCGCTGCTGGAAAACACATTTTTCAGGTGATAGTTGATGGTTCTGACATCGACGTCGTAGAGCAGCCCCATCATCTTCTGGGTGACCCAGACGTTTTCATCAGCGTAAACCGCTTCGACGCCACCATGGCCACTGGCCGCGACAAAGGTCAGATATTCAGCCGCGGATGAACGGACAAGTGAAACCTCGTTTTTCTTGGGAATTTGCGGTGGTTTGCTTTTGCTCATTCCAGTCCCCCTCTTTTTATCGATATCAGTCATGTCAGCGCACTCTCAGTCAATTTGGAGGTCTCAAATTCGCGACCCTGGGCCGCCACAGTTGACGCGCAATTGAAATTGGCAGCGAATGGGGCGTCTTTTGGAATAGCAAGCGTGCGTTCCCGCAAGCAAAACGGCAGCACCCACAGCCTTAATCCCGTGGCTTTCGGGAATTCAAAAATATCCAGTGGTTTACTGAAGGTGTCCGTCTTGGGGTAGATCAGAACAACATCGCCATCGCCATCGAGGTAACTTTGGCCGTAGGCGTGCAGTTGATAAAAATCGGCTTGCGACAGACCGTACTTGTCGGTGCCGTTTGCTCTGGTGCTGTCAATTAGCTTCCACTTGGTGTCCAGCACCAATCTGTCGTCCACCGACTCTCGTACCAATAAATCTGGCTTGAGCCGAAACCAGTTCTGCCCTTGGTGACTGACGAGGGAAAAGCTACGCGCCTGAGTTTTTAGGGTGAAAGGCTGCGCCAGTTGCTTAGCCAGATGCTTGGCCACAAAGGCTTCAAAAACCGCCTCCATTGGAAATAGTAGCGAGGGTGCGTGGTTTCTGCCGGTGCCGGTCAGGGGCGATTCCTCTTCCAGAATCAGGCGTGCCCAAGCGAGCGCATCTGCGTAGTGACCCATGCCACGATCCAACCGCACCTGCTGGAAATCCTGTCCAAACTGGCTGGAAGGCGGAACATCGGCAAATACGAAACAGAGTTCGCGTGCGAGCTGCTGATTCGCTTGCGATGCCGACAACAACAGCGCGCAACGCAACGCCGAATGTAGCAACCGGTTCTCGGGTCGGTTGGTCGTAAACTCGTCGTGTTCAGTAAAAAACCGATCCGCCCGACACAGATTCTGATGCAGATGCTGAGACACCAGTAGCTTGCCACGTAGCGCAAACAGGTTGTCTTGGCGGCTCGTGTAATCGCTGCGCAGGCCACGCTTGACGATATGTTCCACCGACCGCAAAAACTCCCCGATGAAGACCTCCAGCAAGGGCATTCTCGCTGCGGCAAGCTTGGCGCTGTCGATCTGGATATGGCGGAAACAGCCCAGGCAGCGCAACATCTCGATCAGCAATTGCCTTGCCTCCTTGTCACCGCCGCCGATGGCCTTGCCCACCTTGGGTAACACTTCAATCTGGTATCCGTCGGGCGCACGAATGACACCCACAAAACTCGTCACCTGAACGGATAGGCATCCACGCCGCTGAGTCAGTCGCAACCAGGCGGCTTCACCTTGCTCGGCGGTGCGCAAGCACTGCAATTTCAGCCAATTAAACACAGGCGCCGGGATGCCGCGCAGACTTTCAGCCTCGACAAAATCCGGCTCTGTCGGCACCAGAGCATCGAATTCGTAGATCGTGATGCCGCTCATCCGAGTCCCCTTGGCTGTCAGGAGATCAGTGTCTGGTAGATGCCGATGTAGGCATCGGGCTTCGAGAACGCACTTTCTTGCACGAAGTAACGCCGTTTAGTGCCGTATGCGTCCAGGCCATGATCGCTGCCAAACAGTCTATTCAAGTCTTGCTCGTGATCCTGGATTTCGCTGATGAAGTGCGTATGTTTGTCCTTCTTCTGATTGTCACCAAGCACCAGCCGAATCTTCTGCCAGTCCTCGAAAAAATATTCCTCCAGCAGGGGCACGATACGATTGCGAAATAGCTTCCCCAACTCTACAAACCGCACATTGCCATCAGGCACCTGTGCCAATGCCGTAAAGTAGGCATGGCCAATGCAATGATCGCGGTCGTACAGCGCCTCGATGCGCTCGTTGATTCGATGCAGCATCACCCGTACATCGATAAGCCTGGATTCGAGCGTGACCACCAGACCGACCAGTGGCGCGCTGTCGGGATTGGCGGGGTCTTTTTCAGACCGAGTGTCTGGTATCAAAGCAACGAAGTCGAAGCGCCGCCGCAGAGCCGTGTCCAACAAGGCCAGAGAGCGATCCGCCGAGTTCATCGTGCCGATGATGTCCACATTAGCGGGCACAGCGAATTTCTCGCCAGAGTATGCCAGTGTGACTTCATGGGGTGGCCTGCTGCCATCGAGAGGGTCGCGCTTGTCGGCTTCGATCAGCGTAATCAACTCACCGAGGATTTTGCTGATGTTGCCACGATTGATCTCGTCGATCATCATCGCAAAGCGTTGATCCGGCGCTTTGCGTGCCTCACGGCACAACTCCTTGAATACACCCGGACGAATCTCGTACTGGATTTCACCGGCCTCGGCATCGCCTTTCAGCACCGGGCGCAAGCCCTCGACGAACTCCTCATATCCGTAGGACTGGTGGAAGGTGACAAAGCTGTAGCGCTGCACTGCACCCGAATCCACCGACTGCATCGCCTGCCCGTAGTCTTGCTTCAAGCGAGTAAGGGTGTAAGTCTTACCAGTGCCGGGCGGCCCGTAATAGATGCGATTCAGGGCTGTACCGATTGGCCTGGTCGCAATGATCGGCAATGGGGTCGAGGAGCTAGACGAGGTAGCGATTTTCAGACTGGCTGCTTCAATCGGTTCGCCAACCAGAACCGCCAGTTCGGCCAAGCTGGTACCGAAATAAGGCTTCAACAAGGTGTTTTCAAACTCCGGTAAATCGTGCGCGCCGACTTGCCCAAAAGTCGAATTTCCTTGCGGTGACCAGTACTTTGAGTTGGCGGTGTAGCGGTCGGTGCGCTGGGCGTGTTTGAGTATTCGGTAGCTGCGCTGCAACCAGCCATCGCCCTTGTCGCAGGGCTGTGCATCCGAGGTGAACTGACCAATGCGCTGTGGGCTGTTGCCGTGGCACAGAAAAAATAATGTGCCTACGGGCGCTTCGGCAAACTTCTTGCCCTGCTCCTTGCCTGTGTCGCGGTGCATTACGGCCCACTGGCCATTCAGATACTGTTGCCGCTCGGCATCGGTGAAGTTGGGCGGGTTGCCATGCGAGAGCTTCCAGATCGCCAGATTCTTCTGGCTCCACTCCTCCCAAATCTGCCGCCCGAATTCCAGAACGCCTAGATCTACAGGGCGCTTGGCCACGGCCGCCTTTTGCAAAACCGCCATGTTGCGTGCCGCCGTGTCGCCCACGAAAACTGCCAGCGGTGCCGTCTTGAAAATATCCACGATGACGGGCGATTGTCGATTCTGATAATGAAAGGCGATCTTCCACTTGTAGGCTTCGCCAAGATGCTCGAATTTCTCGATGCTGTCGAGATCGCCTTGTGCAGCCAGTGTGGCCACTTGCGCCACGTGACCACGTACTAGCGCGAAGGCTTCTTCCGCCGAAGTGCCCAATGAGGAATACCAGCCGTGGGTATCGGAATAGCTAAGCTTGCCGTCACTCGTTTTGTCGTCGGTATCCTTGCGCGAAAACACGCCAAACTTGAACGACGAGCCTCCCCATATGCTCCCCAGCTCGTCTAACCGCGATTCAATCCAATAGGTAAAGCTGTCTTTCGCCCCGGCCTGTGTGTAGTCATCCAGCGTCATCGTGGCCAGACGCGCCAATGGCCAGACGCTGAGGAACTCATCCCAAAGTTCGTATTCTTTTTTGAAATCGCTCATGCAGCGGGCTCCTCATTCGTGGTTAACAGGGTGGGCGAAGATTGATCATCGTGAATGGCAAGCAACAGGCTCTCACTGTTCCTGTTATGCGGCAATTCATTCCAATACCCTCGCCGACAGGAACAACAACAGCGGATTATCCGGCATTGCCTCGAAGCCGAAGCGTTTATAGTAGCCCGCCGCCTGTTCATCAATGGCATCAACGAATAGCCCGATACCTCCGGCTTCCTGATAGATGCGCTGCGCGCGGGTCAGCGCGTCAACGAGCAGCAGCTCGCCGAGCCCCTTGCCTTGAAATTCTTTATCAACGGCCAAGCGCCCCAGCTTTACACCGGGAATACGGCGCGGCAGTTTTTTGCGCCAAGCTTCGGGCAGGTTGCGGTTTTCGAGTTCGGCGAGCGTGAGCGCGTAGTAGCCACAGATGCTGTTTGGCGCTTCGTCGAGCGTGGCGACAAAGGTTCTGGAGAGCCCCTTTTCCTGATGCTGGCGCGCAACCTGCCGCAGCCAGTCGTTCAGTTCCTGGCGGCCACAATCGAACTCCTGCCGATCATGGCTTCCAGTTAAAGGAAGTAGCTGCATCGTCTTGCCTGGCCTTCTGGTAGCGTTTCAGGGCAGCTTTTAACTTGGCGTTAGGCTTGGGTGGGTTATCCATCAGGCCGAGCAGGCAATTCCAGTCGCGGGGTGTCAGACGTATCACCTCCTCACGCTCGATAATCGCGTGCGCCTCTTTCAGTGCGGACTGCACCAGGAACTGATTGACCGTCGCACCGCTAAGCTCGGCAGCGCGGCACAAAGTTTCATAGACCTCATGGGGAACGCGCGCTCCGATGCGATCTTGCTTGGCAATGGTTGTACCCATATTTCCCTCCGTTCAATTGAGCGGCCAGTCTATCACTGTCGCCAAAGTGACGCCAAACGTTTTAGCGGTCAATCGAGAGGTGTTACTTGGGCATGCAAATGACGCGGGTGGTCTGTATCCGGGGAAATTCACGTAGCTCATGGTGGAGGTGAGCGGAATCGAACCGCTGGCCTTCTGATTGCGAACCAGACGCTCTCCCAACTGAGCTACACCCCCACGGTGGCCGAATGCTAAACAGAAATCTGCCGTTTGGGAAGTGGCAATTCGGCTATCTGGTAAAAATCAGCCAGGTCGGCCAAGTCATCGAACACAGCCGCAGCGCCAGAAAAATCCTGGTTGTGCGTGTAGCGGTTATAGATGACAAAAGTTTTGATGCCTGCCGCAAGGCTCGAGCGCAGGCCGTTTTCTGAATCCTCCAGCGCGATGCAGTCGGCGGCGGACAGGCCCATTTTTTCCGGCACCCAGAGATAAATATCCGGCGCGGGTTTTTTGTGCGGCACGATGTCGCCGCAGCCGATCACCTCGAACCAGCTCTCGCCGTCCGCGCCCAGCCCTTGCTGCAGCAGCGTGGCGACATTTTCCGGCGAAGTGGTGGTGGCGATGGCGAGGCGGAGCCCGCCGTTGCGCGCATCATTCAGGAGTTGTTTGATGCCGGGGCGCAGAGGGATATGGCCTTCGCGCAGCATGGCGGTGTAATGCGCGGTCTTTGCCTGGTGCAGATGCTTGACGAATTCTTCAAAATTTTCGGGTTGGGTAAAGCCGGTCAAAAAATTGCCCGCGAAGTATTTGATGCGTTCCTTGCCGCCGGTGACCTTGAGCAGCTTGTCGTACAGCGCGGCATCCCAGTTCCAGTCGAGACCGTTTTCGGCAAAAGCCTTGTTGAACGACTGGCGATGCCCTTCCTCGGTATCGGCAAGCGTACCGTCTACGTCGAAGATGATGGCTTTGATGGTCACGATATCGGGTGGGATCTAACGCCCCATCCCGGGGAATTTTCCCGCCATGCCGCGCATCAGTTTGGCCATGCCGCCGCCCTTGCCGAGCATTTTCATCATCTTCTGGGTTTGCTCGAACTGGTTGAGCAACTGGTTGACGTGCATCACCTGCACACCCGCCCCGGCGGCGATGCGCCGTTTGCGCGACGCCTTGATGAGTTCCGGCTTGCCGCGCTCCTGCGGCGTCATCGAGTTGATGATTCCTTCCAGACGGTTGATGGATTTATCATCCACCTTGGAACCGGCCGCTGCCTGGCTGAGTTGCGCGGGCAGCTTGTCCATCAGCGCGGACATACCGCCCATCTTGCGCATTTGCACGATCTGCATCTTGAAATCGTTGAGATCGAAGCCTTGCCCGCTCTTGACTTTCTTGGCGAGTTTTTCGGCTTCGGCGACATCCACCCCGCGCTGCGCTTCTTCGATCAGCGACAGCACATCGCCCATGCCGAGCACGCGCGAGGCCATGCGTTCGGGATGGAAGGCTTCGAGGCCATTGAGTTTTTCGCTCACGCCGACAAATTTGATCGGCTTGCCGGTGATGTGGCGCACCGACAAAGCCGCGCCGCCGCGCGCATCGCCGTCCAGCTTGGTGAGGATGATGCCGGTCAGCGGCAGCGCCTCGCCGAACGCCTTGGCAGTGTTGACCGCATCCTGCCCGGTCATCGCGTCGACCACAAACAGCGTCTCAATCGGCTTGAGCGCGGCGTGCAATTGCTGGATCTCCGCCATCATCGCGGCGTCGATGGCAAGCCGCCCGGCGGTATCGACGATCAGCACGTCGTGGTAATGCCGCTTCGCAAAGTCCAGCGCGGCCAATGCGATGTCCCGAGGTTTCTGGCTGATATCCGAGGCGAAGAAATCGATCTCCAGTTGTTGCGCCAGCGTGCGCAATTGTTCGATCGCGGCAGGGCGATACACGTCGCAACTGACCAGCAGCACTTTCTTTTTCTGCTGGTCGCGCAGCAGTTTGGCGAGTTTGCCGCTGGTGGTAGTCTTGCCCGCGCCCTGCAAGCCGGCCATCAGGATCACGGCGGGCGGCACGGCGGCAAGGTTGAGCGCGTCGTTGTGCTCGCCCATCAGCCTGGTGAGCTCGCGATGCACCACGCCGATCAGCGCCTGCCCCGGATTCAAATTGCCGATGACTTCCTGCCCGAGCGCGGCTTGTTTGACTTGGGCGATGAATTCCTTGACGACCGGCAGCGCGACGTCGGCTTCGAGCAGCGCCATGCGCACTTCGCGCAAGGTGTCCTGGATGTTGCTTTCGGTGAGGCGCGCCTGCCCGCGCAACGTTTTGATGACGCCGGAAAGGCGATTGGTCAGATTGTCCAGCATATGGGTATGTTATTGCGTATGGTGTAGAATCTGCGAAGTCTAAAACATCCTGACAAAAATGCCTAACATTCTCCTTTCCCTGATCGTTTCTGCCGCCTATGGTGTGCTGGCCGCCTATTTCTGGCGGGCGCAGGGGCGCGGCCAGGAAGATGCGTTAAGCCGGGGCGCGGTGGGGCATCTGGTGCTGATCCCGCTGATTTTGCACGGCTATCTGCTGACGCAGAATGTGTTTGCCAACGGCGGGTTCAACCTGAGCATGACCAACGCGCTGTCACTGATTATCTGGCTGACGCTGCTGGTCTATTGGCTGGCACGTTTTTTCTACCCCATTGGCGGATTGCAGGCGCTGGTGCTGCCCCTGGCGGCGGTGACCGTGCTGCTGCCCGAACTTTTTCCGTCCGCGCACCAACTGGAAAATACCGGCTTGCTTGCCTTCAAAGCGCATATCGCCGCCGCGATGCTCGCTTACAGCCTGTTTACCATCGCCATGCTGCATGCGGTGCTGATCTCGCAGGTAGAAAAACGCCTGCATCACGCGAACTTGCCGCGCGTTCTGCAAAGCCTGCCGCCGCTGCTGACCATGGAAACCCTGCTGTTCCGCATAATCGCCATCGGCTTCGTGCTGCTGACGCTGACGCTGGCATCCGGCGTGGTATTTTCCGAAGAGATATTCGGCAAGGCATGGCAGTTCAACCACAAGGCGCTGTTTGGCTTTATTTCATGGTGCGTGTTCGGTGTGCTGCTCTGGGGGCATCATTTCTACGGCTGGCGCGGGCGCGTTGCGGTGCGTTGGACGGTGAGCGGCTTTGTGTTCTTGCTGCTGGCTTACCTGGGCACCAAGTTTGTTGTGGAAGTTTTGCTGCACCGATGAGACCGTTGATTTTCTGCCCTTGCGCCATCCTTGGATGGCAACAAGTTCGGCCTGACGTCATTTCGCCAGAAGCTGTGCTGGCAACGGGAGGTTAAAGCAGGATGGCGCCGGAAGAAAACCAGCCGCCCCGCATTTGCAGCATCGTCTCTCTCGATATTGCGCATTTCTCACAGCAACCCGGTGAGGTGCAATTTTCATGGCGCATCGAACTATCCATGCTGCTCGACCGATGCCTGGAAGGCATGGAGCCGGATCGCAGGATTGTCACCGACACGAACAGCGGGGCTGCGCTTGCCTTTACGTTATCCCCGGAAGATGCCTTCTCGTTCTTGCAGCGCCTATACAACGAATTGCCAAAACTTCGAGATTTTGCCTTGCGGGTTGGCGTGCATCTGGGGCCATTGCGCGTGGTGCAGGGATCGAGCGGTCGCCCCGGCATAGCCGGTGAGGGGGTGAATGCCGCGCAACGCGCCATGAGATTTGCCGGCGCCAACGATGTGCTGGTCTCGCGGACGTTTCAAGAGGAAATTATCCGCCTGACACTCGGCAACGCCGACATGTTTTCACGGTATGGCAAGCAGTCCAACAAGCTTGGGCGTGAGCATGATCTGTTTCGGATGAGACTGCAGCCAGCGCCTTCTGAGCCAACAGAACCCGAACCGTTCAAGCAATCAGCGCTTCTGGAGCCATCGGCACTCCTGGAACCCGTGCTTTTGGAACCCGTACTTCTGGAGCCTTCCGCGCCCCCTGCGCCTTCAGTGCTCTTGGAATCCCCAGCGCCCCTAGAACCTTCAGCAACCCCAGAGCAGCCCCCAGTCATTCCAGCGGCCCCAGATATCCTGGAGCCTTCCGAACCTTTGCTATCCGATATTCAGAACACAAGCCCAACGCGGCCGACAGCAAAATCGCCTGGCTTCGGCATTAAGGCTATCATGGGCGTGTTTCTGATAGCTGTCGCCTGCATCTGGTTATGGGTAGCGCTGAGCAACTCGGAGCACCGCCAAACGCCACCTTCCGCCGTCAATTCCGCAGCACCGGATTCCGCAGCACAAGATTCTGCGGTTCCAACGGCCGCCCCCAAGGCCAATGACTCTCAAGTGCCCACTCAACCTGAACGGGCAAATTCAGACGTATCGGAAAATCCGCATTTGACCGTCGCTCCGGCCTCCGGTAAGGTTGCAACACCCAAAAAGGATCCGCGTGGCAGTTTGGATCGCTGTCCAAATTGTTCATGCACCGATTTGATGACGAAGCTGTCGCTTGGAAGTGCGTTGAATCAAGCCGAACGCCGTTACCTGGCTGAAAACTGCAAAAAATGACAAGGGAGAATGCCGATGTTTGCTGCCGCTAAAAGGTTGTGGGTGATTATCGCGCTGTCTGCGATTATGGCCGCATGCGCGTCGCCACCGCCACCCAAACTGCCCGCCAAGCCGATGGACTTTGAAACCGCCATCCGCGCGTTGACCGGAAATCTGCTGACGCAATTGAATAGCAATCTGCCTTTCCTGGCGTCCGACGAAATCACCGTGGCAGTTGAGCCGATGATCGACGCCAATACCGCCGAGGTAACGATGGCGAGCCGCCGGATCGACGAAATCATTCTCGATGAAACCCGCAAACAGTTCCCTAAAATCAAGCTGCTGGCGCTCAACTCGAAATCTGCTGAAACCGCCAAATACTTGCTCACCGGCATGATCAAGCCGGAGCAGAGAGGCGATGCCAAAGGGGCGGCACTTTATTACATCAGATCGGCCATTATCGACCTGAAGACCCATCGGGTGGTCGCCAACACCGATGTCCGGGTGATTGATCCCAATCTGGACGCGACTCCGATCAGCGCCTTCCAGGATAACCCGATGTACACCAGGGATAAGCGAGTCGACAGTCTGGCCAAAATTGTGGGGACCGAGCCCGGACAGTTGGCGGATAAAGGCTACATGGATGGCTTGACGACGGCTGCGCTAATGGCCGATGGCGACCGCATGTACGACGGAAAAAACTACGAAAAAGCGCTGGGTTATTACAAGGAAGCCTCGCTGCGCGCCGATGGCCAGGTAATGCGGACCTATGCCGCGATGTATCAGGCATACCGCAAACTCAACCGGATGGAAGATGCCGAAATCGCCTTTGGCCGCATGATCGCGCTGGGTTACAGCACCAACAACATGAACATAAAACTTTTGTTCAGCGTGGCGAGCACCCAGTTCATCGCGGACCCGGATATGCGTAGCCAGTACGCTATCTGGCTGCGCCAAATTGCCAAGTTTTTTGCCAAGGCCGACAGCTGCCTGAACATTGTCGGCCACAGCAGCCGCACGGGCAATGAAGCCTTCAACGAATCGTTGTCGCTGCAACGCGCGCAAGCTGTGCAGAATCTGATGCAGAAGGATTTCCCGAACATCATGGCGCGCTCCAAGGCGATCGGGCGCGGCTGGAAGGAAAATATCGCCGGACTGGGCAGCGACGACATACGGGACGCCGTCGACCGCCGGGTCGAATTCAGGGTTGTGCCGTGCCGCGACATTGCCGAATAACTATTGAAGACATGGACATCCCAGGCTTCCGGCTTCACCCGCTAAAGGTAAGTGAACGTGGATGTTGGTCAATATGGGTAAATGGTAATTGGCGCGTTACGTTCGAGTTTGAAAACAGCAACGCATATGTTTTGGACTACGAAGATTATCACTAATGGCTATGCACAATCCACCTCACCCCGGCGCATTTATTCAAGGGGTCTATCTAGCACCGAACGAAATCAGTTGCAGGGAGCTCGCCATCAAATTGGGCGTTGCCGCCTCGACTCTTAATCGCGTTTTAAACGAAACCAGTAGCGTGAGTCCTGAAATGGCTCTTCGCCTCTCAAAAGCATTGGGGCGCTCACCCGAAAGCTGGTTGACGATGCAAGGCAATTACGACTTATGGCAAGCCAAGCAGACTGTGGACTTGAAGAAAACCCGCAAGATGGAGTTCAGATATGCCTAACATGTATATCTTGACCATGCAAAATGAACGGGGTAGTGTTCGACACATGACTTAAGAATTGTTAATTCCAGCAAGGTGTAATGCACTTGTTGGAAGGAAAGAAGCTGAAGTCGAGCCAAGAGGAATGTTGATGTCAATCGCCGAACAAATTTACGAAGTCGTCAAACCGTTGCCGGAACCCTTGGCTTTGGAGGTGCTGCACTTTACCGAATACCTGAGCAGCAAGGCAGCGGATCGCGCCGAGATAACCGACCTGACACACGCGCAAGAAACCGTGATGAAACACGTCTGGGACAACCAAGACGACGAGGCCTGGAATGATGTTAAAACCCTCTGACATCGTTCAAATTCCGTTTCCATTTTCCGATCTCGCCCACCAGAAACGCCGCCCAGTATTGCTGCTTACCACCCCGGATGTTTTTGGCGATTTTCTGGCCGCCGCAGTAACCTCTCAACCGGGGCATGACGATGCCATTCCATTGCAAGACGACGACATCGCCCAAGGTCGCTTGCCGAAAGCAAGTTGGGTGCGCGCTACGAGACTGTTCTCCCTGAATCAAGGCGCTGTCACTCTTAAACTGGGAAATCTCAAACCCGAGGCATTCGAGCGCATCCACGGAGAAATCTGCGTGAGGCTGGGCTGTAAAATTTGTGGTTGATGGATGTCAAAACTTGACTACACGGGCTTTACGCAAGTTAAAAAACAGAAGCTAACGGGGTGCGTGCCCTATTACGTTCGCGGGTTACTTGGACGGTATGGTGATATATGGGAAGCCGTGGTCTGACCCCAATAATTACATGGAACCATTGTCAAAACTTGGCGATCCATTGCCTGGAGGACTCTAAATATTTTAGGAGAATTAAATGAAAAAGTTTTTCTTGATCTTGCTGGGTGTGTGCATAGTTTGTTTATCCGGGTGTAATTCTTCTGAGAAAGAAGAGAAGCGGGAAAATGATAAACCGCTTAACAAAAAGGTTAAGCCATTGTCGAAACCTGGCGATCCATTGCCTGGCGGACTCTAATATTATTATTAGTGCCATGAGGGCCAGGGTCGAATTAAATGTAAATCAATAGCCCAACATTCGGGCGCTGCGCATAAAGCCGCGCGACGCCGGTGAATTTGAACATTAGGCATATTTTGGAAAGTACCTATGAAAGCACCTTATACGCTGCAAGGAAATGATTTTGATGCGTTCAAATTGGCTTTTGATTTGTTAAAGCATCTCACTACATTAAGTTCTGGCTCAATCCTTCTGATACTCACTCTGGCAGAAAAAATTTTTGCAAACTCACCATTTAAGGATGGCTTATTTCTAGCGCTAGCTGCCTTCAGCTTTTCGATTCTCGCTGCACTTTTCTCAATGACTATCATTTCTTTCAATATCGGAGGGGGCATATTTTCCGGTAGGTCACTCAATACCTTCACGTGGGGCATCGCATTGTCTGCGCTTGGTTTCATTTGTGGCATGGCTCTTATCACTACTGTCGCTGTCGTTCGACAATATGTCTAATAACAGGGGACGGGTCACGGTTTCTCTGTAGCTCATGCCTAGATTTTAGCTCGGACTATGAACTTCTTGTTTCTCAGTCGGTCTGGCAAGAGTGCGGTGCTGGCGATCCGGTGGCTGCGCAGAAAAGGCTTGCGGCACTTGAGGGGATACCCGTTCTAGCGGTAACACAAGACATGATTCGCTTGGCCGAATCGCTTATTGCACAAGCTATCATTCCTGCCAAGGCGATTGAGGATGCGCTTCATATTGCTGTTTCGACACTGCATCACGTTGATTTTCTAGTGACCTGGAATTGCCGTCACATTGCCAATCCAGTGATTCAGGAAAAGATTGCCGTGTATCTTGAGCAACTCGGATTGTTCCTCCCGATCATATGCACCCCCGAGGAACTTCTTGGAGAAAGTAACGATGACTGACGAAATCATGATGGAAGTCCATGCCATCAAGGACGCGATTGGTGCCAAGTATGGCAACAATCTGGACGCGCTGTTCAAAGAGATACAACTTGGCGAGGCCAGACTGAAGGCGGCCGGGGTGCAGGTTTTAGCCCCCCCCGCCAATCCAACAAATTTGCCTAACACTGCATTGCAGCGGACTCGCTTCGCTCGCCGCTGAATTTGGACGTTGTACGCTTAAAATCGAATTCATCCCACAGCCAATGAAACGACAGGGATAATATGGGACGTAGCCAGATTACCGAATAACAGCAAGCGTAGCCCGGATGGAATGTAATGTAATCCGGGGGGTTTCTGGCCTGCTCAGCGATACCCCGGATTTCGCTTCGCTTCATCCGGGCTACAATAAAAAATGCCAAGCTCAATTACATGGGGAACTCGACATTCCAGCGGTCTCGCTTTGCTCACCGCTGAATTTGAACATTGGGCGGCTTGGGTGTTCCTGATTAGCCATAAAGTTCAGCAGTCACTCTTGTGGGAGGGGGACTGAGGGGGATTTAAAGTGCGCCACTCTCTCGCCACCTACTGTAAATCCCCCTGCCCCCTTTTTCAAAGGGGGGGTATCACCCCTCCCAGCCTTACTCACGCAAGGTGAGAAGGAGAAAACAGCCACACTTGAGTAGTTGCGATTTTTCTACAGGTTGCATAGAACACCCTTAATGTCGTAGAATTCGCCCCCTTTTGCTTGGCTAACAACTTAATAGGTTTTATATGGTCATTATTCGTCTTTCCCGTGGTGGTTCCAAGAATCGTCCGTTTTACAATGTGGTGGTAGCTGATTCGCGCAATCGCCGCGACGGTCGTTTCATCGAGCGCATCGGCTTCTATAATTCGATCGCCACAGAAAAACAAGAATCATTGCGCCTGGATTTGGCGCGCGTGAGTCACTGGCAAAGCAAGGGTGCGCAATTGAGCGAATCCGTTGCCAAGCTGGTCAAGCGCGCCGGAGCTGCGGCAGCCTGATTTAATAAGGGTGCCGTTGTCCAAGCCTGTCGATACAGGGCCTGCCGAAACAGGCTCCATGGCAATCATGGGGCGTATTGCGGCTGCGCACGGCATTCGCGGCTGGGTCAAGATCCAGCCGTTCACCGAGCATCTCGATAGCCTGCTGGATTACCCGGCATGGTGGATCGGCCATGAGCATGGCCCGTGGCGCGAGGTGAAAATCGGGCAGTGCGAGGTACACAGCAAGACGCTGGTTGCGCTATTGCCGGATTGCCCCGACCGCACTGCCGCCGAGAAGCTGAAAGGCTTGCTGATCGCTGTGCCGCGCAGCAGCTTGCCGGAGCAGGGTGAGAACGAATATTACTGGTCGGACTTGATCGGGCTGGCGGTGGTGAACGAGGCCGGCGAGCGGCTAGGGACGGTAGCGAATCTGCTGGAAACCGGCGCAAACGACGTGTTGAGCGTGCGGAATGACAGCGGCGAAATCCTGATTCCGTTTGTGGCCTCGACCATCAAACAGGTGGATTTGCAAAATAAGACTATCCGGGTTGCTTGGGATTTGGATTATTAAGCGGATTACCCGAGATGATTTTCGACGTCATCACCTTGTTTCCGCAGATGTTCGATGCGCTGACGCAATACGGCATCACGCGGCGCGCGGCAGATCAGGGTAGCTATGAATTAAGGACGTGGAACCCGCGCGATTTCACCACGGATAATTACCGCACCATCGACGACCGCCCCTACGGCGGCGGCCCCGGAATGGTGATGCTGGCGGAGCCGCTGGCAGGTGCGATCAACGCAGCCAGACAGCGACAAGCGGCCAACGGCGTGGCGAAAAGCCGCGTGGTGTATATGTCGCCGCAAGGCAGGTTGCTGACCCATGCTCTGGTCAAGGACTTCGTGTCCCGGTCGGATGAGGGTTTGATTCTGCTGGCGGGGCGTTATGAAGGTATCGATGAACGCCTGCTACGCCAGCAGGTAGATGATGAGATTTCCATCGGCGACTATGTGTTGTCCGGTGGCGAGTTGGCGGCGATGGTGTTGATAGATAGTCTGGTGCGGCAACTGCCCGGTGTATTGGGCGATGCCGAATCGGCCGAGCAGGATTCGTTTGTGCGGGGTCTGTTGGATTGCCCGCATTACACCCGCCCGGAAGTGTTGGGCGACTCGAATTTTTTGAATGCGGAAGCCGTGCCCCCGGTGCTGTTGTCCGGCAATCATGCCGATATACAGCGTTGGCGGCTTCAGCAGTCGTTGGGCAGGACGTGGTTGCGCAGGCCGGAACTATTGGCTGGGCGCGATTTTACAAAAGAGGAGTCTCGGCTTCTGGCACAGTTCCAGAAGGAACAAGACCCATATAATTACTAAGGAGCAGCAAAGTGAATTTGATCGAACAACTGGAACAAGAAGAAATCACCCGTTTGGGCAAAACCATCCCGGTTTTCGCACCGGGTGACACGGTCGTGGTCAGCGTGAACGTGGTTGAAGGCGAACGCAAGCGTGTGCAGGCTTTCGAGGGTATCGTGATTGCCAAGCGCAACCGCGGCCTGAATTCCGCCTTCATCGTGCGTAAAATTTCCGCCGGCGAAGGCGTGGAACGTACCTTCCAGACTTATTCGCCGAGCATCGCCGGCATCGAGGTAAAGCGCAAGGGCGCAGTGCGCCGCGCCAAGCTGTACTACCTGCGCGAGCGCTCCGGCAAGTCGGCACGCATCAAAGAAAAACTGGCTGCGCGCGCCTGATAACGCGCCAGTTTTTCTGCATGACAAAACGGGAGCCTGGCTCCCGTTTTTTATTGCCGCGCATCCGGTATCATGCCGCAAACTCAAACCGCTTTATTCAGGCTCATGGACTACCAGGCAAAATTAAAAGTACCGTTCGGCGTGCTCGGTATTCGCTGCACTGAAAATGCGCTGACCGGCATCGATTTTCTGCCGGCCAGCGCAACACCGCAGCACACCACCAGTGCGCTTGCACAAACCGTATGCGAACAATTGCTGCGTTACCTGGAAAACTCCGATGCGCAATTTTCCGTGCCGCTCGAATTAAAGGGCACCCCACACCAGCAAAAAGTCTGGCGGGCCATGCTGGCCATCCCGCGCGGACAAACATGCAGCTACGGCGAATTGGCCGCCGAACTGAAATCCTGCGCGCAGGCCGTTGGGCAGGCTTGCGGCGCGAATCCGATCCCCGTCATTGTTCCCTGCCACCGCGTGGTGGCCAAAGCCGGCCTGGGCGGCTTTGCCCGTCACACGAGCGGTGATCCTCTGGATATCAAACGCTGGCTGCTGGCGCATGAAGGAGCAACAAAACCGGAGCCCGTCATTGATAGAGCTACTAGCCATTCGACTAAGCCCGCAAGCGGGCAAGTCGCTGGTTATCCCGCGAAGGCGGGAATCCAGTCCAATAAAAGCGCCGGATTCCTAAAAGCGCCAGATTCCGGGTCAAGCCCGGAATGACAAAACCAAAGTGAACAACGCTGAGTTACTCGACGAATTCTGCGACAACCTGTGGCTGGAGGATGGCCTGTCGCGCAACACGCTGGACAGCTACCGGCGCGACCTAGCCAAGTTCGCCGCGTGGCTGGAGCAGCAGCGCAGCGCATCCATCCTGCAAACCACTCATGCCGACATACAGGGCTACCTCGGCTATTTGTATACCCAAAAAGCCAGACCCAGCAGCACCGGGCGCAACATCTCCAGCCTCAAGCGGCTGTTCCGCTATCTGCTCAGGCAGGGCAAGATCGCCACCGATCCCACGCTGCAAATCGACACGCCCAAGCTGCCGCGCAACCTGCCCAAAAGCCTCACCGAGCAGGATGTCGAGCAACTGCTCGACGCGCCGGACACCCAGACTCCGCTGGGTTTGCGCGACCGCACCATGTTAGAGGTGCTGTACGCCACCGGCCTGCGCGTATCCGAACTGGTGACGCTGCGCATCACGCAGGTGAGCATGAATATGGGCGTGGTGCGCGTGATGGGCAAGGGCAGCAAGGAGCGCCTCGTGCCGCTCGGCGAAGAAGCGCTGGACTGGCTGCGCCGCTATCTCGCGGATGGGCGCGGCGTGCTGCTCGGCAGGCAGATAACCGATGCGCTGTTCGTCACCGCGCGCGGCGAAGGCATGACGCGCCAGATGTTCTGGTATCTGATCAAGAGGCACGCAACAACGGCTGGTTTGAACAAACCGCTATCGCCGCACACGCTGCGCCACGCCTTCGCCACGCATTTACTGAACCACGGCGCGGATCTGCGTGTGGTGCAGATGTTATTGGGTCATGCGGACATTTCCACGACACAGATATATACCCATGTGGCGCGTGAGCGTCTCAAACAACTGCATAAGCAGCATCATCCGAGGGGGTGAGCATCGCCAGCACCTTAAACCGCTTGCGTGCCGGAAACAAGTCATGCACTACCGCTCTGCAAAAAATATTCGCTCTTTGAAGGCACACTTGGAGCCACGCCAGTGCGAGCTATCATCATGGCAAATTGTCGATAAACCGCTTCATGGAAATTTCAAGCGCCGCAAAATTCGGGTTGTACATCAAGCGCCGCAAAGTGCCGGCTTTCAGGTTGGCCTCGGTTATTTCTCCCAGCAAAATTCCCTCATGCCCGCTGTTGCAAGCGTCATATTTTTCCAGGTCGTCTGGATAGTAATGAACGGCATTGGAATACTCTCCCGCTGCCCCGTAATAGGCATCATCAGGCGGCAGCACGATAGCCGTATGCGCGGAACTTAATATGTTCTGCTCGGGCAGCACGCTATTCACCCGCTCCAGCTTTTCTGCCGGAATGCCGAGCGAAGCCTTCTCCGTATCGTCGGTGGCATAAAGCACCAGCCTGCTGGATGGATGGCGCGCCTGCGCCATAAATTTCAGGGTAGCTGGCGTGCTGGCGGTAATATCGTCCTGGCTGGCAGCCACAAACACCGGGATGTTCATTTCACGTTCCTGCAACAACGAATTCAATTCCCTCGTTAGGGCGTACATCCGAGCAGCGGCATTTTTGGGAAACGACTCATACTTGAAAAGGCTGTTATCCGGCATGATGCCTACCCACTGCGCTGACGGTATTAGCCAGCTATACAGCCTGTGCAGATTTGCCCAGGCAGCGCGTCGCGTGATCTCGAACGCGGGAGAAAACAGAAATATGCCTCGCACCCGGCTATCGCGCAAGCTCTGGTAAACGCTCAGCGCGCCTCCGGCTGAGAACCCGGCCAGATAAACCTCGTCTGCTTCTTCTGCCAGCCTGTCGGTGCCATAAGCAACAGTCCTGGCCCATTCCCGCCAGGTGGCATCGAGCAGATCGCCGGGCTGTGTGCCATGCCCCGGCAACAACACGGCCAACACACGAAAACCATTCTCGCGAAAAAACCCGGCCAGATAACGCATGAAATAGGGAGAATCGGTCAGGCCATGCGTGAGCAGCACGCCGCGCCGATAAGGCTTGCTCTTGCCTCTGCACGCATCGCCTTCGGGGCGCAACTCGAACGGCGCGTTCCCGGCGACCGCCTTTTCCAGGTCGGCGGTTCCGAGCCGGGCATGTGCGCGCCGCAACATCGTGATCGTGCGCCGCACGTATTCACCAAACGCCAACCCCTCTCCCATAAAGTGGGAGTTTTCACCGGATGGGCGATGCCTCGCTTCCAGTCGTACTGCGCCGTCGTTTTTCCCGCTCACAGTTACCTCGCCATTTTTCCGCCGGCCATTCTACCCGCTGCAAGCGATGCCACGCAGCCTCTCATCGAAGGTGCGCCGCATGTCATAATGCCGCCAGCCTTGATTCCCAGCGCCATCATGTCCTGGTTCATCACCAACTTTATCGCCGCCTTCCTGCTGCCGCCGCTGAGCCTGTTGCTCATATTGGCGCTGGGCCTATTCCTGCTTTACCGCCGTCTCAAATTCGCCAAACCGCTGCTGCTCATCGCGTTCAGCTTGCTGTGGCTCGCCGCTACGCCTTATTTTGCCGAAGGCGCACTGCACTTGCTGGAGGCGCGTACCGCCGCGCTGGGGAGCCCGCATCCAGCCGCCGATGCGATCGTGATCCTCGGCAACGGCAGCTATTCCCATGCGCCGGAATATGCCGGTCAGGACACCGTCAACGAGCAAACCCTGCTGCGCCTGCGCTACGGCGCAAAGCTCCAACGCGCGACCGGCAAACCGCTGCTGGCGTCCGGCGGCAGGCCGCAGGGCCATGAACTCGCGGAGGCGCAACAAATGCGCGTGGCGCTGGAACAGGATTTCCAGGTTCCGGTGCGCTGGATTGAAGACGCTGCGGATAACACCCTGGAAAATGCGCGCTACTCATTCCGCACCCTGCAAAAGGCCGGCATCAAAAAAATCTACCTCGTCACCCATGCCTGGCACATGCCGCGCGCCGCAACTGCATTCCGCCATGCCGGATTCGAGGTGATCGAAGCACCGACCGGCTTCACCACGCGTCCCCGAGTCGATCTGCTGGCCTTTTTGCCACGCGCGGATTCCCTGCGAGACAGCAAAATTTTTGTTCACGAAGTGATCGGATTGCTCTGGTATCGGGTAAAGTTCGCGATCTCTGATTTTCAAGCGTAAAGGAACAACATGAAAGCTCGCGTCAAATGGGTGGAACAAGTCTCTTTTCTAGGCGAAACGGAAAGCGGCCATGCGGTGTTGATGGATGGTTCGCTGGCTGCAGGCGGGCGCAATCTCGGCCCGCGCCCGATGGAAATGTTGCTGCTCGGCGCGGGCGGTTGCACCAGCTTCGACGTGATTTCCATCCTGAAAAAAAGCCGCCAGGCCGTTTCGGATTGCTATGTGGAACTGGAAGCAGAACGCGCCGAAACCGACCCCAAAGTGTTCACCAAAATCCACATGCATTTCGTCGTGACGGGCAAGGACATCAAGCCGGAGGCGGTCGAAAAAGCCATCAAACTGTCAGCCGAAAAATACTGTTCGGCCTCCATCATGCTCGGCGCGACTGCCGCAGTTACACATGACTTTGAGGTCATTCAGGAATAGAGCGCGGTTAAAAATTAAGGTTGAAAATAAGGGTTGCCAAAAATTCAGCCTTCACCTGGTCTGAAAGCAGCATTGCTTATATTAGGGATGCGCGTTGATGATGGTGATCGTAGAGCCTCATTTACGGTTATGTGCAACTATTACGGCTATACCGAAAATCATATTCACTGCAAATGGATCGTGCAGGCCTGGGTATTACATCACCCAGGCCTGCCGGGATAGCCATGCGCCTCTGGTCACTGCATCCCGTTTATCTTGACTGCAAAGGGTTGACCGCGTTGTGGCGCGAAGGTCTGCTCGCGCAAAAGGTTTTGTCGGGCAACACCAAGGGCTACCGCAACCACCCGCAACTTGACCGCTTCAAACGACAGGCCGACCCGCTGGCCGCAATTGGCGCCTACCTGCGCGAAGTGCAACACGAAGCATCGCGACGCGGTTATCGCTTCGATGCCAGCAAAATTCTTTTGTGCGGAGAAACACCGCGTATCGGCGTCACCAGCGGGCAACTCGCCTACGAGTTCGCCCATCTTAAGATAAAACTGGAATCCCGCGACAAGGCCACTTACCAAAGGATCGCCGCCCTCGATACGCTGCGGGCGCACCCCCTGTTCGAGGAGATCGGTGGCGGAATTGAGCGGTGGGAAGTGGGCGCTATTTCTCCGGCAGCCGCTTAACCTCAAATCAATCCCCGGCTTTCTGCTGCGCTTCTCTTGGTCGTCTCGCCCAGATACATGCACAAGGTTAATGGCGTACGAATGCTGCCTGGTAAAACCACGAGAAGCATGTATGCTTTGAGGTGATAAATTTTTTCATTCATTGAGTTAAGCGCCGAACACAAACATTGCAATAAATGCTTATTGCGATTGCAACGATTTCCAATTTTTCAACTACCGCCGGATCGGGGTCTGAATGACCCTATTGGAAAACAACCAGCTCTGCGAACCATCGGCGGCAATTAAGTTCTTCTTTGCAGGTGCGCTCCGTGCGTTAACGCACATAAGCACTACATGGCGGAGGAATAGAATGGAGCTTGGCTTGCAGGAACGGCTTTCAGGCCATCCACGCGAAAACCAAACCAGCCCATTACCGATTCTCGCCCCGTTCTTTTTTGAAAATGGAGCCGGTCAGGCGCCTCCTCATTATTTGGAATGATGTGCAGCGGGAAGGTTGATCAAGGAATCCAACAAACTTTCAAACGCGTTGCCATCGGGGTTGGCGATGCGAAAGGTGATGAAAATGGCAGCAGCTAAAGTAGTTTCGCCGGAAAGAAATTTCCCTATTGTTTGTGTCGGCGGTTCGGCCGGTGGCCTCGATGCTTATATTCGTCTATTGCAAAATCTTCCGGCTGACATGGGCGTGGCTATTGTCATCGTTAATCACATCACAAAAGTACCCACCCAACTCCATGAAGTTCTTCCCCGCTTCACTACCATGCCGGTTGATCTGATCACGGAAAGCTTGTTAATTGAACACAACCATGTATTTATCATCCCTGAAAATCGGGATTTACATGTCGAGGATGGAGAGTTTCTTCTTAAACCGATATCAAAGCCTCGCGGCTGGCCTGATGTGATCACGGTTTTTCTGCGTTCGCTGACCAGTCACTGGGACGGCAAGCTTATTGCTGTGATTGTCTCTGGCTATGATGGCGACGGGGCCGCAGCGCTGTGCGGTATCAAGGAGGTAGGGGGCATTACCATCGCGCAGAATCTTAGTACGGCAACTCAGCCCGACATGCCGGAGAGCGCAATTGCCAGCGGGTGTGTCGATTTCGTCATGTCACCGGAAAATATCGCTCGGGAAATCGTGCGAATTGCACGCACGGAGGCATGAGTGAGCGCGCTTGAAAGAAGATCGCCTGCGGCCGGTGCGAGTGCCAGCCGAATCGAGCCTGTGCAGGAAGTTCAGCCACGGCAGACACGCGTGATTCGCGTCGAAATCGCCTCGCGGACAATATTTTCCCTGGTGCTGGTCATCGTCGGCCTGTGGGTTTCAATACGCCTGTTGCCGGTCGTCCTGGTGCTCGTGATGGCGCTGATGATTGTCGGCACACTCGGCCCTGCGGTGAGATGGCTGGAACAGCGCGGCGTGCGCAGGGATATGGGTATCGCCCTCGTTTTCACCATTCTGTTCGCGGTGACCGTGCTGATATTCGCGCTTACCATTCCGGAGCTGATAAGCCAGGTGAGAAATCTGGTCAACATGGAGCCGGCGCTGCGCGAGCGACTGGCGGAGTGGTTTGCCAGTTTCCCACTCACGTCAAACCTCGCGAACACGATGCGCAACGCGCAATATGACGCCCTCATTACTTCTTCCTCCGCGTCTTTGCTGAACTTTTTCACGCTCGTGGTAGAGAGTGTCGCCTACGCGGTCGGTGCGATTTTTCTCGCGCTGTACATGATGCTGGATCGCGACCGCCTGCGCGGCGCGCTATTCGCAGTGGTGCCGCGCACGCACCATATCCGGCTGTCGCGCATTCTCATCCATCTGCAAACCATCGTCGGCGGCTATATCCGCGGCCAGGCGATCACCAGCGCCCTGATGGCCTTGTTCATGTTCGCCCTGCTCACCGCATGCGGCATCCCCAACGCCTTGGCGATCTCGGTGTTCGGCGGCCTGGCCGACGTGCTGCCGTATATAGGCATCTTCCTCACCATGGCTCCTGCGGTTGTTGCCGCGCTCCCGTTCGGGACGACCATCACCCTGGTGGTTCTAGTGCTGATGCTCGCCTACGAGGAATTCGAAAGCCGCGTACTGGTACCCATGGTCTACGGGCGCGAGCTGCGGCTGCCGTCGTCAGTGATACTTTTTTCCCTGATTGCGGGCGCCACGCTGTTCGGGATCATCGGTGCGCTACTCGCGCTGCCAGTCGCGGCCACGATCATGATGCTCATCGACAAACTGCGCGTCGAACTGCCTGGCGAAACCGAGCAGGCCGTGGATACCGAGATGAGAAAAAGAGACGAGCACAGCGAGCGCGAATACGAGCGCAGAACCAAAGGTATGCCGGCAGAAGAGGCATCGGCCATCGCAGTCGAAATGTCGGGCACCCGAAAAAAGGCGGAAGACGAGTCGATGGCTTGATTGCAAGCCACACCAGTTTCCAGCTTATCGGGTAATCAGGAATACTATCTTCGCAACGATTGGTCGGTGGAAAAGAATGGTGCCTCAAGCCAATTCAGATATGACGCTCATGTTGCAGGCTCCCAAACCACAGTGCGTAATGCCGCGTGAACTCCGCCCCCAAAAAGAAAATCTGTGCGGAGTAGTACACCCATAGCAGTAAGGCGATCAGCGATCCGGCGGCGCCACAAGTCAAACAAAACTTCGGTCTGGGATGCGATTCAAACTGAGGTGCTCATTCAATGAGGCGCTCATTCAATGAGGCGCTCATTCAAGCGGCCTTTCTGGCTTGATTCCAATAGTTATCCCATTACCGGTTTGCCCGGTTCAGGCGCAATGCCAGCATGTGCTCGGCGTTTGCGGCGCACCACCACGACCCCGGAAGTTTGAGCCGTTTCTGCACGATGTAGCGATGCGCGCTTTCGATTTCCCCCGAACCGATGGGCAAGTTGTTGGCCAACGCGCTCTTCCACTTGCAGCGCAATCCAGAAGGGCTTGTTGCAACAAGAGTTGCACTAAGCATTGCGATGAGGTGAAGCCTCTTCTTCATAATTAGCTACTTGCTTTGTTTTTTACTGCCTCATGCAGAGTGTTTTTTCACCCATGCGACATACTGGTCCATCCAGTTTTGCAGAAATTTCTTGCTGCCTGTCCCGATGTTGCCGGCCTCGTCAAACAACCCCTCTTTTATCTGGATGAATGCTTCGGGTTGGCCAAGCGTCGGGATATCAAGAGTCGCGAGAATGTTGCGCAAATGCTGTTGCGCCATGGCCGTTCCGGTCGCACCGGGCGAAGCGCCCAACACGCCGGCAGGCTTGCCCGCCCAGGCGCTCTGGCCATAGGGGCGCGAGGCGTGGTCGATCGCGTTCTTGAGCACACCGGGGATCGAACGGTTGTATTCAGGGGTGACGAACAGCAGGCCCTGTGCAGCCACGATTTCGCCCTTCAGCCGCTTGACGGATTCGGCCTGGTTCGCGTCATCATCCTGGTTGTAAAGCGGCAAGTCACCGATTTGCACTTGTTTGAACGAGAACTCCGGCGGCGCCAATCTTGCAACGGCGCTTGCCAGCTTGCGGTTGAACGAATCCTGGCGAAGGCTTCCGACGACAACGGCGATTTGGTATTTGCTCATGGTGATCTCCTGTAAAGGTTATAGACGTATTGACTGTGCTCCGTGCTGCGTATTTTATTAACCAAAATAGTTCATTAGATGAACCTGCCATGAGGAATCAATGGGTTGTAGATCGGGTTTTAACCCGACATGTCGGGCTGAAGCCCGACCTACGTTCTAATGAATTATCCGGGATTAAGATAGCCGCCTACAGCGCCCGCATGAAGGCCACCAGGTCATTCTTCTCCTGGACGCTCAGCTTCAATTCCAATACGAGGTTGAAGAACTCCACCGTATCCTCCAGCGTCAGCAAACGGTCGTCGTGCAGGTACGGTGGTGAGTCCTTGATGCCGCGCAGTGGGAAGGTCTTGATCGGGCCGTCAGCCGACGCCTTGCGACCGTTGATCGTGACCTCTTTGAAGAAGCGCTCTACCTTCAAGTTGTGCATGAGATTGTCGGTGTAGTACGGCGGGGTGTGACAGGTCGCGCACTGGCCTTTGCCGAAGAAGATTCCCTGGCCGCGCATCTCGCTCTCGCTGGCTTTGGCAGGATTGAGCTTGCCGAAGACGTTGAGCTTCGGCGCGGGCGGGAAATCGAGCAGCGCCTGAAACTCCGCCATGAAATGCACCTGGCTGCCGCGTTCGAGGACGTTGGTGCCCTTGCGCGTCGCGTCGGCCGGTATGCCGTCGAAGTAGGCGGCACGCTGCTCAAACTCGGTGAAATCTTCCACGGTTTTCAGGGCACGCTGAGAGCCGAACAGGCGCTGAACATTCACGCCGCGCAGCGAGGGCGTGTCGATGCGATGGCGATGTTCATTGGGCCGAATATCGCCGACCGTGTGGGTGGAGGCGTCGGTATGGCCGTTGGCGTGACAATCGAAGCAGGCCACGCCCTGATGCGCCTTCAGGCTGCGGCGGTCTTCGGTGGCGTTGAACTGCTGCTGGGGAAACGGCGTGACCAGCAAACGCAATCCTTCGAGTTGCTTGGGATTGAGGATGTCTTTGAACAATTCGTTGGAGTTGGCTAGCGTCACCAGTTTCCCTTGCGACACATCGCCCAGATCCGGCCGCGTCGTCAGATAGATCGGTGCCGGGAACTCGGGCAGGAAATGATCCGGCAAGTCGAAGTCGAGGTCGAAGCGGGTCAGATCCCGCTCGGTTTGCTGCCTCGTTTCCTCGATGAGGAATTTGGGGAAGACCATGCCGCCCGCTTCATGGTGAGGATGAGGCAACGGAAGAAAGCCGGCCGGCCAGAGCCGCTTTTCCCTGATTTCCTCAGGCGACAGGGCAGCGAGTTTCTCCCAGGTCATGCCCTCGGGCAACTTGACGCGCACGCCGTCTTGTAGCGGCTTGCCGCGCGACATGACCGTGGATTTGGCAGGCCGGTCAGCGAGGTCGTAGCGCTTCGCGAGCAAAGCCTGTTGGCGCTGCGCAAACTTCGGTTTCTCCGCTTGCAGGCGTTTTGCCAGCGCGGTGAAGTCTTCATCGGCTGCCGATGCCGCAGCTATCAGCGTGAAGCAAGCAAACGCCGTGGCGAGTAATGCGGCCGTGAACCAGCAGATTCGAGACCAAACTGACATGGCGGACTCCCTCTGAATTAGTTGTGCACAAATTCTCGTGGCGGTTGGGCACTTTGGGTGCCATTTTTTCCGCGCAAAGAGTGAGGGCTGCGATCAGGAAGGAATCTGCCCCGAACCTTCTTTATCCTCTTAAGCCTTTTTCATCCACAGGACGCACCAGCCCTCGGGGCTGATCTGGCCCTCAACCAGCTTGCAGGTATTCGACTCGGCGATGAAATGCTGGCACACGCCGCACTTTTGCTCACCCTTTGGCTGGGTCTGGTACTGCACGCTGGGCTGTGACATTTTCTTGGCAGCCGGAGCAGCAGAACCTGCGCCGGTGGCTGGAGGGTTGGCCGGGGTAGAACCGGTTGAGCCTGTGCCTTTCTTTGAATCGCACCCTGAAAATAAGCCCGGCAGCAACAAACCACAACCAACCGCCAGCGCCCCGCGCAGTACAGCCCTGCGTGGCAGAATTTCTTCATTCATCATGCACTCTCCTTTGGGTGGTGCCACCCGTATCTTGCCCACCAATTCGACGTGCTTGCCGGAAATTACATCGAACTGATCGTCGGTAAGTGTACCCCGCTGTGTTTTCACCTGGTTCTTGAACTGCTTCCAGCACTCTTCAAATGCAGATAAATTCATATCAACCCCCTTTTCGTTCGGAACATGACTTGCATGATTGCGACTTGTATGATTGTGACTGGCGGAATTGCTAATTGAGCATCCTTAGTCGGAACCGACCTCCCGCCGCTTACGCACCTCGCACAGCGGCAGGCTGTACCAATTGCAATAGGAACTCTGGATGCAAGCATGAGGCTAGTCGCATGACTGAGCGAAATCTGTGCGGTGTCCCACATAGGCCCACACTCGTCCACGGTCGACGGTGATGACTTTCGCCGGAATGATCTAATGTACGCACGGGAAGCATGTAGAAAAAATTATCCGTATAATAAAAATACCGATTACCTACAGGTTTCATATGAAAAATGAGCAAGATTATTTACTTTCTCTTATTCGTAGCCCACACAATTTTTTCGCTTCCAGCTTGGGCCGACTCAGCCAGTCTCCTCAGCCAGGCGCAAGCTGCCAACCCCACTCGCTACCAGTTCGCCGTTAGCAATAACGCCGAAATCCGTAACACCAGCGACAACAAGGCGTTCACCGTCTGGTGGCAACCCTCCTCCAGTACGCCTACCGGAGTGATCGTAAATTTGCACGGACACGCCAGCTACGCGACCGACGGGTTTTATCTGTGGCATCCCTATTTGCAGGCCAGAGGCTATGCCATCCTCTCCTTACAATGGTGGTTTGGCGGCGGGGAAACCGTTGCCGATTATTATCTGCCGCAGGAAATGTACCCTATCATCGCCAGCCTATTGAAGGAAAAGGGGGTCAAACCGGGCACGGTGCTGTTCCACGGCTACTCTCGCGGCTCTGCAAACTCCTACGCGGTGACAGCGCTGGACACATTTTCGGGTAATCGCTACTTCAAAATGACACTGTCGAACGCGGGTGGCGCAGCTTCGGATTTTCCGCCAAACCAGCAGATCGTTGCCGGTGATTATGGCTTGCTGCCCTTCAGTGGCGTTGAGTGGGTAATGTATTGCGGCGAATTAGATCCTGATCCGACCAGCAGTGGCTGTCCGGCGATGACGGCGGCGAAAGACTGGGTAACGAAATACGGTGCCACGTTCAAGCTGTTAATTGAGGATCCAAGTGGCGGCCATGGCGGATTCCAAACCAACAGCAGCAATGTAGAAACTGCCTTGGCGCAATTTGTTCCGGCGGTTAGTCCTGCAGTCACATCGCCATCATGCACCCTGAGCGCAAACTTGGCCACGATAGTAGCGGGAGCCACCTCGACCCTGGCCGCCAGTTGCAGCCCGGCGGCAACGTCCTATGCCTGGAACGGTGCCGCCTGCTCCTCGGCAAGCGCCAGTTGCACGGTCGCGCCAACCGTTACCACGACCTACACCGTTTCCGGCAGCAATGCCGCGGGCGCAGG
>Ga0172380_10001295_pt1 | contig 43241 bp, 43 predicted proteins | sample Leawe162metaG_FD_119747 | JGI IMG/M metagenome (GOLD analysis project Ga0172380, IMG submission 119747) | Leachate microbial communities from a municipal landfill in Southern Ontario, Canada - Leachate well 162 metaG | ecosystem: Engineered > Solid waste > Landfill > Unclassified | place...
CCGGAACTGACCCGGGTCTTCACGAGCACGCGGAGCGCGCATTGCCACGAGGTCGTCAATGCGACGACCGAAGGCGGAGCGGGTCTGACGATTCTCTCCGGGCTTGTGGCGGGCAATTTCTCCTGCTTCTGGAAGGGCCTCACCCTGGCCCTGCTCATGCTGATCGCCTACCTCACGAGCCTGTCAACGCTCGGTGATTTCATGGCGTTTCCCGCCGTCTTTGCCTTCGGTCTGGTGGCCTTCGGAATGCTCGGCATGGGACCGGTGACGATTGCCGTGGACAGCTACGGCCCGGTGGCGGACAACGCGCAGTCGGTCTTCGAACTTTCCACCATCGAGCAGATCCCCGGCATTGAAGCCGAGGTCAAGCGCGACTTTGGGTTCACCCCGGATTTTGAAAAAGGAAAACTCCTGCTCGAGGACAACGACGGGGCGGGCAATACGTTCAAAGCCACCGCCAAGCCGGTGCTGATTGGAACCGCGGTCGTCGGGGCCACCACGATGATCTTCTCGCTGATCCTGATGCTCAAAAACCATTTCGGCTGGACCGATCTCTCGAACCTCAGCATCGTCGATCCCCGGATCATTCTCGGTCTGATGATGGGCGGAGCGGTTGTCTATTGGTTCGCCGGGGCGTCGCGCCAGGCGGTCACCACCGGCGCCTACCGCGCGGTCGATTACATCAAGCGCAACATCAAGCTCGGCAATTCGAACCGCGCGTCGGCCGAGGACAGCAACGCGGTCGTCAAAATCTGCACTAAGTATGCCCAGCACGGCATGGTCAACATCTTTGCGGTCGTCTTCTCTCTCACGCTCGCCTTCGCCTGCTTCGACCCGATCTTCTTCGTCGGCTACCTGATCTCGATCGCGATGTTCGGACTCTACATGGCGATCAACATGGCGAATGCCGGCGGATGCTGGGACAACGCCAAGAAAATCGTGGAAGTCGAGCTGAAGCAAAAAGGCAGTCCGCTCCATGATGCGACCGTGATCGGCGACATCGTCGGTGATCCGTTCAAGGACACATCCTCGGTCGCCCTGAACCCGATCATCAAATTCACCACCCTGTTCGGAATCCTCGCCGTGGAAATCGCGGTGAATTCCCCGCGCGGGCTGGCCGCCGGAATCGGCGCGATCTTCCTCCTCATCGGTCTCGCCTTTGTGCTCCGCTCGTTCTACGGGATGCGCATCTCCACCCTGAGCCCGCAGGCGCACATCGACTTCAATGACAAGCGCGACGCGGACGCGGCGGCCGCCGATGCGGACGCGGCCAAGAACGCGGCCTGAGAAAACCGGCTACTTTTTGTAAATCGATTGGTCGTCGAAGAGTTTCTCTTCGGCGACGGGGAGCGGGTCGGCGTTGAAGTCCATCTCCTGAAAAAAACAGCTTTCGTAGCCGGTATGGCAGGCCCCGCCCGTCTGCTCGACCTCGAAAAGCAACACATCCTTGTCGCAATCCACAAACCAGCGCACCACCTTCTGCGTGTGCCCGCTCGTCTCCCCTTTGAGCCAAAGCTTCTTCCGCGAGCGGCTCCAATACGTCATCAGGCCGGATTCGAGTGTCTTCGCGAGCGACTCCCGGTTCATCCAGGCGAACATCAGGACGCGCCCGCCCGGACGCGGTGTCCGGCTGGCCTCTTGCACGATGACGGGGATCAGCCCGTCGGGAGTAAATTGAAATTCCACAGGATTGCTTTGCATGAGAATCTGCGATAATCGGAAAGTGGCGATGAATGAACAGAAAGAAATGCCGTCCGAAAAGAATTCCCCCTCCCCGAGATTCCGGTATTGGTTCACCCCCCCGGAATCCCTGGCGGTCAAGGTCGCGGACATCGAGCCGTTCGTGCCCAAGGCGAACTGGAAGGCTCCGGTTCCCGCAGGGCTGACCGTCGAGATCCCCGCAGAGAAGATCTTCTCGAAAAATGTTCCCAGGATCCCGTTGCGGCTTCTGGCGGATCTCCTCCCGGACCACGTTTCCTCGTCCGACGGCATGGTCAAATTGCCCGCCGCAAAACTCGCCGCCACATACCGTCTCGTCCAGCATGTGGAGGAACTGCCCCCCGAAATCCCGCCCGAACCGGAAAATCTCCCCGAACCTCCGCCGACTCCCGAAGCCGCCGTCGAACCGGAGGAAAATTTTGGCACGCTGAAGGTGGGCGCACCGGAGGCAAGCCCGCATGGTTCCCCCGCCCCCGTCGTCCCCGGGCCTGTTTTTCCGCCAGCCGCCTCCGGGTGCGATGTTCCCAATTCCTTTGCCGCGCAGCCGTCCGCCACAGAGCCCCCCATGCCGACCCCCGTCGTCCCTGAAGAGGCGCAAGCGTTCGTTGCGACCGACGACCCGGCTCCCATCCCGGCCATCCCCGCGCCGGAACCGCAGGAGGCGACGCCGGTCGAACCCCCGAAACCCGCATCGGAAGAAGGGCGTGGGGCCCCCTCAAAATTTCCTCCCCGGCGGGCAGGTTTCGTGGGGCTGCCGCTGTTCCGGCGCAAATCTCCTGTCCCCGGCCCCCAGGCGATTCCCTTCCCTCGCCCGGCTCCGCACGTGGAGCTGCCTCCCGCCAACCCTCCGCAGGAACCTGCCGCCCCGGATATCGTTTTGCCCTCCGCCCCGGTCTCCCCACCGCCACCTCCCGACGAACCGCCCGTTGCCTCAGTGGAGCCTGTCCCACAAATCGAACCGGAACCAGCCGCCGTCCCGGTCCGGATTCTCCGGACGGAACATTTTCCCCGCGAGACACAAAACCAGGAGATCGTCGAGCAGGAGCCGCTCCAGGCACTTTTCCTGACCGAAGAAACCATGACCGTGAACCGGGTCATCGAGCTTTGCGGCGGCCTCCCGGGAATCAATTCCTGCGTCCTGGCGCACGGGTCGATCGTCGTGGCCTCGCACAATGTCCCCGAGGCCGTCGACCTGGTCTCGATGAGCGCCCATGCCGCCGACATGCTCAAGGCGATGCGCGATTCCTCCGCGCGCATGGGCGTCGGAACCGTCCCGGCCGTCACGCTCCACACGGAAAAAGGGGTCATCAGCTTTTTCAACCGCGAAGACCTGACCATGCTCGTCTTCCACAAGGACCGCGGTTTCGTTCCGGGTGTCCGCGAAAAAATGGCCGCCGTCCTCGGCGAACTGACCAAGGCCAGGCTCACGCTCCCGGTCGGAAGCGACGAAACCACCCGGCCCGAGTAGGGCTAGCGGAGTCCGCCCGACGGATTGCGGTTTATGTTGCGGAGGCGGTTGTGCCGCCCGCCTGTCGGATTTCCACAGCCCTCGTTTCCTTTCCGACCGGAATCCGGCTCAGGTGTAGGACACGATCGAAGTGACCTCCACGTCGCCGAGGACCTCGCGGCCTCCAAGCCCGGCCAGCTCGATCAGGAAGGCGGCGGCCACGACATGGGCGCCGGACTGCCTGATCAACTTGATGGCGGCTCCCGCCGTGCCGCCGGTGGCGAGCAGGTCGTCGATCAGCGCGACCCTCTCGCCCTTGGCGAACGCGTCGGTGTGGATCTCCACTTCCGAGCTGCCGTATTCGAGATCGTAGGATTGGGTGATCGTATGGAACGGGAGCTTGCCCTTCTTGCGGACCGGCACGAAACCGAGGCCCAGCTCGTAAGCCACGGTCGCGCCGAACAGAAATCCCCGCGCGTCGATGCCCGCGATTTTTTCCGCCTTCGCCCTGCGGCAGATCCCCGCGAATTCGCCGATGGCGGCACGGAAAATGGCGGGGTCCGCGAGGACCGGGGTGATGTCGCGGAAAAGGATTCCCGGTTTGGGGAAGTCGGGGATGGCGCGGATGGCGGCCCGGATCTGTGTCGATGTGTTCATTTTTTAATCTCCAAAAGAAATATCCACCGCCCGTGCGGTTTCGACGATCTGGCAGCCGGGGCTGACGCGGCGGAGTTTGTGCACGGCATGGGAAATCGGGACATCCCTGGTGGTGTAGTTCTGGTAGCTGACCATCGACCCGAACTTGCCTTCGCGGACAAGCTGGACGGACTGGACCCCGAAGCGGGTTCCGAGGATCCTGTCCAGGGTGGTCGGGGCACCCCCGCGTTGCAGGTGCCCGAGGGTGCAGGTGCGGACTTCCTTGCCGGTTCTTTCGCCCACTTCGCGCCCGACAATCTCGGCGATTCCGCCGAGGCGGTGTTCGCCGCTCGCGGTCTGGTGGCGTTTCTGGCGTCCGTTCCTGGGCGAAGCACCCTCGGCGATGACGATCATCGTGCTTTTCGCGCCCTCGAGGTCGCGGCGCATCACCTCGGCGGCAACCTTTTCGAACTCGAACGGGATCTCGGGGATGAGGATGACATCCGCGCCGCCGGCGAGCCCGCCATGAAGCGCGATCCACCCCGCGTGGCGGCCCATCACTTCCAGCACCATCACCCGTTTGTGGCTCGTGGCGGTGGTGTGAAGGCGGTCCAGCGCGTCGGCCACGCAGGCGACCGCAGAGTCGAAGCCGAAAGTCCTCGCGGTGGCCTCGAGGTCGTTGTCGATGGTTTTGGGGACGCCGACAACGGGGAACCCCTCTTCATGCAGTTGCAGCGCGATGGACAACGAGCCGTCGCCGCCGATGACGATGAGGGCGTGGAGGTCCAAGGCACCGAACGTCTCCCTGGCCTTGGCGATGATTTCCGGGGGAATGGCGACCCTTCCGTCGGTCCCCGCCCTGGCCACAAAATGCCCTTTGTTCACCGTTCCCAGAATCGTTCCCCCGAGGTGCATGATGCCGGCCGTTGCACCCCGGTCCAGTCTCACAAAGTCGCCGGGAGGAAGAAGACCCTCGAAACCGTCCCTGAACCCGATCAGTTCCCACCCGAGCTTGTCCGCCGCACGGGCGGCCCCGCGCAGGACCGCGTTCAGGCCAGGGCAGTCGCCTCCGCTTGTCAGGATCCCGATGCGCCGTTTTTCCATCGGTGCGTTCAGAGCGATTGGGCCTTCGGGGTCTTTCTTCCTTTTGCGGCCCAGGCGTCATACAGGCCCCACCCCTGCCCGATCAGCGCGAGACCCTCGCCAAAGCGGTCCGGCGAACGCAGGATGACGACGATGATCCTGCGGGGGGTGATAAAAACGGTTTCGCCCTCGCGGCGGGATTCCGGGGCGCGGTCCGCAGAGAGGATCAGGCAATCGCCGGCGCGGCGGGTGCGTCCGGTTTTGACCCCGTCGATGCCGTCGCGGCCGAGGAGCTCGTTCGTGTTCTGGATCTCGAGCGGCATGTCGGCACCGTTGCGGGTCACGTGAATCTGCCTCGAGGCCTGCGCCACATAATACGGAAACCCCGGCACATCGTAGGCGTAGCGGGTCAGGCGGGCCATGTCCGCAGCGGTCGAGAAGGGGTGGGCTTTTTGTTCGGCCCCGTCGAAACCGGAGGGGTTCAGGAACAGCGTCCGGCGCATGCCCAGCGAGCGGGCCAGGGCGTTCATGTGCGCGACAAAATTCCCGGTGGGATCGAGGCCGGAGGCATTGGGGAGCTTCGATCCGACGTATTCCGCGAGGCTCGTTGCGGCCACGTTGTCGGAAGCCAGGAGCGCGCAATAGATGAGGTCGCGCAGGCTCAGGGAGTCGCCGACCTGCAGCCCGATGGGGTTCGCGCCGCCTGCGCCGAGCGCGGCCTGCGAGATTTCCACCGGGGAGGAAAGCTCGGCCTGCTTCAGCTTCGCCCAATCGAGGGCGACGACCGCCGTGGCGATCTTGGTGAGGCTCGCCACCGGGAGTTTTTCCTCACCGGCCTTCGACCCGAGAATGAAGCCGGTTTGCGCATCGACGACGATGTGGCTCTCGGCCGCGATGGCAGGGCAGACCGCAGACGATGCGAGCAGCAGGAGTGCAAGCTTTTTGATGGATCCCATATGTTTTCCCGGAAAGGATTGGGACATTAAACGCAGGGCAGGCAAGATCAACTCCTTTTCCGGAATGCGCGCGCTGCCATCCCGCGCCGGGATCACTGCTGGAACCAGGAGATGCCCTTTTCGGCGGCCGCTGCGGAGAGGGCTGCCGGGTCCAGCAACTTGGCGCGGGGGACAGGCTGGACGTGACCGTCGCAAAACAAGATGTGCGCGGTCCCGATTTTCGGGAAGACCACGTCGCCGGGACCGGCACCGGGGGAATAACCGTCGGTCGGTGCCAGAAAAATGACGCTGCCCGGAAAGCTGATCTCGGTGATGCGGAAGCTGCGGGTTCCCTCGACCGGCTGCAGGCTCCGGTTCATGCCGTAGCTGAAGAAAAAGACCTCCGGGTCCCAGATCTTGACCGGTTTGGTGCCGGGCCGGACCCACAGCGAGGGCACCCCGGGCCGCGGGCGGTCTCCTGGGGGAATTTCGGCGAGCGGCTTTTCCGAGAGATACAGGGGGAGGGCGTTGAACCAGGCTTGTGTCTGCGCGGGGGTCACGGGGGTCCTCCCCACCTCCGGCAGCTGGTTGTCATTCTCGATCAGGCAGAGATTGAGCGCGATGCCCCACTGCTGGAGATTGCGCGCGTCGGCGACCCGGGTGGCGGTCTCCTTCTGCCGACCGAGCACCGCAACGAGAACGAGGCCGAGAACGAGCAGGACGACGGCGCTCACGGATACCCGGACCAGGCGCAGGGAAGGAAGTGCGGCACATTTCATGGCGGGGTGAGATAAGTCCACCCCGGGGGCAGTCCGGACGAGATGGCCCCGGGATTTGCCTTCAAGCAGCCGAGGAAGAAATCGAACTCGGAGGTCCGGGGCAGATCGACGATCTCCACGCGCTCCATGCGGGGCTGTTTGGCGATGAGTTGGCCGAAGAACCGGGATGTCGTCAGGAGGACCGGCCCACCATCCGCAGCCCGCTTCGCGACGCGGAGTATCCCGGCATCGGCCAGCGACTGGAGTTGTTCGGTCGAAAGCTTGATCTGCACGAGGCCGGTATCCCAGGGGAGGCTGTTGAAAACCTGGCTCGCGCGAAGAGTCCCGGGCCTCCATTCGGACCGGATCGACTCCTCCGAGTAGGCCACGGCTCCGGTCCCGGGAACGGTTGCCAACGCGGCCATGTAAATTTCCAGGATGCGGCCCGCGCCCACCGGGGCGGGGAGTTCGCAGAGCGGGGAGTCCGCCGCCTGGATCGCTCCGGAGAATTTTTCGATGGCCGCGACGGCCTCTTCATCCGCAGGGGTGTGGTTGGCGGTCATCGGCACGAGTTCGTGGTGCAGGACCTTCCATCCCTTGCCCTCGCGGGCGAGGTCGAGGCGGGCAAGGGCGAACCCGCCGTTGTTCCGGAGGATGTTCAGCGACACCGGCGGCTTCCAGTCCACAAAACCATTCGCCTGCCAGGCCTCGCGTTCCTTGCGCCCGTAGATCCGGTGCGCGAGAACCGCATCCACCCCCCATTTTTCGAGGTTCCCGAGGAAAGCCTCGGGCGGCGTGTCGGACGGCTCGAATTTCATCCAGCCGAACACGGTGAGCGACTTCTCCGGTTTCTGCCCGAGGGACTTCAGCACGCCGGAGTAATCGCGCACCGGGCGCACCCCGTCCTCGATCGGGCCGAAGCTGGCGGGAAAACGTCCGGGCTGGCTTGCGGGGTCCGTGTCGCCATAAAAATTGGAGAGCAGAAAAAGCGTCGTGTCTCCTTTTTCCAAGCGCGCTCCCGCCGGGGGCACGGGGGGCGAGTCGGCGGGGCCGTCGAACGGGCAGAGCACCCTGCAGCGAAGCCCCCGAATCGCGGCTTCCGGCACCGAAGCATCCAGGTTGCTCAGCAGGATCGCGTCGTAACCGGCCGCGTTGAAAAACGCGGTCATGTTTTGGCTGCCGGTCACGTGGGCCGCAAATGAACCACCCATGCTGTCACCGAGGTCGACGACAAAGACCTGTGCCCCGCCCGCCTTTGCCTCGTCCCGCACCTTCCGGATGTATCCCGCCAGATAGGGGTAGTATTGAAGCGGGGAAATATTCCGCAACCCTGCCGGATAGACATTCCCGCGGATCCTTCCGCTGTGCAAAAGAATCACGTCCGGTTTCTGGGCGGCGGGTTTGGAACAAGACGCCAGACCAAAAACGGCCAGAAGAACCAACGTCGTCAATCGTGCAATTTTCATATTCCGGATGGAAGGCGCATCACCCTCTCGATCCACCCTCCGCCGGGCCCGCTCATCCACCGCCAGACGAACCATGCGACAACGAAAGAGAGAATCACGGAGACGGTGACATCCGAGGGATGGTGGGCACCCATCGCGATGCTGGACCACGCCACGAGCCCGGCTCCGACCAGGGCAAGAACGCCCGCTGCGGGACAGGCAAAGAGGATCACCGCAGCCAGGCCGAATGCCGTCGCCGTGTGCCCGGACGGGAAGGAATTCCAGGCGTGTTGGCCGACCAGCAAATGCCCGTCATGCCACGGCCCGTAGAACCCCTGCTCGATTTTCGCGCCGGGCCTCGTGCGTCCGGTGGTGAGCCTCGAGGTGTTCGCCACGATGCCCGCGAGCGTGGACGCGACCATCGCGGCGGCGATCACCCGCATCCACCGGCGGCTTTTCAAAACCCTCGCCAGCGCCAGGGCGACCAGGCAGCCCGCCATCAACGGCGGCCAGTCCCCGAAGACCCGCACCGAGGACTGGAAGCGGTAATCCGGGGACTTTTTCCAGCCCTTGCCCTGGGAGGCGACCACTGCGGCTCGCACGGGAGCATCCACCAGGAATGCCCCCCAGACGAGCACCCCGCAGACAGGCAACAAAAGCCAGAGGAGCTTGCAGGACATTTCAGACTCCTCGGAGGCCGGTCAGGAGCAGCTCCGCGTTCGACCGGGTATGCACGAGGTTGGTGGCGAGGATTTCCATCGCCTCGGCGGAAGGGAGTTCGGAGAGCTGCCTCCGAAGCTGGACGACGCGCTCGTATTCTTCGGGATGGAAAAGGAGTTCCTCGCGGCGGGTCCCGGATTTCACGATATGGATGGCGGGAAAAATCCGGAGCTCGGCAATCGATTTGTCGAGGTGGAGCTCCATGTTTCCGGTGCCCTTGAACTCCTCGAAGATGAGGTCGTCCATCCGACTGTAGGTTTCGATAAGGGCGGTCCCGAGGATGGTCAGGCTCCCGCCTTCCTCCACGTTGCGCGCCGACCCGAAAAACCTTCTGGGGGCGGCGAGGGCCTTGGCGTCGACGCCGCCGCTCATCGTCCGGCCTTTCCTGGGCTGGAGGTTGTTGTAGGCGCGGGCCATGCGGGTGATGGAATCGAGCAGGATGATCACGTCTTTGCCCAGTTCGACGAGCCGCTGGGAGCGGTCGGAGACGGCCTCGCAGATCTGGACGTGGCGGGTGACCGGCTCGTCGAATGTCGAGGCATAGATCTCGCAGTCCAGCGCGCGCCGCATGTCGGTCACCTCCTCCGGCCGCTCGTCGACGAGCAACAGGATCAGCGCGGCGTCCGGGTGGTTTTTCCGGATCGATCGGGCGAGCGTCTGGAGCAGCAGGGTTTTGCCGGCGCGGGGGGGCGAGGCGATGAGTCCCCTCTGGCCCATCCCCAGCGGCGCGACGAGATCGACGGCCCGGGCCGACACCTCGGGATTGACCTGCGTCTCGAGAAGGATTCTGCGGTTCGGAAAAAGCGGGGTGAGTTTGTCGAACTCCACGGGCGTTTTCCAGTCGGCGACAGGGATACCCTCGATGCTTTGCAGCGCGTCCACCGCCAACCCTCGCTCCCGATCCCTGGGATGCCGGATCGTGAATTCCAGCATCAGGCCGGGCTGCAACCCGTGTTGCCGCACCAACGGTGCCGGCACGAAAATGTCCTCCGGCCCGGGCCTCAGGTCGAATGCCGCCCAGCGGATCACCCCGGCATCGCCGCTTTTTTCCAGCAGGCCCTTTCCGGTGAGTGCCCCGCCCCGGTCCAGTTGGTGGCGGGCCTGGTCGAGCACCAGGTGATGCCGCGTCGCGTCCGGGCGCACGCGCAACCCGATGTCGGCGGCCCTGGCGATCAGGCGGTCCAACGGGAGCCGCTGGAGGTCGTTCAAGGAGAGTGGCGGAGACGGGGCTTCAGGCGAAGACATTTTGCGAAAGGGGCACTGTGGGCGGGCCGGGTGATGGGGATCCCCTCACCGGCTTCTTGGGATCGAGCAAATCTGCTGGGTCCTTCCTTACGCGCTGCACCTGATGAAGCAAGCGCAAAATGAAACCGTTCGGTGGGCGAGGTGCAGGGGAAGACGCTGGAGGCTGCCGGCTTCCCCCTTCCGCGACCCACGGCATGCTTGCAGAACCGCCGAACTTTGGGCAGCGTGGCCGCACAGCAAAAATCCTTATGACCGCAACGAGACTCAAAGCTTTCATCGACGTCGTTCCGCCCTTCCTTGCGATCCCCCCTTTTTCGTGACTCACATGCCGGGAAAATGTGGGCCTTTCAATAGTCGGGCACGCATTGGAGGGCGGCCGCACACCATCCATTCTCGCGCATGATTTCGATCCGTGAGGACGGCGGGAACGGCGGGGTGTCCGCATTCGAGCGCGAGGTTCACGGGATTTTCTCCGAGGACGGGAGACTGTCGCACGGGGCGGGGTTCGAGTTCCGCAAGGAACAGCAGGACATGGCCTGCGCTGTGGCGCGGACGCTCGAACGCGGCGGCCAGATCGTTGTCGAGGCCGGGACGGGCGTCGGAAAATCCCTGGCCTATCTCGTTCCCGCCGCGCTCCACGCCGTGCGGACGAAACGCAAGGCGGTGATCTCGACGCACACGATCTCGCTTCAGGAACAGCTCATCTTCAAGGACATCCCGTTCGTTCAGCAGCTGGTCGACGAGGACTTCGAGGCGCTGCTGATGAAGGGCCGCCAGAACTACCTCTGCACGACGCGCCTCGCCCGCGCGATCAACCAGGCGGCGGACCTCTTCACCACCGAACAAAAGTCTGAACTGGAGAGAATCCGGGAATGGAGCCTGTCCACAAAAGACGGCTCGCTCAGCGATTTTCTCGAGCAGCCGGACCCGGCGGTGTGGGAGGAAGTGCGCAGCGAACAGCATTTGTGCACGCCGAAAATGTGCGGGCAGAACTCCGGGTGCCACTACCAGAACCTGCGGCGGAGAATCGCCGGCGCCCACATGGTCGTGCTGAATCACGCCCTGTTTTTCACGCTGCTCGGCGCGGTCGAGGATGCGGGGAACCGCACGGGCGGGTTGCTCTTCGCCAACGATTTCGTGGTCTTCGATGAGGCGCACACGCTCGAGGAGGTGGCCTCGCGCCATATCGGCATGGAGGTTTCCCAGCTCGGCCTCCGCCGCGCCGTTCAGCGGCTCTACAATCCCCGCACGAAAAAAGGCCTCTTCCAGATGTTAAAGAACGGCCCGGCGTGCAAGGCCGTCGCGGATGTTCTTCCCGTCTCGGACAGCTTCTTTGCGAGCGTCGGCTCGAAATGCGCGTTCAAGAAGGGACGGGAGTTCCGCGTGCGTGAAGCCGGGTTCGCAGACGGGGGGGAGGTCTGCGCAAATCTGGCCAAACTCGGCGGGCTGATCGCAGCCGAGGCCGTCCGCTGCAAGGACGAAATCGGCGCGGCCGAGCTGCAGGATACCGCCCGCAAGCTCCGCTCGGCCCGCGCGGCGATCACGGACTTTCTCGCGCTCGAACAGCCGGACCATGTCTATTGGGTCGAGCAAACCGGGCGCAAGGAGCAGTTCTGCACGCTCCGCACCGCGCCGGTGGATCTCGCCGACGCCCTCCGCCGACTCCTCTTCCGCGAGGGAGCCTGCTCGGTGCTGACGAGCGCCACCCTCTCGATCGGAACACCCGACCTCTCCTATTTCCGGCGGCGGGTCGGGGCGGAGGATGTCCCCGCCCTGCAGATCGGAAGCCCGTTCAATTACGGGAAGCAGATGTGCCTGCATCTCGTGCGGCAGATGCCCGAACCGAAAGACTCCGGCTACGAGAAGGCGCTGGAAAAATGGATCGCCCACTTCACGGACAAAAGCCTCGCGCGGGCCTTCGTGCTGTTCACCAGCTACCAGACCATGCGCGCGGTCTCGGAGAACATGGAAAGCCATTTCGAGAAGAAGGGCTGGCCGCTTCTTGTCCAAGGCACCGGCATGCCCGCCCAACGCATGATCCGGGAATTCCGCGAAAATCCCCACAGCGTCCTCTTCGGGGTCGCCAGTTTCTGGACCGGCGTGGATGTGCCAGGAGACGCGCTGTCGAGCGTGATCATCACCCGCCTCCCGTTCGCGACGCCGGACCATCCGCTGACCGAGGCCAGGCTCGAGGCAATCGAAGCGGAAGGCGGCCGCGCGTTCGACAGCTACTCGCTCCCGGAAGCGATCCTCCGCCTGCGACAGGGGGTCGGTCGCCTGATCCGCAGCAAAACCGACTCGGGAACCATCGTCATCCTCGACAGCCGGATCGTGAGCAAGCCGTATGGAAAATCCTTCCTGCGGGCGATGCCGAAATGCCCGGTCGAGATCCATTGACAAAAAAAACATTATGGCGTTGACTTATCGGCCATATGGCCGCACTGTGTATCCATGAAGAAAAAACCCAATGCCCCCGTTCCACCAGCAACCCGTATCCAGGAGGCGGCTGTCGCGCCAAGTGTCGATTGGGAAACGGACGAGGGATTTGGCGGGATCCAAGAGATCCGGGAGGGCCTTCCCGTGGATGCATTTTTCGAATTGCAGGAAAAACTGGGGGTCGGCACGCCCCGGCTTGCGGAGATTGTCGGCATCCCGGTCCGCACGCTCCAGCGCCGGAAGGACGATGGACGGCTCACCAAAGAAGAATCCGACCGGCTCGATCGTGTCAGGAAATTGATGGGCCAAGCAACCGGGATCTTCGAGTCTGAGATTGCCGCCCGCGCATGGCTCACCCACCCCCAGATCGGCCTCGCGGGCTTTGTTCCACTGGATCTCGCCGACACGGGGGCGGGCATCCGTGAGGTGGAAAAGCTCCTCGGGCGCATCGACTACGGGGTTTACGCGTGACCATCCACGCCTGGAGGCTCGTGCGCGAAGCGCGCGCTGACGAAGCCTTCTCCGGCGAAGGGGCACGGTTGTATGGCGGCCGCTGGAACCCTCCGGGAATGCGCGCGACTTACCTCAGCGAAACCCGTTCGCTCGCCGCTTTGGAGGTGCTGGTCCATCAGGCCGAACCGTTCCCCGCCGGCCGGTTTCTTTTTTTTGAAATCCGGTTCCCGGCACAGTTCGTGACAACGCTCACACCGGAGGATCTCGGGGCGGACTGGAGGGCCTATCCGGCCCGGAACCAGACAGTTGGGGTGGGCGGAAAATGGCTCAGTGCCGGGTCTTCTCCGGTCCTGCGTGTGCCCAGCGTTTTGATTCCCGAGGAATCCAATTACCTTCTCAATCCCGGGCATCCACGCGCCCGGGAAATCGAGATCCGCGAAGCCCGGCTTTTCACCTTTGACCCCCGTTTCTTGAAACCACCTCCCGGGCGCGGTTAGATTTCCCTGCTTGTGGGAAAGGGCAAATTGCGCCACTTTTGGCCCGCCTCATGAAAAAATCCGGTTGCCTCATGGTTATCCTGTTCGTCGCCGTCTGCGCGAGCATGTTTGTGAATCTGATCCTTCTGGCTGCGCTCGGTGCCAGGGGTGCCTCGGGCATGGCTGGCGTGAAGATTCTGAAACCAAAAACTTTCGAGGAAAGGGTTTTGGTCGACGGCGTGGGATCTTCGTCAAAAGTCGCCGTGATTCCCCTGGACGGGGTGATCGCGTTCGGGGCGGCGGGCAGCCTCGGCAACTCGATGGTGGATGACTTCAAAGCCGCCCTGGAACAGGCGGAGAACGACAGGCAGATCAAGGCGGTCGTCCTGCAGGTGGATTCGCCCGGCGGGGAAATCACGGCCTCCGATGTGCTTTACGATGCGATCTGCCGTCTCGCGCGCCACAAGCCGGTGGTGGTATATTTCAATTCCATCGGGGCCTCGGGCGCCTACTACGCCGCCTGCGGCGCGAATTGGATCATGTGCAACAACACGACCTTCACCGGCAGCATCGGGGTGATCATCTCCACGATGAACTACCGGGACCTCTTCGGCAAAATCGGGCTCCAGTCGGTGATCTTCAAAAGCGGAAAATTCAAAGACATGCTCAACGGGTCCCGCGAGATGACCGAGGAAGAAAAGACCTATGTCCAAGGCTTGGTCATGCAAAGCTACGACCGCTTTGTCGGCATCGTCGCCCGATCCCGGAGGCTGGACGAGAAGGACCTGCGTGAGGGGGTGGCCGACGGGCGTGTCCTGAGCGGGACGGATGCCTACGCCTCCCGCCTGGTGGACGAACTCGGCTACATCGAGGACGCCTATGACAAAGCTGCGGAACTCGGCGGGACGCCTGATGCCCAGGTCGTCAAATACGAGCGCACCTACAGCTTCGACAAGTTTTTTCGGATGTTCGGCGAGTCGCGCGCCGCGACGAAAATCGAGCTGGACCTGCTCCCGAAAGCCTCGCTCCTCGAACCGGGCAGGGTTTATCTCCTCCCCGCTTTCTTCGCCCCATAACCGGAGCAAACACCGAGGCCGGTGCGCACCCCGGAAAGAAAAAAGCAAAGCCTCCTGTTGACGCACCGGCGGAAGAACGGGTAAATTTGCCGGACCATGACGACGTATGTTTACGAAACCATCCCCGCAAAAAAGGGGGAAAAACCCCGCCACTTCGAGATCCGGCAGAGCATGAAAGAAAATGCGCTCACGAAGCACCCGGAAACCGGCGAGGCGATCCGGAGAGTGGTTGTCGGGGGCTACGGTGTCCTCAAGTCAGGGCAGTCGGCCCCGCGCGTCCCGGCCCGTTCGGGCGGCCATTGCTGCGGCTCCGCCTGCGGCTGTCACTAGGTTTTGACGTGGGGTGCCCGTCCCGCCTGGAGGGATCTGGAAAAGCAGGCGGGGCGTCGGCTTCACATGGCTTCGGCCCCTCCCCGCCGCGCACCTATCCGGGCTCCGCAGCGGCCAGCCACTCGGCGTTCGCTTTTTCCAGGGCGTCAGTAACTCCGGCAAGCTGGCGGTTGGTTTCCATCGCCAGTGCCGGGTTGTCGTAGGTCCCGGGGTTTTCCAGATGCGCGGCCAGTTCCAATTGCCGGGCCTCGAGCGTTGCAATTTCCGCCTCCAAAACAGCCACCCGCTTTTCGCGCTCGCGCCGCTCGCGGTTCAATGCCTGGCGGGCCTCGGACTCGGCGCGGCGTCGGGCCCGGATTTCCTTCATGCCCGGCCCTGATGCCGCGCGTTCGACCGGGGCGGCATCCGGCTGGTGGTTGCCCAGCGAGGCAACCGTTCCCGCGCGGGCACCTGAAGCGCGGGTCTTGTCCAGATAATAGGCATAGTCCCCCGCGTAAGGCGTGAGTTTCCCGGCCTGCACATGGATCACCGATGTCGCGATCGCCCTGATGAAATGCACGTCATGGCTCACGAAAACAATTGTCCCCTCATACGGGCCGAGCGCCCGGATGAGCGCGTCGATGCTCGGCATGTCGAGGTGGGTCGTCGGCTCGTCCAGCAGCAGGAGGTTCGGCGGATCGAGCAGGAGCTTCACCAAGGCCAGGCGGCTTTTTTCCCCTCCGCTGAGCACCGAGATGGACTTGAAGACATCGTCGCCACGAAACAAAAACGCGCCCAGGATATTCCGGGCGGACTGTTCGGGAACCGGACGGGAAATGCTCTGCACCTCGGCGAGCACCGTTTTTTTGAGGTCGAGCACCTCCGTGCGGTGCTGGGCAAAGTAACCGATGCTCACATTGTGGCCCGGGGCCCGTTCGCCGGCGTCCAGGGGAAGGGTTCCTGCGAGGATTTTCAAAAGCGTGGATTTCCCGGCCCCGTTCGGGCCGACGAGCACGATGCGCTGCCCGCGTTCGATCCGGATATGCAGACTCTCGTAGACGACGTGTCCGCCGTAGGCTTGGCGGACGCCTTCGAGGCTCATGACCCGTTGCCCGCTGCGGACCGGTTGGGGGAATTTGAAATGGACCGTCGGCTCGTCGGATTCCGGAGCCTCGATCCGTTCCATGCGGGCGAGCTGCTTGATGCGGTCCTGGGCCTGGGAGGCCTTGCTCGCCTTGGCCCGGAAACGGCTGATGAAATCCTGGAGGTGTTCGATCTCTTTCTGCTGGTTTCTGTAGGCGGCGAGCTGCTGCTCCTCACGGGCCTTTTTCTGTTCCAGAAAATTTTCGAAATCCCCGTGGTATCGGAAGAGTTTCCGGTGCCGGATTTCGACGATTCCCCGGCAGAGGGTGTTCAGGAATTCCCGGTCGTGGGAGATGGTCAGAATGGCACCCGGATACCCGAGAAGGTGGTTTTGAAACCAGCCGAGTGTTTCGAGATCCAGGTGGTTCGTCGGTTCATCCAGCAGGAGGAGATCCGGCTCTTCGACCAGCAATCGGGCCAGGTGGGCGCGCATGATCCAGCCGCCGCTCAAGGCATTGACCGGGCGGTCGAAATCCTCTTCACGGAATGCCAGCCCCGCCAGAATTCGCTTGGCCTTGGCCTCTTCCCGCCCATCCGCCTCGTGGCCCGCCGCCAATTCCATGACCGAGCCCCCGGTCGAGGCGGCGGTCTCCTGGGGCAAATACCCGCACCGCACCCCGCGCTGGAGGCTGACCGTCCCCTCGTCCGGCTCATCCTGCTTCAACAGCAACGAAAAGAGCGTGGTTTTCCCGGCACCGTTCGGCCCGATCAGACCGATCCGATCACCGGAATTGACCTGCAAGGACGCATCCTCAAAGAGGGTGCGTCCGGCGAAGGATTTGCTGACACGGGAAACTGTGAGCATCGGAAAAGTGCGACAGACTCGGACAGGGAAGCCGACTCGGCAAGCAGGAATGCCGGGACAGGGCGTTTGGCCGAAATATAAATCTGCTTTGCCTGCCCGCAACTTGCGGCTATTGCTGCTGCCTTCAATCTCATGGATTTCCTCAGCTACCTGGCCCTCGGCATCATTTTCTTTGTGATCCTCACCCTAGCCTACGGGATGATCGCCATCCACGACATCCCCTACCACATCGCCAAGAAGCGCAATCACCCGCACCAGGACGCCATCCACACGGGCGGATGGGTCAGCCTGTTCACTCTCCATGCGATCTGGCCGTTTCTCTGGATCTGGGCCACTGCCTACCACCCCGAACACGGCTACCGGGGGAGCCATCCCCCGGCCGGGGCTCCGGACAACAAACCCGGCTCCCAGGGCGACAGGATTGCCGCCCTGGAAGCCCGTCTGGCCGAACTTGAGAAAACCGGCGAACCCCGTTCCTGATCATGGAAATCCTTCTTCTGGGCACCTACGCGGCTGTTGCCATCGCAATTTTCAAGCTGTTCAAAATCCCGGTCAACGCGTTCACCCTGCTGACCGCGACGCTCGGGGGGATCGCGATGATCGCGGCGCTTGTGCTGGCGATGAATTACAACCACCCGTTCAGCACGCAGGGCCGTTTCTATTTTACGACCACGCCGATCACGCCCACCGTCGGCGGCCGGGTCGTCGAGGTTCCGGTCACCCCGAACGTCCCGCTCAAAGCCGGAGATGTCCTGTTCCGGATCGACCCCTCGCGGTATCAGAACGCCGTGAAGGCCAAAGAGGCCGAACTGGCCGATGCCGTCCAGGCCACCAGGCAGTTGCAGTCCGCCGCAGAAACGGCGAGGAAAAACTCGGATGCGGCCGCCTCTTCCCGCGACGGGGCCAAGGACCTCTACGACCGCTCGAAGCCGCTTGCGGAAAAGGGGGTGATCTCGCAGTCCCAGTTCAAGCAGACCGAGGAAAGGTATTTCGCCGCACAAAGCCAGGCGCAGGCGGCCCAGGCGGAAGCGGAACGGGCCGCCCTCGATGCCTCGGCCGCGATCCAGGGGGTCAACACCGATGTCGCGCGCATCCAGGCGGAACTCGACACCGCCCGCTACGATCTGGAGCAGACCGTCGTGCGGGCCCCCACCGATGGGGTCGCGGTCCAGCTTTTCCTGCGACCCGGCATGTATGCCGTTCCCATGCCCCTTCGGCCGGTGATGGTTTTCATGCACAAAGAAGCGCCCTACTTTTCGGCCGCATTTCTGCAAAACAGCTCGCAAAGGATCATCGAGGAGGCGGACGCGGAGGTGATCCTGCCTGCGGTCCCGGGCCGGGTTTTCAAGGCGAAAGTCGCCAGTGCCGGTGCTTACATCCCGCAGGGCCAGCTCCAACCGACCGGAACCCTCGTCGATCCCGAAAGCATCCAGGGCGACGGGCGGGTCATCGTCCAGGTGAAATTTCTGGAAGATCTTTCCAAATACCAGATCGTCCCCGGGAGTGTCGGCAGCGTGGCGATTTACACCCACCACATGCACCACCTTTCGCTCCTGCGCAAAATCCTGCTGCGCATGAAATCCTGGATGAACTTCATCTTCGGGGACGGCCACGGCGGCGGAGGCGGATCCCACTGATCCCGTCCCGCAGTCGCCCATCAACGGGGGCCGGCAACAAGCTGCCGCGATGCGATCCCGCCGTATTTCCGGCAGAGCCGCCCGGCTACTTCGCCTTTCCCTGGCTGGCAACGGCGTTCATGGCGGCGGCGATGGCGTCCTGGTCGCCGAGGTAGTAGTGTTTGGTCGGCTTGAGGTCGGCGTCGAGCTCGTAAACGAGAGGGACGCCGGTCGGGATGTTCAGGTTGATGATGTCCTTGTCGGAGATGCCGTCGAGGTATTTGACGAGGGCTCTGAGGCTGTTTCCGTGTGCGGCGATGATGACCCGCCTCCCGGACTTGACGACCGGGGCGATTTTCTCGTGCCAGAGCGGGAGAAACCGCTCGACGGTGTCCTTGAGGCACTCGGTGAGGGGAAGGTTTTCGATGCCCGCGTAGCGGGGGTCGTGGCCCGGCCAGCGCGCGTCGGATTTTTCGAGGGGAGGGGGCGGGATATCGTAGCTGCGGCGCCAGACGAGCACCTGTTCGTCGCCGTATTTTGCGGCGGTCTCGGCTTTGTTGAGGCCCTGGAGCGCGCCGTAGTGGCGCTCGTTCAGGCGCCAGTCCTTCTCGATCGGGATCCAGACGCTGTCCAGTTCCTGGAGCACGGACCAGAGGGTGTTGAGGGCGCGTTTGAGGACCGAGGCGTAGGCGACGTCGAAGACGAAGCCTTCCTTCTTCAGGAGCTCTCCTGCGGCCTTCGCTTCGGCGCGGCCCCTGTCGCTGAGCTCGACATCGGTCCAGCCGGTGAAGCGGTTTTCTTTGTTCCAGGTGCTTTCGCCGTGGCGGATGAGAACGAGTTTATACATGGTTTGCAAATCGTCGAAGCGTGGTTTATACAGCCCGGATTCCCTCGTTGGCAAGACACGGCTTCATGACTTTCAGCACCCTCACATTCAACATGCAAAACGGCCAGCCTTGGGATGAGGCCGAGCCCGACAACGCGGGCATCGATTTGGGCCGGACGGTGGAGTTTCTGGAACGGCAGGACGCCGATGTGATTTTTCTCCAGGAAGTCGAGCGAGGGTTTGATGGGGGGAACCAGATCGACCCTCCGCCGAACTACCATTATCTCAGGAAAAAGCTGAAAGGCTACGACTCGGTTTTCGCCTACCCGGTGGCGAACCAAACCGAGATCCCCTTCGGCCTGGGGCTGGCGGTTTTTTCCAAATCCAAACTGCGCGATTTTCAAAAAACGGATCTGCCTGCGGCCGGGCTGGACTTCGAATACGGCGGGGTCCGGCGCAAACCCTCGCAGCGCCTGCTGATCTCGGCCCGGACGGTCATCCAGGGCCGGGAAATTTGCCTGCTCAACACGCACCTGCAAGCGTTTTTCATGATCGGCTCCTCGAGCACCGAGCATTCGGCTCAGAGGGACGTCATCGAGGCCGAGCTCCGCCTGCAACAAGGTCCCGCGATCCTGGCCGGCGACCTGAATTGCACGCCCGGGGAGGGGCTCGTCGAGCAGTTCGAGCTGGCGGGGTTCCGCACGGTCCAGAACCGGGAGGTGACATGGCGCCGCATGCCATACGTCCTCGACCACCTGTTCTACAACGCGCATCTCCGCCTGGTGGGCCATTCCGTGATCCCCACGCTGGCCTCGGACCACCATGCGGTGCGCGCGGAGTTTTCTTTTGCCCGACCGGAATGAGGCTCGTCTCCTGGAACGTCAACGGGCTGCGCTCCATCCTCGGGAAGGGCCTTCCCGGATACCTGCGGGAGGCGGATGCCGACATCGTCTGCCTGCAGGAAATCAAAGCCCGCCCGGACCAGGTCGACCACGATTTCGACGGCTACCACGTTTATTGGAACCCGGCCCTGAAGCCCGGGTATTCGGGGACCGCCATCCTCGCGCGCGAAGAGCCGCTCTCGATCGTGAACGGGATCGGGCACCCCGCGCATGACAAGGAAGGCCGGGTGATCACGGCGGAGTTCCGGGACTGGTTCGTGCTCAATGTTTACACCCCCAACTCACAGCGGGAACTGACCCGGCTGGACTACCGCACGCGGGAGTGGACGCCCGCATTCATCGGGTATTTGTCGCATCTCCAAAAACGCAAGCCCGTGATCTTTTGCGGCGACATGAACGTGGCCCACCACGAGATCGATCTCGCCCGGCCGAAGGAAAACACGCGGAATGCCGGGTTCACCATCGAGGAACGGGAGGCCTTCGACCGCGTGCTCGACTCCGGCTACCTCGATTCGTTCCGGCAGTTCGAGAGCGGCGGCGGGCACTACACGTGGTGGAGCTACCAGAGCGGGGCGCGACAAAGGAATATCGGGTGGCGGATCGATTACGTGTGCGTGCCCCACTCCCTCCGTCCCTCTCTTCGTTCGGCCTTCATCCAGCCGGAAGTCGGCGGAAGCGATCATTGCCCGGTCGGAATCGACCTGGCGTGAAACCGCAACGTGTTCCACACGAGAATACTATGGAATCCGCATGCCAGACCAAAAAAAACTCGCTTTTTTTTGTTTCTTTTTTTGAACGCCAGCCCTCCGCGCCGGTCAAATCTATCGGTTAAGGCAGCAGTTCGGGCCACCGCGGATCAGTTTCCTTTGTTTTCTGATCATTCCCGCTGGTGGCCCGAATCTTTTTCAGAGGCCGCTTTTTTTTGGTCGGAGACCTTCCGGCGGGATAATCCCGCTTGCTTTCCAGGTCCCGCCGTGCAGATGTATCCCGGCAAAAGCAGACTCCACCCACCAACTCTTCCTCCTATGAAAAAAACGTCTCTCCCGATCTTCTGTGCGGCGTTGGCCGCCATCTTCTGTTCCTCCGCATACGGCAAAGCCCCATCCGCCGCTGCGGTGATGACGGAGTCGCGGCAGGAAGCCATGACCCCGTGCGACGCGCTGCGGCGGCTCAAGGAAGGCAACGATCGTTTCGTGAGCGGACGGCCCGCTCACCGCGATCTGCTGGAGCAGGCGCGCCTGACGGTGGCTGGACAATATCCGTATGCGGCGATCGTGAGTTGTTTGGACTCGCGCACCGCGCCGGAACAGGTCTTCGACGCGGGGATCGGCGATATTTTCAGTGCCCGGGTGGCCGGCAATGTCGTGAACGACGACATTGTGGGCAGCCTCGAATATGCCTGCGAGCACTCCGGTGCCAAGTTGATCGCCGTCATCGGGCACAGCTCTTGCGGGGCGGTGAAAGGGGCGGTGGACAGGGTGAAAATGGGGAACCTGACCGGGTTGCTCAACAAGATCGAACCGGCCGTGGCCGCCGCGGAGAGGGAAACCCCGGGCCTGCGTTCCCCGGGCGACAAGCTCCTTGTCCAGCGGGCGGCCGCCAATAACGTCGCCTTGCAGATGCGGGCGATCCTGAAAAGAAGCGCCATCCTGAGGTCCATGCTGGACAAGGGGGAGATCGCGATCGTCGGAGGCATCCAGGATTTGAACACGGGCAAGGTCACATTCACCAAACCCGAAACCGGCAGGAACCCCGGATAGCCGGGAAATCCGGCGCGGGCCTCCGGCATAAAACGCCCTTGCCTGGGCGCTCAGGCTTTCGTCGTGTAGCGCATCTCGTAGTCGAACAACTCGCCGTCTTCGAAGAAGCGTTTCAGCTCGGTTTGCGCGTTCTCCAGGCTGTCGGAGGCATGGGCGATATTGACCATCACGTCGACTCCGAAATCTCCGCGCACCGTCCCCTTGGCGGCCTTCTTGGAATCGGTGGGGCCGATGATGTCGCGCACGCGCACCACGGCATTTTCGCCGGAAAGGGCGAGCGCGATCACCGGCGTCGATCGCATGAACGTCTCGACCTCCGGGTAAAACGGTTTCGAGGCGATGTGGGCGTAATGCTCGCGGAGCAAGGCGGCATCGGCGCGGAACATCCTGCATCCGCGGATTTGAAAGCCGGCATCCTCGAACCGCTTGAGGACCTCGCCTGTCCGGCGGCCTGCAATGCAATCGGGCTTGAGAAGAATCAACGTCGTTTCCATGAAACGCCGGACTTTACCGGAGGCGGGCCGCCCGAAAAGCAGATTTTTCGATCAGGGTGCCATCCGTGCATCCCTCCGCCCGAAAGGGCTGGATCGTAGCCGGGGTGGCGTGAAGCGACTCGAGCGTCGCGGCAATTTCCCCGAGGTCGGAGTCGCTCAGGAGATCGGGATGGACGGTGGTCCGCAGTTCGTAGTTCACGCCCGAGCCGAGCAGGAGGCGGAGCGATTCGGCGGGCGCTTCGAATGAAGCTTCCCGTCCGGTGATCCGGTCATGGCGTTGGTCGAAAGGGGCCTTGATGTCGAACCCGACCCAGTCGACGAGGGGAAGAACTCCCACAAGCCGTTCCGGGTGCATCCCGGCCGTGTGGAGCCCGATCCGGAACCCCAGATCTTTCACGGCGCGCAGGGCTGCGGGAAGGCTGGCTTGCGCGGTGGGCTCCCCTCCGCTGAACACCACGGCCTCCAGAAAATTCCTGCGTTCAGCGAGGAGGGAAAGGATGTTTTCCCAGCTCCAGCAGGCTCCGTCGAACGGCTGGAGGTGAGGGTTGTGGCAATACCGGCACCGCCAAACGCAACCCTGGCAAAAAACCACGGCGGCCAGGTGGCCGGGGTAGTCCACTGTCGTGAATGGCACGAAGCCTCCCACCTGGAGAGCGCTCTCGGAGGGCCGCATCCCCTCCCCCGGCTGGCCCCCTGCCCGGCAGTCGGTCGGCACGGTCTTTACGCCGCACGCCGGGCGGCGAGGCGCTCCTCGCGGAACGGCGTGCGTTCGCGGTGTTCGCTCTGTTTTCCGGCATTGAACTGCGAGACCGGGCGGTGGTAGCCCATCACGCGGGTCCAGATCTCGCACTTTGTGCGCTCGCTGTCGGGGATGTTTGTTTTTTTCATAACTTAGGAATGCGCAATGGTTGGAAGCGCCGGTTCATTTCCCATTTCGGATTTCGCATTTTTCTTAAGCGGCGTGGCCGTATTTTTTTTCGAGATCGCCATCGCACACGGGGCAGAATTCGTGCTCGCCCGCGAGGTAGCCGTGCCTGGGGCAGATCGAGAATGTCGGCGTGATGGTCAGGTAGGGCAGGCGGAAATTGGTGAAGACCCGGCGGATGAGTTCGCCGCAGGCACGGGCGGAGGACATCCTCTCGTTCATATAGAGGTGAAGAACCGTGCCGCCGGTGTAACGCTTCTGGAGATCGTCCTGGTGCTGGAGTGCCTCAAACGGATCATCCGTCCACCCGACGGGAAGCTGGCTGGAGTTCGTATAATACGGGGCCTCCGGCGTCCCGGCCTGGATGATGCCCTCGAGGTTTTTCTGGTCCATGCGGGCAAACCGGTAGGTCGTGCCCTCGGCCGGTGTGGCTTCAAGATTGTAAAGGTGGCCGGTCTTCTCCTGGAACTCCACCATCCGCCCCCGCATGTGGTCGAGAAGGCGCAGGGCAAACAGCCGCCCGAACGGCGTGGCGATGTGCTCGGAGTCTTTCGTAAAGTTGCGGATGCATTCGTTCACCCCGTTGATCCCCACGGTGGAAAAATGGTTGCGCAGCGTGCCCAGGTAACGCTTCGTGAACGGATACAGCCCGCGGTCCATGTTCTCCTGGATCACCGTGCGCTTGATTTCCAGGCTCTGGCAGGCGAGGTCGAGGAGGGAGTCGAGGCGGGCGAGCATCCCCGCCTCGTCGCCCGCGAAGAGGTATCCGAGCCGCGCGGCGTTGATCGTCACCACGCCGATCGAACCGGTTTGCTCCGCCGACCCGAAGAGCCCGTTCCCACGCTTGAGGAGCTCGCGCAGGTCGAGCTGCAGGCGGCAGCACATCGAGCGCACCATGTTCGGAGTCAGCTCGGAGTTGAGAAAATTCTGGAAGTAGGGGAGACCGTATTTCGCGGTGACCTCGAACAGGAGCTGGGCCGTGGCGCTTTCCCACGGAAAATCCCCAGTGATATTGTAGGTCGGGATCGGGAACGTGAACACGCGCTGGAGCGCGTCCCCGCGAGCCATGACGCGCAGGAACGCGCGGTTGATCATGTCCATCTCGTGCCCGAGCTCGCCGTAGCAAAATCCGGATTCCCTCCCGCCGACCAACGCGGGCGTCTCCCGCAAATCCTCCGGGCAGACCCAGTCGAACGTCAGGTTCGTGAACGGCGTCTGCGTGCCCCAGCGCGACGGCACGTTCAGGTTGAAAACGAATTCCTGCATCCCCTGCTCGACCTCCGCGTCGGTGAGCCGGTCCACCCGCACATAGGGCGCGAGATACGTATCCACCGAACTGAACGCCTGCGCCCCCGCCCATTCGTTCTGCAGCGTCCCCAGAAAATTCACCATCTGCCCAAGTGCGGTCCGGTAGTGCTTCGGCGGGCCGGATTCGATTTTGTTCGAGATCCCGTTGAACCCCTCGGTGAGAAGTTGCCGCAACGACCAGCCCGCGCAATAGCCGGAAAACATGTCCAGGTCGTGCAGGTGAAAATCCGCATGCCGGTGCGCCTGCCCGATCAACGGCGGGTAGATGTGGTCGAGCCAATAATTCGCTGTCAACTTCCCCGCCGCATTCAAAATCATACCGCCCAACGAATACCCCTGGTTGGCGTTTGCGCTCACGCGCCAGTCGGTTCGCTGGATGTATTCTTCCAAGACAGAGGCGGGCTGGATCGATGCTGGAGCGGAATTCGACATGAGTTTTTGGAGGAATTACTGTTAAAGGGGAACCACTATATATGGTGGAGTTGATTTGTGGAAGGGGCGACATATTGTGGAAAACGCTGAGAAACTTCATTGATTTGCGTCAAGGTGGGCGCATTTTTCAAAAAAAATATTTTCCCCAGCCCTGCCGGGTGCAGGTTTCCGAAAAGCCGCCCCGGTTTCGGCCTGCCTCCGCCTATTTTGGCCGCTTCAACTTTTACGCTTGCCGCTGGCCATCCGCAAAATACCTTGCTTGCAATTATGACCGACGTGAGTCCGATCGCCTACGACTCGAAGATCGAGGGCAACATCATATTTACGCGCCTCGATGCCGCGATCAATTGGATGCGGAGCAATTCCCTTTGGCCGATGCCGATGGGGCTGGCCTGCTGCGCCATCGAGCTGATGGCCGCCGGCGCGGCGCGATACGACATCTCGCGATTCGGGGCGGAAGTGATGCGGTTCTCGCCGCGGCAGAGCGACGTGATGATCGTCGCGGGAACCGTGACCTACAAAATGGCGCTTTCCGTCAAGCGGATCTGGGACCAGATGCCCGAGCCGAAATGGTGCATCGCGATGGGGGCCTGCGCCTCGTCGGGCGGCATGTATCGCAGCTACGCGGTCCTCCAGGGGATCGACCACCTCATCCCCGTGGACGTCTATATTTCCGGGTGCCCGCCGCGCCCCGAGGCCCTGCTGGACGGCCTGATGAAGCTCCAGAAAAAAATCATGGGCGAGCACGCGATCAAGGACCAAAAGAAAGCGCTGTTCGAAAAACTATGAGCCCGTCCGACGCCGCCTCGAGCCTCGCCGCCAAATTCCCCTCCGCCATCACCTCGGAAAAAGAATTCCGCGGGGAAACGACCCTGGGGCTCGCCGCCACGGCCATCCGGGAGGTCTGCCAGTTTGCCAGGGAGTCGCTGGGGTTCGATTACCTCGTGGACATCTCAGGCGTGGATCACTTCGGCGATGATCCGCGGTTCGAAATCGTCTACGAGCTTTACTCGATGGCGCACGGCACACACCTGCGGCTGAAAATTCCGGTCGGCGAGGACCCGTGCGAGGCACCGTCCGTCACCGGGATCTGGCCGGGTGCCAACTGGCACGAACGCGAAATTTACGACATGATGGGGATCCGCTTCACGGGCCATCCGGACCTCCGCCGGATCCTGATGTGGGAAGGGTATCCCTACCACCCGCTGCGAAAGGATTTTCCCCTGGAAGGCAAGCCGAGCGACACGCCGGGCCTGGCTTTCAGCGAAGTTGCGCCGCTCGCGGGGGGGCCTTTCGTCACCGTGCCGACCGACGGCACCACGCAGGTGCGCGAGCCGCGGGCGCACCATGCCGGGGAGCCCCCGCGTCCGGAAAAATTCCCCGAGGGACCTTGATCGCCGACGATGCCAGTCTGGCGGGGCTTGTGGGCGGGCTGGCCGGCTCCTCCCAGATCGCCCTCGACACCGAAGCGGACAGCCTGCACTGCTACTTCGAAAAGCTGTGCCTCATCCAGGTCAGCGCCGAAGGCGGGCACTGGCTCGTGGATCCCCTCGCCAATTTGAACCTCCAGCCGCTGTTCGACGCGGTGTGTTCGAAACGGCTGGTCCTCCACGGTGCCGATTATGATCTGCGGCTCCTGCGGAGGGTCGGGGCCTTTGAACCGGACGATCTTTTCGACACCATGATCGCGGCGAGGCTCTGCGGGCGGGCGGCCCTGGGACTGGCCGCGCTCGTCGAGGAATTTTTCGGGATCAAGCTGTCCAAGGCCTCCCAAAAGGCCAATTGGGCGATCCGCCCGCTTTCCGACCAGATGGTGGAATACGCCCTCAACGACACGCGCCACCTGCTCGAAATTGCCGCCACGCTCGAGGCCGACCTGCGTCGGCTCGGCCGCTGGAGTTGGTTCGAGGAGTCGCGCAATCGCATGATCGCCTCCACGCGGGAAACCAAAGAACGCGATGACAGCAAGGTCTGGAGGATCTCGGGGTGCTCGACGCTCTCCCCTCACGCGCAGGCGGTCCTGCGCATCCTGTGGTTCTGGCGGGATTCCGAGGCCCGGGCATGGGACCGCCCGCCATTCCATGTGATGGGCAACGAGGACATGCTGCGCGTGGCCGACCAGGTCAGCAAAGGCGGTGCCTACTCGACACCCCGGATGAACGGCAGACGCAGGAAGAGCTTTGAAGTCGTCCTCGCACTCGCCCTGCAAATTCCCGAGAGCGAATGGCCGAAGCAGGAGAAAATCCGCCGCAAACGCGCCCCAAAGGACCATCTGGAACGGTTCGAGGCCTTGAAAAAGGCCCGCGACACGGTTGCCTCCGGGCTGGGACTCGACCCGGCGATCGTCGCGCCCCGCGGAGCTCTCGAGGCCACGGCCGCAGATCCAAACGCCCCTTTCCTGATGAACTGGCAACGCGAGCTGCTCGGCCTGCCCGCTGCGGAAGCCGACCATGCCTGACGATCTCATCGCGCTCGCGCTCGCGGAGGACATCGGCCCCGGCGATGTCACGGCAAAATGGTTCACCGGAAATGAGCGCCGGGCCTCCGCCGTCATCATCGCCAAGGAATCCTGCTGCCTGGCAGGGATCGGGGTTTGCGCCGAAGTGTTCGCGAGAGTGGACAACTCACTCCGCGTCTCGGTTTTGTCAGCCGACGGCGCGAGTTTGGAACCCCGCGATCCGGTTCTGAGGGTGGAAGGTCCGGCGGCGTCGATCCTCACTGCAGAGCGGACATCGCTGAATTTCCTCCAGCGCCTCTCCGGTGTCGCCACCATGTCTCGCAGATACGTCGAGGCCGTCCGGGGAACCGGAGCCGTAATCCTGGACACCCGGAAGACGACGCCCGGATTCCGCGCGCTGGAGAAGGCCGCCGTGGCGGCGGGGGGAGCCACCAACCATCGCGCCGGGCTCCACGACGCAGTCATGGTGAAAGACAACCACCTCGCGGCGGGAACCACGCTGGACGAGATCCAGGCGGCGATCCATCGCGTGAAGGCCGCGAATCCGGCAATGAAGATCGAAATCGAGGCGGACACCCTCGCGCAGGCAAAAGCATTTTTCGGGTTGTCCGGCGTCGATGTCGTCCTGCTCGACAACATGCCGCCGGAGTTGCTCCGGGAAGCGGTCGCCCTGCGTCCCCCGCAGATCCGACTCGAGGCCAGCGGAGGCATCACCCTCGGCAACATCCGCTCGGTCGCGGAAACCGGTGTCGACTATATTTCGGTCGGTGCCATCACCCACTCGGCACCGGCCGTGGATTTCTCTCTCGAACTCTCCACACCCGTTCTCAGGCCGCGTCTTTTTCCTGCTTTTTGCGGATGAGGGGGCCGCGTTTTCCCTCGACGACCGCCCGGTTGATCGTGACTTCGGCGATGTCGTCGCGCCCCGGGGAATCGAACATGATGTCCAGCATGATGCGCTCGATCATGGCGCGGAGCGCGCGGGCCCCGGTGCCCTTTTTCAGCGCCTCGGAAGCCAGGGCGCGCAGGGCGTCCTTGGTCATGTTGAGACCGACCCCGTCCATGCCGAGGAGCTTGGTGAACTGCTTGACCATGGCATTCTTCGGCTCGGTGAGAATCGTAACCAGCTCGTCCTCGGTCAGCTCGTCGAGGGTGGCGACGACCGGAAGGCGCCCGATGAACTCCGGGATGAGCCCGAAGCTCAGGAGGTCTTCGGGCTCGACCCGTTTCAACGGCTCGTGCTGGAGGAAATCCCCGGCGGCATCCCCGCGGGCGTGGAAGCCCATCGCGCGACCGCCCAGCCTGCGGTGGACGATCTTGTCGAGGCCGATGAACGCGCCGCCGCAGATGAAGAGGATCTTTTCGGTGTTGACCTGGATGTATTCCTGGTGCGGGTGCTTTCTGCCGCCCTGCGGGGGGACGTTGCAGACCGTGCCCTCGAGCATTTTGAGGAGCGCCTGCTGGACCCCCTCGCCCGACACGTCGCGCGTGATGCTCACGTTCTCGGTCTTGCGCCCGATCTTGTCGATCTCGTCGATGTAGACGATCCCCATCTCGCAGCGCTTGACATCGTAGTCCGCGTTCTGGAGGAGGCGGAGGATGATGTTCTCGACATCTTCGCCCACGTAGCCGGCCTCGGTGATCGAGGTGGCGTCGGCGATGCAGAACGGGACATCGAGGACCTTCGCCAGCGTGCGCGCGAGGAGCGTCTTTCCCGAGCCGGTCGGGCCGATGAGAAGGATGTTGCTCTTCTCGATCTCGACATCCGCCAGCGGGTCGATCCCGACCGATGACTGGGTTTCCTGGAGCAGGCGCTTGTAGTGGTTGTGCATGGCCACCGCGAGGACCTTCTTCGCGTGGTCCTGGCCGACCACGTGCTGCTCGAGCTGCCGCTTGATGTCCGCCGGCTTCGGAACCCGGATCGCGCTTTTCGCCTTCTTGTTCTCTTCCTTGAATTCCTTGTCGAGGATCCCTTTGCAGACGGTGATGCAACTGTCGCAGATATAGACCCCGGGCCCGGCGATCAGCTTGCGGACCTCCGAGTGGCTTTTGCCACAGAAGGAACACATCGTCAGGTTGTTCGCGCGCGCCACGATTGTTACTCTGCGGGTTTGTCGAAGCCCTTGAGTTCCTTGCGCGATTTCACGACCTCATCGACAAGCCCGTATTCCTTCGCTTCCTCGGCGGTCATGTAATAGTCGCGGTCGGCGTCCTTTTCCACCTGCTCGACCGGCTTGCCCGTGTGGAACGAAAGGATCCGGTTCAGCCGCTTTTTGAGTTTGAACATGAACTCGACCTGCCGCTCCACATCGCTGGCCTGGCCCTGCGCACCGCCCGAGACCTGGTGGATCATGATGTCGGAGTTCGGCAGGGCGAAGCGCTTGCCCTTCGTCCCGGCGCACAGGAGGACCGCCCCCATGCTCGCGGCGATGCCGATGCAGTAGGTGTTCACGTCGCAGGTCACGAATTGCATCGTGTCGTAGATCGCAAGCCCCGCCGTGACCGACCCGCCAGGCGAGTTGACATAGATGCTGATGTCTTTTTTCGCGTCCTCCATCTGGAGGAAAAGCAGCTGGGCGATGACGAGGTTCGCGACATGGTCATCGATCGGCATGCCGATGAAGATGATGCGGTCCTTCAGGAGCCGCGAGTAGATGTCGTAGCTGCGCTCTCCGCGCCCGGTCTGTTCAACAACGATGGGAACCAACATAAATTCAAGCTTTGGCCGCCCCTGCGGACGGTTCGCTGACCGTAACATTGGCCGCGATCAAATCAAGTGCCTTGCCCATGAGAATTTGCTCGCGGAGCGGGTCGAAGCCTTCCCGCGACCGCAGGTCCTTGACCAGTTTTTTCACCGGAATCTCGTAGCGGCGGGCCATTTCGGAAACCGCCATGAGCATGTCGGTCTCGGTGACTTCCAGCTTCTCCTTCTCGGCCACGCGCAGGAGGAGGAAATTCCCGCGCACGCGGTCGATCGCGCTCTGCTGCGCGAGCCCGACGAGTTCGTCCTGGTGGGCGCGGAGCTCGTCATCGCTGACGCCGCGAACCTGGTTCTCCTGGACGATTTCGCGCAGGATGCTGGAGACTTCGCGCTGGACGGTCTGCGCGGGAAGCTCGCACTGGACGAGGGCGAGAAGCTGTTTGAGGGCGGCATTGCGCCTGGCGTTCTGGAACTGCGATTCCGCGAGGTTCTCGAGGCGTTCGCGGATTTCCGCGCGCAGGGTTTCGAGGGTTTTTCCGGGCTCGATTTTTTCGGCGAGGGCATCGTCGAGTGGCGGGAGCTGCTTGACGTTGATCCCGTGTAGTGTCGCGGAGTAGCTCACCTTCGATCCGCGGAGATCCTCGAGCGGGAAATCCGCAGGGACATCGAGATCGAACGAGCGCTCGTCGTCGACCGCCATGCCCTCGATGGCTTTGGCGAAGCCGGGGACGAGCGTCCCCTCGTCCAGGAAGACCCAGGCGTTCCTGCGGCCTTGAAGTTGGGCGGGCGCTTTGGGGGCGGCCTCCGAGAGCAACCGGTCTCCGATCTTCCCCTCGTATGTCATCACCGCGTAGTCGCCCATCGCGAGAGGGCGGCCTTCCACCGCCTCGAACGTGGCATGCGGATCACGGAATTGCTCCAGCCATTTTTGCACGTCCTCCTCGGCGATCTCCTTCTTCGCCAGCTCGACGGTGATCGAAGAGTAGTCGGGCAACTCGAACTCCGGGGCGGTGACGACACTCGCCCGGTAGCGCATGGTTTTGTCATCGCCGATTTGCACGCCCTCGACTTTCGACACCGACAGGACTCGGAGGTTCTTCTGCTTGATCGCCTCGTTGATGCTTTCGCGGAGCAGCTTTTTCTCCAGCTCCTCGCGGATGTCCTTCGCGAACCGCGTGTCGATCAGCGACTGGGGGGCCTTGCCCGGACGGTATCCCGGAATCCGGGCCTGGCGCTGAAAATCTTTGGCGACGGACTGCCATTCACGGGTCACTTGGTCGGCGGGGAGCTCGACTTGAAGGTTGACAATACAATTGGGTTGAGGATCACAAACGACATTCATGGGCAATCGGTCATTTGAGCACAGGATTTCGCATCGGGCAACCGCGAACCGACGCCAATCCCGAAAATAAATTTTTCCCCTCAACTTTTCGACCGATGGGGAAATCTCCACCCGCGATCAATCCAAGTCCAGCCCGACCGATCCGCGAGTAACGTCAACGAAGGGAGGGCGAAGCTCCGTCTGAGCCGTGATATTTGGGTTCGGACGGAGCCTCACCCTCCCGGCACGGAGGTTCGCTCTCCCCTCGTTGGCACTGCGGATTTGAGCGTATTCTGCCTGCTTGTCGAAGCTGCGGTCGGCAGGGATACTTGATGAGAATGATCGCGCGCGTTCTACCGGATCAGGCCGCCGGTCGGCTGTTGGACTACCGCGTGCCGGAATGTTTCGGCGCCTCGGTGGCCGTGGGATCGCGCGTGAAAGTTCCTGTGCGGACGCGGATGCTGACGGCCACGGTGGTCGAGATGCTGGATTTTTCCGATATCCGCGGGCTGCGGGATCTCGCGGAGCTGCTCGACGAGAAACCGATGATCCGCCCGGCCCTTCTCGAACTGGCACGCTGGATGGCCGACTACTACTGCTGCCCGGTGGAGGCCGCTGTGTGCAGCGTGCTGCCTGTGGCGGTGCGCGACGGGCGGGTTTCGGAAAAACGCCGGAACACGGTCCGTGCGGCGAGGGAGATCGGGGAGGAGGAACTGGCGGCGCTCGAAAAGCGCGCTCCGCGACAGGCGGATGCCTTGCGCGCGGTGATCGGATCGGAGGGCGCGGTTCCGGTTTCCGCCGCAGCCGCGCAGGCGGGGGTGGCGGAGGGCGTCTTCCGCATGCTGGAAAAGCGCGGGTTTGTGGTCATCGAGTCGGCGGTCTTTGCGCGCGATCCCTACGCGGAAAAGTTCGTTTCCTCGGCGAACCTGGTCTTGAATCCCGAGCAGGAGGCGGCCCTGAAGGCGGTGGAAGAAGCACTGGAGGATCCTTCCGCGAAGCCGATCCTGCTTTTCGGCGTGACGGGTTCGGGCAAAACCGAAATCTACCTGCGCGCGATCCGCAGGGCGGTCGATGACGGTCGCACCGCGCTCGTTCTTGTGCCGGAAATCGCGCTGACCCCGCAGACGGTCGAGCGTTTCAAATCCCGCTTCGCGGACATGCAGGAAAAGATCGCCGTCCTGCACAGCCACCTCTCCGACGGCGAGCGCCACGACGAGTGGCACAAGATCCACAGCGGGGCCGCGCGGATCGTCATCGGCGCGCGCAGCTCGATTTTTGCCCCGCTCGAAAATTTGGGCATCGTCATCGTGGACGAGGAGCACGAGAATTCCTACAAGCAGGACGAGGCACCGCGCTACCACGCGCGGGACATGGCCGTGCTGCGCGGCCACCGCGAGAAGGCCGCCGTGCTTCTCGGCAGCGCGACCCCCTGCCTCGAGAGCTGGCACAATGCGCTGTCCGGAAAATACCGCCTCGTCCGCCTGGCCAGCCGCGTCGATGACAAGCGCATGCCGGTCGTCCGCGTCGTCGATCTCCGCCAGGCGGCCCGCCGTTCCCCCGAGGGCGGCATCCTCTCGCTGCCGCTCAGGGAGGCCATCGAGGGACGGATCGCAAAAGGCGAGCAGACGATCCTGTTCCTGAACCGCCGCGGGTTTTCCACCTCCATGCTCTGCGAGGCCTGCGGGCATGTCTGCACGTGCCCGGATTGCAGCGTGTCGCTCACCTTCCACCGCGCCGCCGGGCGGCTGGTCTGCCACATCTGCGGGCATTCGTCGCGCGCGCCGAATGCCTGCCCGAAATGCAAGGACCCGGGGATCCGGCACTCCGGCGTCGGCACCCAGAAAGTCGAGGAGGCGGTGAAACGGATTTTTCCCAAGGCCCGGATCGCGAGGATGGATGCGGATTCAATGACGCGAAAGGATGCCTACCGGGAAACGCTCGGGGCCTTCAAGGAAGGCAAGATCGACATCCTGGTGGGCACTCAGATGATCGCGAAGGGCCTGCACTTCCCGAATGTCACCCTGGTCGGAATCGTCAATGCGGACCTCGGCCTGCACATGCCGGACTTTCGCGCCGGCGAGCGCACGTTCCAGCTTCTCACCCAGGTCGCCGGGCGGGCCGGGCGCGGGGAGATGGAAGGCGAGGTCCTCGTGCAGACATTCACGCCGTTCAGCCCCTCGATCCAGTTCGCGCGGCACCACGACTACGAGGGGTTCATGGACCAGGAAATGGAATTCCGCCGCCAGTTCGGCTATCCGCCGTTCGGGCGCATGGTGATGATCACGCTGCGCGGGACGATGATCGAGCGCGTGCAGTTCTCCGCCGAAACCCTCTCCCGGAAGCTGAAAGCGGCGGCCCCTGCCGACGTCGCAATCGGCGACGCGGTCCCCGCGCCGCTCGAAAAAGCGAAGACCTACCACCGGTTCCATGTGTCCCTGCGCGGGCCATCCTCCGTCCAGCTTTCCCGCCTCGTGAGGGCAACCCTCGACTCCCTGCCGATGCCCGAAGACGTCTTTGTGGCGGTAGACGTGGACCCCTTGCATCTCCTGTAGAAATTTGCAACTGCTCAAGAGGCAAAAAACAATTGACCAATCTATATGTTGTGTTCAAGTGGCCGCATAAACTCCGCTTGCCCACAATATGCGTTGCCCTAAGTGCGGCTCATTGGAAGACAAAGTCATTGATTCCCGCCTTGCCAAAGACGGGGGGAGCATTCGCCGCCGCCGCGAATGTCTGAAGTGCGAGATCCGGTATACGACCTACGAGGAGCTGGAGCGCCTCGAATTGCGGGCCATAAAGCGTGACGGGCGCCATGAGCCGCTCGACCGCCACAAGCTGCTGGGGAGCATCGCGAAAGCCTGCGAGAAGCGCCCGATCGGGCTCGAGGAAATGGAGGAGGCGGTCGAGGAGATCATCCACGACTTGGAGGCGGCCCAAGAGCGCGAAGTCCCGACAAGAACAATCGGGGCCAAGGTGATGGAAAAACTTCATGCCCTCGATCCGGTCGCCTATGTCCGCTATGCCTCGGTCTACCGCCAGTTCCAGGAAATCGGGGATTTCATCGAGGAGATCCAATCGTTCGAAAAGCGCGGAGGAAAAACCCCCGCCCAGCCGGAGCTGTTCAAAGCGTGATCGCCCTCAGAGACAGCCTGCCCCTGGTCCGGTTTCCCGACGGGAGCGTCATGAATTTCGAGCGGGGCTGGCTTTCGGTGGCCCTCGTCCGAGCTGCGGAGTCGGCCGGCTACAAGAAGTGGTGGCTGGCGGATCATGTCACCGAAAGCGTCACCAGCTACCTGGAGCAGGATGTGGCCGACCACGTGGTCGCGATTTGCCGGATCGAACGGGCCGTCCAGTCGGTGCTGCAGGTGATCGGGTATTCCGATGTCGCCCGCCATTTCCGGACGATGCCTCCCCCGGTCCGGATTTCGTTGGTCGAGATCGCGCGCGATGCGGGCGAGGGGTATGAGCTCCTGTTTTTCGAGCTCCTGCGCGCGCGGATCCGCGGGGTGATTTTTTCCGAGACCCAGCAGGTCGAGATCTGCGACCTCCACCGCTGCGTGAAGCTGCTGCGTTCCGCAAAAAACTGGCGGCGCGACTGCTCCGGCCTCCGGGGCGAGATCGTGTCGTTCGTGCGCGGGGAGCTCGGCATGAGCCACCGCGCCCAGGAACTCCACCTCCAACTCTCGTGACCCTGTTCGAAAAAATCATCTCCCGCGAAATTCCCGCAGACATCGTCTTCGAGGACGACCTGTGCCTCGCCTTCCGGGACATTTCCCCCAAGGCACCGACCCACATCCTCGTCGTCCCCAAACGGGTGATCCCCCGCGTGGCGGAATCCGTCCCCCCGGACGCCGGGCTCCTCGGCCATTTGCTCGTCACGGCCGGACGGATCGCCGCGTCCGAAGGCATCGCGGGTTCGGGTTTCCGCCTCGTCATCAACAGCGGGGCCGATGGAGGGGAGACGGTCCCCCACCTCCACGTGCATTTGCTCGGCGGACGCCCGATGGCCTGGCCGCCGGGATAGCTCCCCGATTTTTATCTTCCGGGGGCCGCCTCCAATGCCATCGGATCCCCGTGATCGAGCGCTTTCCGGCAAAGGTGGAAAAAATCCGCCTTCGCCGACACGCGGCGTATGTCGTGAAGGAATTCCCAGCTGATCCCTTCGCCGACAAAGTTCATGTATTTTTTCATTTTCTGGACTTGGGACCGTTCCGGGACATCGTCCGAACAGGAGCATCCGTAGAGGGCTTCGATGTAGCCGAGCACATCCCGGCCCGTCGGACAGGCCACGGGCTTCCCCGCGAAATCATCCCGGATTTGTTGGAAGATCCAGGGGTTGCGGATTGCCCCCCGCCCGATCATCAACCCCTTTGCTCCGGTCATTTCCCAGAGCCTGCGCGCCCCGGCCACGGTGCCGACATTCCCGTTTGCGATGACCGGGCACGGCATGCGCGCGACCGCCTGCGCGATCCGATCCAGGTGGACATGCGGGCCGTATTTCTCGGAAACGGTTCTGCCATGCACGGTCAGCAGATCCAGACGGTGGGACGCGAAGACATCGAGCAGGCGGTCGAACTCCGAGGGATCGGAAAATCCGACGCGGGTCTTGACCGAGAACCGCCCGCGCAGTCCGGCCCTCAATCCCGTCAGGATCTCGTCGATGCGGGCGGGATCGCGGAGCAATCCTCCGCCGGCGCATTTGCGGTAAACCACGGGGGCCGGGCAGCCAAGGTTCAAATCCACGGCCGCGACCGGGTGGCGTTCCAGTTGCTGCGCGCATTTCACCATCCAGGCAACATCGTTGCCGATGATCTGGGCGATGGCGGGCTTGCCGGTGGGATTCTCGGTGATCGAGCGCAGGATCGAACGCTGTGGCCGGTAGCCCTCGGTCACCCGGAAATATTCGGTGAAATACAGGTCCGGCCCGCCATACCCGGCGATGAGTTTCCAGAACCCCCAATCGGTGACGTCCTGCATCGGGGCCAGCGCGAGGAGCGGACGGTCGGCGGGAAAAAGTTCCTTCATGCCCGGGGGGATTGTGCCGCAAGAACTTCAGGATCCTTGCGCCCGCCCTCCCTGATCGCGCAGCCAGGCCGAAAAATATTCCGCCTGATCCTTCAGCGCGGAAATTGCCCCATCGTTCCAGACCACGTGGCTGGATCGCTCGATTTTTCCCGTGACTGGCATCTGGGTCAGGATGATTTTCCGCGCCAAAGCTGCATCCAGCCCACGGGCCGCAAGGCGGGCCTGCTGGATGTCCGGCGAACAGGCGACGGTGATGACGAAATCAAAATGCGGCGCGGCACCGGTTTCAAACAGCAGGGGGATGTCGACAAGCAGGTGGCGATTCCCGGTTTTCGCAAGCTCCGCCGCTTCCAACCACGTCACCCTCACGCGCGGGTGGAGGATCCCCTCGAGGCGGGCCTTGGCCCCCGGATCACTGTAGATGATCCGCCGGATTTCGGCCCGATCCGGCGAGCCGTCCGGATTGAAAGCTCGCGGGGAAATGGATGCCAAAACCTCGGCGCGCACCTCGGGATCCCCCTCGAGCAGGTTCCGGGCGACGGCATCCGCATCCACGGCCTGCGCCGGCAGGATCGGGACGAGCAAATCCCGGAAAGTGGATTTGCCCGAAGCAATGCTCCCGGTGATTCCAATGACAGCCATGAAGCCGAGTATGGGACAATGCCAGGAGCCGCGTCAACAGGAGGCGACGCGGCGGTCGACAGGACCGCAACCGCGATCGTCGGGCACTCCGCCGCACGACCAGAAAACCCTCGCGGCCCCGTCATCATTTCGGGCGCATCCGGATCCGGGTTGCCCCCTTTATTTCTTGACAGATCCCAACCCGACGAGGCTTCCCGCATACCCCGTCATCTCGAGGTATCCTGCGGCTTCGACGGGTTTGGAAATCCTGGTCCCGCTGGCCCGGATGGCTCCCTCCCAATAGGTGACAGGCCTCGCATCGAGCTCCTGTTGGCGGAGACCGGGTTTGATTTCGAGATCCAGATCGAGAGCGCGGACGGTGAGCCGCCACTCCACCGGATAGTTGGCCCCGGTGGTTTCGCTGCGCCACCAGGCAAGCGGCTCCAGCGAAAATCCCGCCTGCCCGATCTGCAGGTCCGACCCGTCTTCAAAAACAAATGTTCCCGAAGAATGCGGGTCCTGTTTGCCATCGTCGGTGCGGATCTGGAACAGCATGAGTTCCGTGCCGTCCTGGAATTGGAGGCTGAACCAATCCCAGCCTTTCTGGTGGGCCGCGAGCTGGTTGCTCGCCCACTCGTGATCGAACCAGCTCGCTCCGGAGACCTCGAAAACCCTCCCGGCAACACTCATGCGCCCCTTCGTCTCCAGGCGCGTCAGCGAATAATAATGCGACGCCCTCCCCTCGCCTTCCGCCTTCTGGCTCACCCCGTTTCTCCCATGCACGACCGGAGTCTTCCGGGCGGCCATCTCCAGTTCGATCGCGATCCCCCCCTCCTTCGCGGCAAGCCGGAAATCATTCTCCCCGGTGCGCTCGCACGTCCAGTCCCCGATCCACGCCACACGCTTCCCCTCGCCGAACCCCGCCTCCCCGAACGCCCCTCGCGAGAGCCTTTGAAAATGATGGAACGCCCCCCCCGATATCTCCGTCACCGCAAAATGCGCAAACTTCACGTCGCCGACAACAAACCGGCTCGTCGCGGCAGCCGCCCCCGGCTCCCTCACCCCCTGCCGGAAAAACGTCAGTTGATACCCGAAATCCGCCCCGTCCGCCGAACGGAGGTTCCCAGTGAAATACCACCACTCCGTCTTGAAATCCGGATGGCTCCCATGATCGTCCGGAAACCGGTATCCCCACCCTTCCAACGCCGGCTTCCACCCCGCGCGCCCCCCCCCGCAAAACACGACGAGAAAAAGGAAAAAGACAACCTTGCGCACCGCCAACTGATACCCGCGACCGGACCGCGCCGTCCACAGGAATGCGACGGGCAAAACGCCCGGCACACACCCTTCAAACAGGCCGCCGGGGAAGCCCTTGCGGGTTTTGATCCCGCCGCGAGGCCGCCACGGCCCCGCAGCCGACGCAACGCGGGGGCTGTCCCCCGCTCATTTTCCCGCGAGCAACGCTCTCTTCGCGATGGCGAGATCCTCGAGTTTCGCGTCGTTGACTTTCGGGTATTGCAGATCGAGCGACGCCAGCGCGTCGATGACGGCGGCGGCCACGACCAAACGTGTGAACCACTTGTTGTCCGCCGGCACGACATACCACGGCGCCTCCTTGGTCGCCGTCTCGCGGATCGTCTCCTCGTAGGCGGCCTGATACCCGTTCCAAAAGCCGCGTTCCTTCATGTCGGCAGACGAGAACTTCCAATTCTTTTCCGGCAACTCGATCCGCTCGAGAAAACGCTTCCGCTGCTCCTCCTTCGAGACGTGGAGGAAAAACTTCCGCACGACGGTCCCATTCCGCGCGAGGTAGCGCTCGAAGGCGCGGATGTCCTGGAAGCGCTCTTCCCAAATGTGTTTCGTCACGCATTTCTCCGGCAATTTCTGCCCCGCGAGAAACTCCGGATGCACGCGCACCACGAGCGTCTCCTCGTAGTAGCTGCGGTTGAAAATCCCGATCCGCCCGCGCTCGGGAAGCTGCTTCTGGCAGCGCCAAAGATAATCGTGGTCGAGCTCCTCGCTCGTCGGTCCCTTGAACGATGACACCTGGCAGCCCTGGGGGTTGATGCCCGACATCACGTGCTTGATCGTCCCGTCCTTCCCCGCCGCATCCATCGCCTGGAAGACCAGCAGCACCGACCACCGGTCCTGCGCGTAAAGTTTGTCCTGCAGTTCCGCAAGCGCCTCCACGCCCGTCTGCAGCGCCTCCTTCGCCCTCGCCTTGTCTTCGGATCTGAAATCCTGCGTGTCGCCCGGGTCCACGTCCCCGAGGCGAAACCCCTTCCCATCCGTGACACGGTAGGGCTTGGATAACCGGTGAGCGGACGCGATGACTTTCTTGGCTTTCATGGCAAGAGGGTGCAGGTCTTGTCTTTTCCGAACGCGGACGTGTGACCGTAACCGTCCGTGACGGCGGGCGCGGAAACGGCAAAGCGGGCGGGAAGTTTGGCAGCAGGCATTTTCACGGAATCGATGGGGGAGGCGATCCGACAGCAAACTCGGATCGCGGCTGTTTGTCACGCCTTATCCGGTTTTCTGCCGCTGGGGCATCACCGAAACCTGCAATGATGAGGGAGGGGGATCTCCGAAGACAAATTGTTGTAGAGGCCCTTGTGTCAAGGGCCTGGAGGATTCACAGGCGGTTGGCACAACCGCCTCCGACATGTCGATAACGCGAGGGAGGGCGAAGCTCCGTCCTGGGATGGCGAAGCTCCGTCCTGGGAGGGCGAAGCTCCGTCTGAGCCGTAATAAATGGGCACGGAGGTTCGCCCTCCCCTCGTTGGCGTGACCGCGGATTTGGGGGAGCACCCGCGACTTGCGCTTTGATGTTCCCCATCTTATTGGTTCTTCCCTCATGTCACACCGCTTCGAAACCCTCTCCTTGCACGCGGGCCAGGCCCCGGATCCGACGACCGGATCGCGCGCTGTCCCGATCTACCAGACCACCTCGTATGTCTTCAAAAGCACCGAACACGCCGCGAACCTTTTTGCGCTGAAAGAATTCGGGAACATCTACACGCGGCTCATGAACCCGACGACGGATGTCTTCGAGCAGCGGATGGCGGCGATCGAGGGCGGCACGGGCGCGCTGGCGGTCGCGTCCGGCCAGGCGGCCACGACGCTCGCGCTGCTGGCGGTCACGCAAGTCGGGGACGAAATCGTCTCGGCGAACAACCTCTACGGCGGATCCTACCAGCTCTTCCACTACACGTTTCCGAAGCTGGGGAGACATGTGGTCTTCGTGGATTCCGGAGATCCCGAGGCCTTCCGCAGGGCGATCACCCCGAAAACCCGCGCGATCTACGCGGAGACGATCGGCAACCCAAAACTCGACGTGCCGGATTTCGCGGCGATCTCGAAAATCGCGCACGCGGCCGGGATCCCGCTCGTCGTGGACAACACCGTCGGCGTCGGGCTGGTGAAGCCGATCGACCACGGCGCGGACATCGTCGTCCTCTCGGCCACGAAATACGTCGGCGGCCACGGCACGTCGATCGGCGGCGTGATCGTGGACTCCGGGAAATTCAAGTGGGACAACGGGAAATTCCCGGAATTCACCGAGCCCGACCCGAGCTATCACGGCCTCGTCTTCTGGGACGCCCTCGGCAACGTGCCCGGCATGGGAAATGTCGCGTTCATCCTGAAAGTGCGCGTCCAGCTCCTGCGCGACATCGGCGCGGCGCTCAGCCCCTTCAACGCGTTCCAGTTCCTCCAGGGCCTCGAAACCCTGCCGCTGCGGATCCGCCAGCACTCGGAAAACGCGCTCGCCGTCGCCAGACATTTGAAAGGCCACCCGGCGGTCGCCTGGGTGGTCTACCCCGGCCTCGAGGACAGCCCGGGCCACGCCACCGCCGCAAAGTATCTGCGCGGCGGATTCGGCGGCATCGTGGGCTTCGGGATCAAAGGAGGGCTCGTCGCGGGGAAAAAATTCATCGACTCGGTGAAGCTGTTCTCGCACCTCGCCAACATCGGCGACGCGAAAAGCCTCGTCATCCACCCAGCCTCGACCACCCACCAGCAGCTCACGGCGGACGAACAGGAATCCACAGGCGTCACGCAGGATTACATCCGGCTCTCGGTCGGCATCGAAAACATCGCCGACATCCTCGCCGACCTCGACCAGGCACTCGATGCCGCGAAATAACCCCCCGGTCCGTCAGGCGGAAAATGACACCGGTCAGTCCCCATTTTTTACAGGCCGATCCTTGCTTTGGGGCATGGCCGGGATAAACTCGACTCATGTTTGCGGAACTTGACGTGAAGGCGCTCTCGAAAGTCGAAAAGCTGCGGCTGATCGAAACTCTCTGGGCGGATTTGACGGGGGATGCCTCCGAAATCACCTCTCCCCCATGGCACCAGGAGGCTCTCCGTGAAACCGAGCGACTCCACGCCGAAGGCAAGGCGTCTTTCTCCGATTGGAGTGAGGCCAAAGAGCGGATTCGTGCGGCGGTTTCGGGACGGTGAAAATCCGGGTTCTCGATCTTGCGGAGCGCGACCTGCAAGCGGGTTTCTTTTTTTATGAGGCCCAGCAACCCGGTGTCGGGGATTATTTTCTCGATTCGATGTATTCTGAAATTGAATCCCTTCTTCTCTACGCGGGAATTCACAAGCCGGTCTTTGGCTACCATCGACAGCTTTGCAGACGATTCCCGCATGCCATTTACTACAACGTGGATGGCGATAAAATTGCCATCTGGCGGGTGTTGGATTTGCGCCGTGATCCCACATGGATTGCCGACCAATTGAGGTCATCGTCATGAATCAGCTTCGCGACGACAAACCGACGACGCTTGGAACAAGGAGAACTCATGCCGCGAAATAACCCCCGGTCCGTCGGGCGCGTGCGCACGCAGTTTTTCCACGAAAAGGGAAAGTTCGGCATGCGGTGCGGGGCTTCCCTGAACGGCTTCACGCTCGCCTACGAGACGTATGGGAAGCCGGACGCCTCGCGTTCGAACGCGATCCTGGTTTTCCACGCGATGACCGGCAGCCAGCACGCAGCCGGCATCAACGCGGATGTCCCCGGCCTCGACGGGCGATGGACCGACGAAATGCATGTGGGCTGGTGCGATGACTTCATCGGGCCAGGCAAGGCTCTGGACACACGGAAATTTTTTGTCATCTGCGCCAACTACCTCGGCGGATGCTACGGCTCGACCGGCCCCGCCTCGAAAAAAGGCCGCAGGCGCTGGGGGGCGGATTTTCCCGTGATCCGTGTGGCCGACATCGTGGACTCGCAGATCCGGCTGCTCGACCACCTGCGCATCGGGGTTCTCCACGCGGCCATCGGGGCCTCGATCGGCGGATACCTCTGCCTCAGCCTCGCAACCAGGCATCCGGAGCGCGTGAAGATCGTCATCCCCATGGCGGTGGGACCCGAGACCACCGTCCTGCAGCGGCTGATGAATTTCGAGCAGATCACCGCCATCGAGCTCGATCCCGCATTCCGCAGCGGGTCCTACGACCCGAAATCCCCGCCGCGCGACGGTCTGGCAGCGGCGCGCAGGATCGCGCACAAAACATTCGTCTCGCTCGAAGACCTCCACGACCGCGCCCGCGGCGAAGTCAGCTACCACGGCACCCCGCCGTTCGGATGGTATGAGATGAACCACCCGGTGGAATCCTACCTCCTGCACCAAGGGCGGAAATTCGTCTCCCGCTTCGACGCGAACACCTACCTGCGGATCCTCGATGCCTGGCAGTGGTTCGACCTGCCGCAGGAGGCGGGAGCCGATGGCTTCGGCGATCTTTTCTCCCGCTGCAAGGGGCAGCGGTTCCTCGTTTTCAGCATCGACTCCGACGCCTCGTTTCCGCCCGCCGAACAAGGGCATCTGGTAAAAATGCTGGAAGCGGCGGACGTCCCCGTCACCTGGATCACCGTCCACTCCGGAAAAGGCCACGACTCGTTCCTCCTCGAACCGGCTCTCTTCACCCCCCACATCTCCCAGATCCTCGGCTGAGCACCGCTTCCCGATGACCTGATTTCCACGATGAAACCTTCCGCCAAACCGGATGCCACCCCGTCAAGCCATGTGGGGGGACAGCCCCAATCCGCGCGTAACGCCAACGATGGGAGGGCGAACCTCCGTGTGAGCCCATTTATTACGGCTCAGACGGAGCTTCGCCCTCCCAGGACGGAGCTTCGCCCTCCCTCGCGTTATCGACA
>Ga0172380_10001296_pt1 | contig 43236 bp, 36 predicted proteins | sample Leawe162metaG_FD_119747 | JGI IMG/M metagenome (GOLD analysis project Ga0172380, IMG submission 119747) | Leachate microbial communities from a municipal landfill in Southern Ontario, Canada - Leachate well 162 metaG | ecosystem: Engineered > Solid waste > Landfill > Unclassified | place...
GTTATTCTTCAACAGAGATTCTGATCTCTTTACTGCAATATAAACTCCCGAAGCCGAAGCTCCGGTTTCTTGGGGCCCATCTTCTACTTTGCTCACTATTCAGTTTTCAATGATCGCTGCGCCAAGGGATCTGACCCGAAGTCAGTCTTGGCCTCCGTCGTTGCGGAGAGCGGCAAATTAGTCGATCCCGTCCCCTCCGTCAACCATATTTTTTATTTTTTATTCACCAACCGAAAAAAATCACCCTATTCCGTTGAAATAAACTGAAAATTTTCTTGTTGACCTCCCTTACTCGCTTGTGACTTAATATAATATAGACCCTTTTTCCGTAACTACTAACCCAAAAATAAAGGCTCGTCGCCTTGGGGGGTGACCATGCATGAAGCGCTTTTCTACACCAAACCCGCTGACCACCCTGGCCATGTCCGCTGCCTGCTCTGCCGCCACCATTGCCTGATCGGGGAAGGCCGCCGGGGAATCTGCAGAGTTCGGGAAAATCGGGGGGGGGTTCTCTACAGTCTCAACTACGGTCGCTTGATCAGCGAAAACATCGACCCGATCGAAAAGAAGCCCATCTTCCATATGTTGCCCGGTTCCCTTTCCTATTCCATTGCCACGGTGGGCTGCAACTTCCACTGCAAACACTGCCAGAATTACGAGATCTCCCAGTATCCCCACCTTCATCCGGATATCCCCGGCACCCTGCGCACCCCGGCGGAAGTAGTCGAAGGTGCGCGACGATCCGGGTGTCAGTCCATCAGCTATACCTATGTGGAGCCCACCATCTTCTATGAATTCGCCCTCGATACCGCCAAACTGGCGAGGGAGGCAGGCCTGAAGAATATCTTTGTCAGCAACGGCTATACCGGGCCGGAAGCCACCAGGGACCTGGCTCCGTATCTTGATGCCAACAATATAGATCTCAAGGGGTTCACCGACAAATTCTACAAGGAGGTCTGCGGCGCCCGGCTGCAACCGGTCCTCGACACGATCCGACTGATGAAGGAGCTGGGGGTCTGGGTGGAGGTCACCACCCTGGTGATCCCGGGCTGGAACGATTCAGACGAGGAACTCACCGACATCGCCCTTTTTATCAAAAGTATTTCCGCCGACATCCCCTGGCACGTCAGCCGGTTCTGGCCCACCTACAAGATGACCGACCGCCCCCCCACCCCGCATTCCACGGTAATCCGCGCCAGAGAAATCGGTCTGAACGCAGGGCTGAACTATGTCTATGTCGGCAATATCCCAGACGACACCGGAGAAAATACCTACTGCCCAAACTGCAAGAAACTGGTCATCGAACGGACCGGCTTTACCATGACAAGGCAAGAGATGACCGGCGGAAACTGCAACCACTGCCAAGCGCCCATCGCCGGCATTTTTTAACCGGATGACGGATTGTTTGAGCGGATTATCAGTGCTTTTTTTGTAGTTTCATGACTAAACGAAACCCCTCACCAACCTGGTCCATTATCGCACTTGAGATGGGTGTGAAAGACAAGGTCATCGGCGTAACGGATCATCTCCGCATTTGCCATTCTCCCTCTTCAGTTGTCCGGCATACTCCCTTTACTGGAAGAAACGCAGGGTCTCAAGGGTTGCCACAGGAACCCGACTCTTCTATCAGCATGATTTTTGACAGCACAAACTAAGAATCAAGCGAAAAAAATACTACTTGTTAAAAATTATGCCGAGATATCAACCGAGTAGCTTGACCGAACACATTTGCCTTCCCGTTTGAACTTGCAGGCAAAGGTTGGATTAATATAAAATAGTATTATGCATCCTTTGAACAGAGGGGCGATAAATTTGTCCCCTTCTACAACTTTCTTGACGGGAGGAGAAAAATGCCGGTTCCATCAGTGTTCATAGCGGTATGTCTGGTTGTTACGATATTTCAGGGGGTCGGGCTTGCCGCCGGTCTTAACCCCGAGATGACTAAATTTGTGCAGGGGTTAGAGGCGCAGGCAAAAAAAGAGGCAAGTGGCTTTACCGGCTTTGATTATGAAAGAGGCAGAAGACTCTTTTTTGATGAGCGACCCAACGACAAGACCGGCACGATCGCCTGCGCCACCTGCCACACCGCTGATTTGAAGAAGGCAGGGAGGACGCTCGTTGGCAAGGTTATTGAGCCGCTCGCCCCTTCAGTCAACAAACTCAGATTGACCAATGTCAAGGATGTCGAAAAGTGGCTCTCGCGGAACTTCAAGCAGGTGTACGGCAGGGAGGGGACTGCTCTGGAAAAGGGCGACGCCCTGATGTTCATCAGCGCCCAATAAGCGAATAATCAAGGAGCAAACAGATGAATCTTTTTAATAAAGGTATTCTTTTCGCCGGGCTGTTTTCAACCATCTTCTCTTCCTTCGCCATGGTCGCTGAAGGGCATGCGGAGGGCTCTGCTGAGATATTGGGGCAGGTATCGAGCGCAATTTACCTCAAGGAGTGCGGCGCCTGTCATCTTGCCTACCAACCGCAGTTTCTTCCCAAGCGCTCGTGGGAGAAGATCATGGGCGCCCTTGACACGCATTTCGGTGACAACGCAGCCCTTGATGAGGCGACTCGGGCTGAGATACTGGCCTATGTCGTCAAGAACAGCGCCGAGACAAGTTCAGCAAAAGTGTCCCGCAAGATACTTGCCTCTCTCGGCAGCACTGAAGTCCCGCTCAGAATAACTGAGACCTCGTACTTCAAGAGAAAGCATCGCGAAGTGCGGGCCGAGGTCTTCAAGAGGAAGTCAATCGGTTCGCCTGCAAACTGTGGCGGTTGCCATGTGACCGCGGCAAAGGGCGACTACGACGAGAACAAGGTGAAGATTCCCAAGAACTGACCCGGAGCAATGTTCAGCATCCATGATGATCAACGGAATAATCCATATGTAAGAGAGGCCATGTGATGAATAAAATCAAGGTCCGAGACCTTCAGACCCGGATCTTTCATTGGTCCCTCGTGGTCTTTATCCTGTGCTCTCTTGTCACAGCCAACATGACCCGTTTTTTCGGCTTTAATCTGGTCAATCAAGATGCCTGGCTTTCCTTTCATCTCGGCGTCGGAACTGCCGTAGGAATACTCCTGGCCTTCAAGATATTCTGGGGGTTCTTCGGGTCCCACTACTCAAGATTCAGCTCTCTGCATCTATCTCGGCAGGATCTCCTCAGATATCTTAATTCCGTAAGAAAAAATATTAAGACTTCCTACCCTGGCTATAATCCTGCGGCCTCGTGGTGCGTACTCTTGATAATCGTCTGCGGAATGTTGGCGGTGCTTTCAGGGGTTGCCGTTTTCAGCCTTGATGAAGGCAGGGGGGTGTTCAGATTCCTTTACCGTCATTTTTATGAGTTTGCCACCCCCTTGAAGCTGGCGCACCTTGGGGTTGTTTATCTTCTGCTGGCAATCATCTTTGCCCATATATCGATTGTTTTGCTCGAGGCGCTAAAGCACAAGACGGGCATTATCGCCGCCATGTTTACAGGGGAGAAGCCTTCCTCTGCCAAAGGGATATCCTTGACTACGACCAAGCCCTTGACCCTGCTATCTTTCGCATGGGTACTGTCTCCACTCTTTGCGGTATTTCACCTCTCTACCGCAATGGGCACAACGCAGCCGGCGGCACTGGCCATCCCCCCCATCTACAAAAAGGAGTGCGCTGCCTGTCATATGGCCTTTCCGCCCAATACGCTCCCGGCGGAAAGCTGGAAGAGCATGCTGGCAAATCTCCAGGACCATTTCGGAGACGACGCCTCCATCGATGAGTCCCTAAAAAGAGAAATCGAGCAATTTCTTGTAAAAAACGCGGCGGAGTACTCCCTTGAGGAATCGTCGATCAAATTCATCCGCTCAATCGGCAAGGATAATCCTCCCCTGAGAATAACCGCCATCCCGTATTGGCAAGAAAAGCATAAGACGATACCGCAAGAGATCTACCGGCGTGGGAGCATTAAGTCCAAGATAAACTGCATCGCCTGTCACAAATGGTCAGAATACGGCGCCTTCGATGACAGTGACATCCGAATTCCAAGGAACTAATGGTTTGCCCAAGGGCACAGAAGCAAGGTATACGGCGGGCATTAAAAATAATAATAGAAAAGAATGCTCCCTAGGCTTCCCAGGCCCACCGTAATGAGGAAGGGTACTCCAAGGCTGATCATGTATGAGCATACAACAACATAGGTTTAGGCTTGGCATTTTATGTAGAAAGTCAAAATGTCAAGCCTGCCCCCCCTGCTGCTCGCCGCCTGGGTGACCAAATTGTTCGCTGATTCATCTATTTTTATATTTTTTTACCACTTCTTCCATGTCAATATTTTCAAGGGCTGCCACAACTGCCGCATATGCCTTCTGAGAGTATCTCTTGTGAATTTGTGACCCGATTTTTATGATTTTAAAGTATTCATCTGACTTTTGAAGCTTAAGATGCCAAACCAAGGCAAGCAATTTATACATGGTCAGTCCAACCTTGTCGGCGAGTTTTTGTGCGCCTAACGAGTAATAGTCGAGTTCATTGACCCTTTTTACCGCAAGGACTGTCGCTCCTGGTGTGCCCTCTGGTACAAGATGAACTGCATCTCCTTCCTTTTTCGTTATCCGAATATCGACATTTATACCGGATCCGGTTGTTTCTAATTGAAGGCTGGCAACCCCTGGGAAAATATCTTGCCATGATTTTCCATCTCTTACGTCACGAACCATTTTCCTTAATTCAAATTCGTCAGGCTGAGATCTAATGCCTTCAAGGGAAGCCTCAACAATGGCAAGTGATTTTAGTTTTGACTTTGCTTCGATTTGGCGGCGAGAATTTGTTTTTAATAATTTTTGGATTTCTTTGAAATCTGCCTCTACCATTGTATGCAAATCTCTCGGTGGTTCTGTAGATACCGGGAGTACCCTTTCCGGCATATAGGAGGTCAATTCTTCTTTAAACTCTTGCCTAAGTAAATCTCGAAAAAGAGTTACACCCGCCTGACTGTACATATAAAGTTCTTGCTCAGACAATTCTACAATATCGTGCTGTGCAGCATCGCGGAAACTGTTGATAATTTGAATAGTTAGCCCCTGTTCTTCTGTTAAACATTTGACTTCTGGTTGAGAGATGCATTTTCTTACACATTTTTCGTGGCCAATTGTTTCTCTCTCGTATGCTTCTCGTATCTTGCCACCTTTATGCAAAATTATGGCTTTTAGTAATAATTCAAAGGCCCTGTCGAGGAGAATTAAAACCGCTTCTTTTCTCCCTCTGTCCCATGGATTATTGAAATGACTGATGGACAAAATCAACGAGTCTACCGCCTTTTCGAAAAGTAATTTTGCTTGTTTCTTCATTTTTATTTTTTACAGCGAACATATTAGACAGAATTATGGCTCATACACGGAATCTGGAAATTCTGCATAGCAACCTTATCATATGGATATCCTGCCAGAATCACTGGCGGTTTTTGCTGGTAAGGCAGAAGAAGGCAGGATGGCAGCCGGTGGAAAATATTGCATCATCATGATAGGCAGACTGTAGCAACATTCCGTGGCGTTGTACAAGGAAAAATCATCGGCAGGCAGTGGTTGGGACAGAAGCTTTCCCGTTGTAGGCGTTGAGCGGGGGGCATTGCTTGCTTGCTATCTTTCAAGTCAGCCGGACGGCCTCAGCAAGATGCAGCACTCCGCTCAGCGATCCTCGGCGGCCGCTTCGTTTTTGGCAAAAAAACCGCAGGCCCGCTCCCTGGCTTCTTCCAAATTGTCGCTGGATTGCACGGCCGAGGCCAGGTGATGGCCGAATGGATAATTTTTGGCGAAATAATGGGTGAATTCCTTGAGACGGCCCAGCCTGCGCTCCGGCAGGAAGCTTTCCTCAAGCAATTCGATGAAGCGCAGATAGAGGGCCGGTTTATTCACCGCCCCGACCTCCGGCCCGAGGCCGTACAGCCCATGGGCCAGCTCGGCGAAGAGCCAGGGGCGGATCGCCGCACCCCGACCGAGCATGAGGCCGTCCGCCCCTGATTGGGCCAGACAGCTTTTGGCGTCCGCCAGCGAGAAGATCCCGCCGTTGGCCACCACCGGGATCTTTACCCAGCCCTTGACCTTGCCGACCCACGGCCAGCGCGGCTTACGGACGAATGGCTCGCCCCGCAGCCGGGCATGGACGCTCAGCAGGTCGATCCCCTCCCCCTCCAGCATCCGGCAGAAATCGCGCAGCCTTTCCTCATCCAGGGTCTCGCCCAGCCGGATCTTGGCGGTAAGGGGCAGATCGGTTTCTTTTCTCGCCGCCGCCACCAGAGCCCGCACCAGGGCGGGCTCCTCCATAAGCCGGCTGCCCGCGCCCATGCGGCGGACGGTGGGGGCCGGGCAGCCCAGGTTGAGGTCGATGGCCTCGGCTCCCAAGGTGTGGAGCTTGGCGATGGCCGGGGCGACCTCCGCTTCCCGGCTGACCAGGAGCTGATAGGAGAGAGGGGTTTCCTGGGGGCTGCGCACCAGATAAGGAGAGATTTGCGGATTTTCCGAGGGCAGCCGGGCGGCGGAGAGCATCTCGGTGGACAAGAGGCCGATGCCCCCCAGCTCGAGAATGAGCCGACGCAGGGCCGAGTGGGTCAGTCCGGCCATGGGGGCGAGCAGAAGCGGCGGGGAAATCTCCAGGCCGCGCAGACGGATGGGGCCGTTCATTGGCTGAAGATTCGCTTGGCCAGCCCGACAAGCTTTGACTCGTGCTTCCGGAGAAAATCGAGATCAACCTGCCCGATCAGCTCCGGCCGCTGTTCGAGAAGAAGAGAAATGGCGATTTCCGCGCCGCCCATGGTCAACTCCTGACAGCTTGCCCCCTTGCCTTCCTTCCGGCGCTTCAACAAAACCCGGCAGCAGGTGACCCCGAAACGGGCCTTGAAGCGGTCATGCGCCTCTTTGACCAGCGACTTGAACTCCTTTTTTTTCATTCCCCCTGCCCGGCGCGGGCCAAGAAACAGCCCCAACCCTATGCCCGCCCCGGCCAGCCCGCCGCAAACGCAGCCGGCCCCGCCCATGCCATGACAAAAGCCGGAGCCGAGGCTGGCCGCCACCTCTTCGCTCAAGGGGCCGCCCAGCGACTGATTGTGCAGATAAATAACCGTTTCGGAGCAGCAGTAGCCCCGCGCCTCATAGATATTGCCGGCCCTCTGGCCAAACAGCGCCACAATCTCGGCCGCGCTTTCCTGATTTTTCATCTTTTATCCACAAGCAAAAATTGGCTCAAAACTTATCAATCCGGCCTTGGCCGGAAATATTCGCCCCCACGGCACAACCACCGCATATAACACAAAATTTCTGCCAAATCATGCAGAATTCCGGTTAGCGCCGCAGGTCGCGTTTGAGCAGGGTCAGCATGATAAGCAGAGTGGCAAAAATCATGAGAACCGGGCTGAATATCCACATGAACAAGGGGACAAGAAAATAGTAGCCGCGCATGCCCATGGAAAAATGGATCCCGGAAGAGCGGAAAATCCGGGAGAGCAGGAGCGTGGAATCACCGCCCTCTATCTCGTCCAGCTTTTCCTTGGGAATGTTGAGGATGAGGGACATATAGTTCACTTCCCGGATATGGCTGGTAAAGTTGAAAAAGCAATACCACAGGGTCACGATGATCAGCAGCACCTTCAACAGCTCCACCGCTGGTTCCGCCGGCGGGCCGGGCCGGAAAACCCGCAATGTTTCCAACAGGCCGTGCAGATTACCCAACAGACTGAAGGCCCCCATGATGAGAATGATGGAGGTGGAAGCCAGAAAAGAAGCGGTCATGATGTTATTGCGCAGGGTCTGCACGGTGACCAGGCTGTTTTTGTCGCCGGAATGAACGGCGATCCAGGCGTTGCGGTAGGCCTGAAGCTTGCCGAGATAAAGCCGATCGGGCCGGGCGCGAAGCATCAAGCCCAAGAAGGAGCGGTAGCCAAGCACCGCCAGCCCGAAGAGCAGCAAGGCCAACCAATCGAGAACAGAAATTCGGCCGCACAACTCCAGAAAAGGGGAAACGGCAGGAAGCATTGACGACCCTCGCTATTGTCTTATTTTCCCAATGTTAAAAGAGGCTCGCAACCCTCAGACGGTAGTTGCGAGCCTCTTTGTTGTAACCAATCACGGGGGGAAAAGCCCCTAAAAATCAAAACACCACGGAATAAGCGGCTACAGGGTGCCGCAAGATGTGGTGCCCTGTGGCCGCTTACTGTCTGCTACCCCTTGGTGAAAACAAGCCCTGTCTCGCCGCGGTCCACCACGATGGTGTCGCCCTCAACAAAGGTGCCGTCCAGGATCTTCATGGCCAGGCCGTCCTGGACATAGCGCTGGATGGCGCGCTTGAGGGGCCGGGCTCCGAAACTGGGGTCGTAGCCAACCTCGATCAGGTACTCCTTGGCCGGTTCGGTCAGGCTGACGCTGTACTTCTGCTCGGCCAGCCGTTTGGTGAGCAACCCCACCTGGATATCGATAATCCGGGCGAGATGCTCCCTCCCCAGGGAATGAAAGATGATAATCTCGTCGATCCGGTTTAAAAATTCGGGCCGGAACTGGGCATGGAGGATGGCGTCGATCTGGGTCTGCATCTCGGCGCGGCGGCTCTCGCCCATCTCCATGATCATCTGGCTGCCGAGGTTCGAGGTCATGATCAGGATGGTGTTCTTGAAATCCACGGTCCTGCCCTTGCCGTCGGTCATTCGGCCGTCGTCCAATATCTGCAAAAGGACGTTGAACACATCCGGGTGGGCCTTCTCGATCTCGTCAAAGAGGATGACCGAATAGGGCCTGCGCCGCACCGCCTCGGTGAGATAGCCGCCCTCCTCGTAGCCCACGTAGCCCGGAGGCGCGCCGATCAGGCGGGCGACCGAATGCTTTTCCATGAACTCGGACATATCGATACGGATCATCGCTTTTTCGGTGTCAAAGAGGAAATGGGCCAGGCTCCGGGCCAGCTCGGTCTTGCCCACCCCGGTGGGGCCTAAAAAGATAAAGGAGCCCAGGGGCCGGTTGGGGTCCTGCAGCCCGGCCCGGGCGCGGCGCACCGCGTTAGCCACGGCGGTGATCGCCTCGGTCTGCCCCACCACCCGGCGAGCCAGTTCGACATCGGCCTGGACCAGCTTTTCCTTTTCCCCGGAGAGCAAGCGGTCCACCGGGATGCCGGTCCACTTGGCCACCACCTGGGCGACATCCTCCTCGTCCACCTCTTCCTTGAGCATCTTGCGATCCTTCTGGATCTCGGCCAAATGGGCGTTTTCGCCGGTCAGTTGTTTCTCAAGCTCCACGATTCTGCCGTAACGGATCTCGGCCACGCGGCTGAGATCGCCCTGGCGTTCAGCCTGCTGCTCAGCCACCCTGGCCTCGTCAATGTTGCTCTTGATGGTGCGGATTTTCTGGATGATATCCCGCTCCAGATGCCAGTGGCCCTTCATCGCGGTCAGGGTTTCATTGAGTTCGGCCAGCTCCGCCTCGATCTTGGCCAGCCGCTCTTTCGAGGCGGCGTCGCTTTCCTTTTTCAGGGCCTCCCGCTCGATCTCCAGCATGATCTTCTTGCGCTCCACCTCGTCGATCTCGGTGGGCATGGAATCGATCTCGATCCGCAGCCGGGAGGCCGCCTCGTCGATGAGGTCGATGGCTTTGTCCGGCAGAAAGCGGTCGGTGATGTAGCGGTTGGACAGGGTGGCCGCCGCGACGGTGGCCGAATCCTTGATCCGCACCCCGTGGTGGACCTCGTATTTTTCCTTGATCCCGCGCAGGATGGCGATGGTGTCGTCCAGCGACGGCTCCTGGACCAGAACCTGCTGGAAGCGGCGCTCAAAGGCCGCATCTTTTTCAATGTATTTGCGATACTCGTTCAAGGTGGTGGCGCCGACGCAGTGCAGCTCGCCCCGGGCCAGAGCGGGTTTGAGCATGTTGGAGGCATCCATGGCCCCTTCCGCGGCCCCGGCCCCGACCAGGGTGTGGATCTCGTCGATGAAGAGGATCACCTCGCCGGCCCGCTTCTCCACCTCTTTCAAGACCGCCTTGAGCCGGTCCTCAAACTCGCCCCGGTACTTGGCCCCGGCCACCAGCGCGCCCAGATCGAGGGAAAGCACCTGCTTGTTGCGCAGGCTTTCCGGCACGTCGCCGTTGACGATCCGCTGGGCCAGCCCCTCGACGATGGCGGTCTTGCCAACCCCCGGCTCGCCGATCAAAACCGGATTGTTCTTGGTCCGCCGGGAAAGCACCTGAATCACCCGGCGCACCTCGTCATCCCGGCCGATTACCGGGTCAAGCTTGCCTTGCCGGGCCACGTCGGTAAGGTTGCGGGCGTATTTTTCCAGGGCCTGGTACTTCTCCTCAGGGTTGGGGTCGGTGACCCGCTGACTGCCGCGGATGGCGACCAGAGCCTGCAAAAAGGCCTCCCGGCTCACCCCTTTGCGCTTGAAGGCCTGGGCCGCCGGAGAATCCCGGTCGTCAAGCAGGGCGAGGACCAGATGCTCCAGGCTGACGTACTCGTCCTGCATCTCACCGGCCACCTTGAAAGCCCGGTCCAGCAGGGCCTGGAACCGTTTCCCGGCATAGGCCTGGGTGTAGCCGCCCCCGCTCACCTGGGGCAGCTTGATCAGCAGCGCCTCCATCTCCTGCCTCAGCTCGGCCGGGTTCACCCCCATCTTCTGGAGAATGGGAACCACAACCCCTTCGGGCTGGTCGAGAAGAACCTTCATCAGATGCTCGGGCTGCACCTCCTGATGTCCCTTGCTCTGGGCCAGATTCTGGGCAGCCTGCACCGCCTCCTGCGATTTCACCGTGAATTTGTCAAACTGCATAGCCGTTGCTCCTTAAGCAGAAGGAAATGGACACCCAAGCGCCCCGCTCTGTATTGCAACTAACCGTAAGCTCACCCCCAACCGCTGTCAAGGGCGGCACGTCAAACTATTGACAACTACAGTCCGAACTTGATTTGCCCGGTATGTCCGACCAGAAGAGGCACCAGGGTCACTGGTCCCGCCGTTGGCGGGATGCCCGAAGTTTATGCCCCGCAGGGGGTACTCCTCGATGCTGCCGGGGCTTTGCAAACTCACGGAGTTTATGCCCCTTGCGGGGTACTCAAACCGTGCAAATCCCCTTTCGGTAGCCTCTCTGGTACTCGGCTGCGTGCCAAGGGGAATTCTCTTCCCTCCCCATTTGTCCTGCCGCGCCTCGCAGGCGGGGGCGAAAAAGACGCGGGAACTGTCTGAGGGCGAAGCCCGAGTTTTTCCGCGTCCCGCCCCCGGCGAGAAGCAAGGGAAGCCCGCAGGGCCAGGACTGGTTGGGGTGCCCTTTTCTTGTTTCTTCTTTTGGGCATGCAAAAGAAGAAAAAGGGAGCAACGGAAATGTCATCGTTATTATTTCCGTCATTCCCGGACAAACCTTTTTACCCAGCCACCCCACATAACCTTTGCATTCCCGAATCTCTCGGGGATATATAGAGCTTGCCTCTTTACACTCCATCATCAGGATAGCACATGCCCGATCTTGCCGTGCTTATTTTCATTATAACCTATCTCGGCGTAGCCCTTGGCCGGATTCCCGGCCTGATGCTGGACCGAACCGGCATCGCCCTGCTGGGGGCCATCGCCATGATCGCCAGCGGCGCGGTGCCGCTTACGGCGGCCATGGCGGCCATCGACCTGCCCACCATTATCCTGCTTTACGCCCTGATGGTGCTTTCCGCCCAGCTCCGGCTGGGCGGCTTCTACACCTGGGTCATCCGGCGCACCACCGGAATCCTGGGCCGGCCCCGGCTTTTTCTCCTAGCCTCCATGCTGGCAGCCGCCCTGCTTTCCGCCCTGCTGGCCAACGATATCGTCTGCCTCGCGTTCACCCCGGTCCTTTGCCTCGTTCTACTGAAAAAGGGACTCAACCCCCTGCCCTTTCTCCTGGGCTTGGCGGCGGCCAGCAATATCGGCTCGGCCGCCACCATCATCGGCAACCCGCAGAACATGCTAATCGGCCAGGTCGGCGGGCTGCACTTCGGCAGCTTCCTGATCTGGTGCGGGCCTCCGGCGCTGATCGCCCTGGCCGGCGCCTACTTCATTCTCTGCCGGATCTACCAGGGCCGCTTTGCCATGGCTCCGGCGCCCCAGGCCATAGAGCAGACCGCCGAATGGCCCGAGTTCGACCGCTGGCAAAGCAGCAAGGGATTGCTCGCCATGCTGGTTCTGGTCGGCCTTTTCTTCACCCCCATTCCCAGAGAGCTTTCCGCCATCACCGTGGCCGGCATCCTGCTGTGCAGCCGAAAGATGCACTCCCGTCGGATCATGGAACTGGTGGACTGGCATCTCCTTACCATGTTCTGCGCCCTGTTCATCGTGGTCCACGGCATTGCCAGCCGCAACATTCCCGGCCTGCTCATGGAGGCCATGAGTCAACATGGCCTGACCATCACCAATCTTTTTGCCCTCACCGGGATCTCCGCTCTGCTGAGCAACCTGGTCAGCAATGTGCCCGCCGCCATGCTCCTGGTCCAATTCCTCGACCCTCGTGTGCCGGAGCAGTGGTATGTCCTGGCCCTGTCCAGCACCTTTGCCGGAAACCTGGTCATCATCGGCAGCATCGCCAATCTCATCGTCATCGAGCAAGCCAGGGAATTTAAGATCGAGATCAGCTTTAAGGAACACGCCCGGGCGGGTATCCCGATCACGCTTTTCTCTCTGCTTGTTCTGGTTTTGCTGCTATATTCAGAAGCCGTAACCAGATAAGCACGGTATCCTGCCTGGTTCGTTGCCGCCTTTTACTCACCTCTTTCAGGGAACTTCCCGTATGAAAAGCCTCTGGCTTGCCACTCTCAGCGAAAAAAACCTGGGGGTCATCCAAGACTGGCTGTTCCGCCATGTCCTGACCTACGATAACCTTGTCCAGGCGCTGGTTATCGCCTGCGCCCTGCTGGTCGCTTTTCTGGTCGGCAACAGAATCAAACAAAAATTTTCCGGGCCCGTTCTGCCCCAAAAATTTTTCGGCCAGCTCATCGCGGCCGTATTGCCTCTTGTTGCGCCTTTGCTCTGGCTTTTCCTGCAACTGCTCTCGCTGCTGGTCGCCGTGGAAGCCCAATGGCCGCACGATCTGCTCACCATTGTCGTCAATCTGCTAGGGGTTTGGATCATTATCCATACCACTTCCCTGTTTTTCAACAACACCGCCTGGGTCAGACTGATTGCGGTCCTCGCCTGGACCCTTGCCGCCCTCAACATCCTCGACCTGCTGGACCCGGCCGTCAAGCTGCTCGACCGTCTCTCCCTCAAGTTCGGCAAGATGCAGATTTCCCTGCTCACCATGCTCACCGGCTTCCTGACCCTGGTCCTGCTGCTTTGGGGGGCGCGGCTTCTCTCCCATCTGCTCGAAAAGCGGATCCGGGAGAACTCGGCGCTCTCTCCTTCCATCCAGGTCCTGTTCATCAAGCTCTCCAAGATTACCCTCATCACCGCCGCCATCCTGGTGGGGCTACGGAGCGTCGGCCTCGACCTCACCGGCTTTTCCATCTTCACCGGCGCGGTCGGCGTGGGCATCGGCTTCGGCCTGCAAAAAATCTTTTCCAATCTGATCAGCGGCATCATCCTCCTGCTGGACAAATCGATCAAGCCGGGCGACGTGATCACCGTGGGCGAAACCTATGGCTGGGTAAACTCGCTCGGCGCCCGCTATACCTCGCTCATTGCCCCGGACGGCAAGGAATTCCTGATCCCCAATGAGGATCTGATTACCCAGCAGGTGGAAAACTGGTCGTTCAGCAACAGCACGGTCTGCCTGAAGATTCCGGTGGGCATTGCCTACAGCTCGGATGTGCGCAAGGCCATGGCCCTCTGCGAAGAGGCGGCCAGGCAGACAGAAAGGATCATTTCGGAGCCGCCGCCTCAGTGCCTGCTCGTCGCCTTTGGCGAGAGTTCCGTTGATCTGGAGCTGGGCGTCTGGATCAACGATCCGGTCAACGGGGTGAAGAATGTGAAGAGCGATGTGCTGATAAAGATCTGGGAGACCTTTCAAAAGGAAGGCGTGGAGATCCCCTTTCCGCAAAGGGAGATCCACCTCAGAACCATGCCGCCAAAATTGGAGGCATAACGCGGGAAAAAAGGAATGTCCCCTCTCCCCCGGCGGGAGAGGGCTAGGGAGAGAGGGAACGTCCCTGGTCCGAAGCCATCGCCAAACCGGACACTACTCCGTTACACCTCGAAGGCCTGGTGTGGGTCCGGAATCTCCACCTGGGCAAAGCCCAGCTCCTGCCGCAGGCTCTCGGCCAGGGCGGTGGCTGCCTCCTCTTCGCCGTGTACCACAAAGGTTCGGGCCGGTTTCTTCTCCATGGCCCCGGCCCAGGCCAGCAGCTCATCGCGGTCGGCATGGCCGCTGAAGCCGGTCAGGGTTTCCACCTTGGCCCGCAGTGGAAACTCCTCGCCATAGATCTTGACCGTTTCCTCCCCCTCGACAATTTTACGGCCCAGGGTATGGGGCGCTTGCCAGCCGGTGACCAGGATGGTGTTTTTCTGGTCGCTGATGCGCCGCCGCAGATGATGGAGAATGCGGCCTCCCTCCATCATGCCGCTGGCGCTGATGATGATGGCCGGCTCCCGCAAAAAATTAAGCTCCTTGGACTCCTCCACGGACTGGGTGTAGCTCAGGGTGTCAAAGCCAAAGGCATTGCTGTGGTTGCCTGCCAACAAAAATTCCCGAATCTCGTTGTCATAGGTTTCCGGATGCAGCCGGAAGATATCCGTGACCCTGGTGGCCAGCGGGCTGTCCACATAAATGGGGAGCCTGGGAATATCGCGCTTCAAAAACAGTTTGTGCAGGGCATAGACCAGCTGCTGGGTTCTCCCCACGGCAAAGGCCGGGATCAGCAGCACCCCGCCGCGGCGGTAGGTGTCATTGACAATTCGTTCCAGTTCTTTTTCCGACTCGGGATAGGGCGGATGCTGCCGGTTGCCGTAGGTACTCTCCATGATCAGGATATCCGCCCCTTCGCTCAGGACCGCCGGATCCTTGATGATCGGGATCCCGCTCCGGCCGATGTCCCCGCTGAAAACCAGGCGGAGATCGCTCCCTTGCTCCTGGTCATGGATGTCGAGAATCACGTTGGCGCTACCCAGCATATGGCCCGCATCCACCAGGGTAAGATAGACCCCGGGCACGATCTCCCGTCTGCGGTTGTAACTGATGCCGACGAACTGGTCCATGGCCGCGGCCGCATCCTCCCTGGTGTAAAGCGGCTCAAACTCCTTCTGCTTGTTGCGCCGACGCAGCTTGTTGGTAAACTCCACGTCTTTTTCCTGGATAAAGGCGGAATCCATGAGCATCACCGCGCAGAGATCGCGGGTGGCGGAGGTGCAGACGATATCGCCGCGAAAGCCCCGTTTTACCAAGCTAGGGATGTTGCCGGAATGGTCGATATGGGCGTGGGACAGAACCAGGCAATCGATATCCTTGCCCGCGCCAAAGCCGGTGCGGTTGAGTTCGAAGGCCTCCTTGCGCTTGCCCTGGAACAAGCCGCAATCAAGAAGAATCCGCTTGCCGTTTACCTCGAGCAGATGCTGTGATCCGGTAACGGTTTTCGCCGCGCCGTGGAAGGTAAGTTTCATGGCTGTGCTCCTGTGTTGGTAAAGGTGGTATACCTTCAGGATACAGAACCGGCGGGGAAAACAGAAGAAAATATTTGGTGCGCATGGCTCTGCGGATGCACGGGCGGCAAACCGTTCCGCGTGTTATCCGATCCTGATTTTTCCTCGCATGTCTGAAACGAAGATAATTCTTGAATTGCTCCATGGTGTCAGGCAGACAGATAATACTCCGGATAAAATTAGCCGTGATTATATAGCTTGCTCGATAATATTATTGTTAGGCCAAGAACCTGTATCGAACCAACAATGATGAACCCAACCTTTCACGCTCTGCTCAAGGCGTAAGCTTCGACCGCCAAAAAACGCAGAAATTTTTGGGTGACTTTTTTTGCTGTAGACTTTTTGCTTGTTATGCCCGCTAATTTTGCTGTAACCTGACATTCGTACTGTGCAGGTTATAGTGGGGAAGAAGCCGGAGAGGTAACAATGCTTGGCTCGACTGAAGTTTCCGTCGCGGGACAGTGAGGCGAGAAACTGCTTGAAGAATACCCGACAATGAAAGAAATGAATGCGGGAACAGGGTCCGTAGAGAGATAAGAAGCAGCGGCCCTCTGCTTCTCTCAAAAGCTGCTTTTCAAAACCCACTAGCGAAGTTGAAAAATCGCAACAGAGGGGGAAGTCATTCAAGGCCACCTTGATGTTGGATAAGCGTGGTCGTTTACTTGCTTTCTTGCTGGCAACTCGCTCGCCTCGCTGAATCGCCTGCTGCACCGAAAAGATCCTTAACCACTTGACGGATTGGACATGAAACGATTCCTGCTCGCGGTGGTGTTCACCCTGTGTCTGTGTTTTCCCCTGTCCGGGCATGCCGCATCGGATACGCCCATGGCCATTGTCGACGAGCAGATTGCGGCGCATGTCGGGCAAAGCGGGATATATGTTTTGGAAACGGGCATGGAGGCGCTGGTGGCTCGTGCCTGGCTGGCCGACCATGCCCGGCATTCGATTGAGGTGCAATACTTCATCTGGAGTACGGACAATATCGGCATCCTGGCCTCGGAGGCCTTGCTACGCGCGGCGGATCGCGGGGTTCTAGTGCGGGTTATCGTGGATGATCTGCTCATTGATGCCCCGGACAAGGCCCTGCTCGCCCTGACAAAACACCCCAACATTGATATCCGCATCTATAACCCGAAGCATTCCGTCGGCACCCCGATGCACAAGTGGGTATTGAACGTGGTCACGGATTTTCGCGGCATGAATCAGCGCATGCACGACAAAACCTTCATCGTTGACGGTAAGCTGGCCATTACTGGCGGGCGCAATATGGCCAATGAGTATTTTAACTACCATCATGAATACAACTTTCGCGATCGTGATGCTCTGGTATTGGGCGAGGTGGTCAAGTCGATGCGGGAAAGTTTCGAACGTTTTTGGAGCAGCGAATTGAGCGTGCCTGTCGAGGAGCTCTATGACGGCCTCGGGTTGATGCAAAAAAATGTGCAGGTGGATGATGAGGAGATAAAACGTCTGTACAAAGAGTTGCACGTGTATGCAGGCTCGGAGAACAATTTCTCCCCCGAGGTGCGTGCCGCCATCGAGGCCGTGCCGACAGCTTTTCCCCGGCTTGCCGAAGAGCTGGTCTGGGATGAGGTAAAGTTTATCAGCGACAATCCCGGGAAAAACAAGAACAAGATCAGTTTGGGGGGCGGGGGATTGAGCAGCATCGCCCTGGCGAAACTGATCGAGGACGCTCGTGGCCATATTGTTATCCAGTCACCCTACCTGGTGTTGTCCGACAAGGCCATGGAACTGTTCGGAAAGGCCATCGCACGGGGGGTGCGCGTACGGATCAATACCAATTCCCTGGCCTCCACCGACAATCTTCAGGCCTTCAGTGGTTATCGCAAGCAGCGGGAGGCCTTGCTCAAAATGGGGTTGGAAATTTTTGAATACAGACCCGATCCGGAGGGGCAGAGCCGGCTGCTGCAGCAGGTGGTGAAGACGAATGCCGCTTCTCCCATCATCTCCCTGCATGCCAAGACCATGGTGGTGGATTCGGAAACCGTTTATATCGGCACATTCAATGTCGATCCGCGTTCGGAGAATCTCAATACCGAGGTCGGGGTGATTGTTAAAAATCCAGGACTGGCAAGCGCTGTCGAGGCCAAGATAGAAACCGATATGCAGCCGAGCAACAGCTGGGACGCAGCGAAGGACGACCCCGATCAGTATGGGTCGCTTGCCAAGCGCAACAAGGTACGGATTTGGCAGTCTTTGCCAATCAAGCCTTTGTTGTGAAAAATGGTGCCTGGTTCTAACCGGAACTTATTTCCCTGGCCAACAGAAAGCCCTTGTCAATTGATTCATCTTCTATATGGTGGGTGGTCCGCGCCCAATTCAAAATTAGGGAAGGGCGGACGTTGCTTGCTCATTAGCTATCACCTTGGCTTGCCGTGGCGGGTGGCCGGCCAAAAAAAACAAAGGAGAAGAGGATGCATGGGTTCAAATTGTTTGCTCGGATAATTTTAGTTCTGTTGCTGGCGGGCTCTCTTGCCGGCTGCGCCGCCTTTTATGGTCGTCACCGAACGAGTCACTTTACCAGCAGTGTAGTTGAGTACCTTTACCAGGACAAACAGCAAGCCGATACACCTACTATCCCTCGGCTTTCCTTGCCCCTGCGAGTGGGGATTGCCTTCGTGCCGACCTCGAAGAACAAGCCCTGGCGCGGTCGCTTGAGCGAAAAAGAACTGATGGAGTTGATGGAGCGTATTTCGGCAGAATTCAAAAATCTTCCCTTCGTCAAAAGCATCGAAATGATCCCCTCCGCGTACCTTACCGCTGGCGGCGGTTTTACCAACCTCGACCAGATTCGGGCGATGTACGGAGTCGATGTGATCGCATTGCTCTCCTGCGATCAGGTACAGCATACCGACGAGGGCCTCCTTTCGCTTTCGTACTGGACAATTGTCGGCGCCTACCTCGTCAGGGGTGAGAAAAACGATACCAACACCATGCTTGACGCCGCCGTTTACGACATCTCAAGCCGGAAGCTGCTTTTTCGTGCGCCGGGGGTCAGCCAAGTTCGCGGCTCGGCAACCCCGGTGAATCTGAGTGAGCAATTGCGCGCCGATTCCGTGCAGGGTTTTCAGGGCGCAGCCGACAATCTCGTCATCAACCTGCGGGATCAGTTGGCGCAGTTTCAGGTGAGAGTCAGAGAGAAACCAGACGCCTACACGGTTGTTCACAAGCCCGGTTATACCGGCGGCGGCAGTATCGGGGCGTTTTTCTCCCTCCTGCTGCTTGCTTTTGGCGCAATCGCTCTGGTCGCCGGTCGGAGGGGCTTATGTCGCGGTTTCCGGCCATAACCTTGGTGATGGCCTCGGCTGCCTTGGTTATCCATGCCGTTCCGCAGCTTCAGCGGGATTGTGTCTATGACCGGCACCTTGTTCTTGCCGGCCAGTGGTGGCGCCTGTTCACCGCGCCTTTTGTTCACTTTTCCGTAAGCCATCTCTGCTGGAATCTCTTGGTTTTGGTCGCGGCCGGCACTACTGTTGAACTTGAAGGATACCGGCGATTCGGATGGGTGGCGCTGCTGAGTATCGCCGTTCCCGGCGTCTTGTTTCTGGCAAGCAAGCCGGAATTGGCTCGGTACGGTGGGCTTTCGTCGGTGGCGGTCGGCGCTACCGCTTATCTCTGCCTCCATCGGGCGGCTCGACTCGATGGTGGCAGGTGGCTGTGGATGGCGCTGTTTGCCGTTTTGCTTGGCAAGATCCTCGCGGAATCCTTACTTGCGGCTCCGCTCTTTGCCCGATCTGCCGAAGTCCCTTTCATGGTTCTTCCGTCCGCCCACCTCATCGGCCTTGTTGTCGCAACCCTACTCTTTTTTACCGAGAAGCATCGTCGCTGGAGAGCAAAGGAGCAACCTAAGGGGTTGACATTTTGACTTTCAATACCCAAATGTCAAAAAGTTAAACCCACTCTCCCACGAACTTTCGACCATGCGCTTTCTGTGGTAACCTCGCTGCTGCCAAAGGCAGCTTTTAACGGAGTTTTACGCAAGTTACACAAAGGAGGATCTGGGCGTGCATATTTCAAACGATAAGGGCCGACGCGATATTTTGTGGGGTATCGGAATCGCTGCGATATTACTTCTCGCGGCCATTCTCTATTATCTTAATCCCGCTGTGCGCCTTGAGGACGCCTACACAACCAACGTCAAGAAAAAAGAAATATTGTCCCAGATGCGCATTAATCTCCTTAAATCTGTGGAAATGGAGAAAAACGCGGTCATGTCCCTGACCGATGAGGAATCCCAGGCGTTTGCCGACCAGTCACTTTATGCCTCGGCGGCAGTCGAACAAAACCTGAAGCAGCTCAACTCGCTGATCGACGCAGTCCCCATGCAAGATGAGAGGAATCTCGTCACTGAGTTCAGCAACTGCTGGACGGAAATCGGCAAGCTCGATCAAGTAATTTTGGCGCAGGCGGTACAGAATACGAATCTCAAGGCGGCAAGCCTTTCGCGAGAAGAAGGCGCCGAGGCGATGCAGCGGTTTGAGCATGCCCTTAATAATGTGACAACCTCTTCTTCAGGGCCTCCGAAGGAAGACCGAGTCTCCAGAGCTATAAGCCGCGCAATTATTGCCGGGCTAAAAATTTACAATTTCCACAGTTTTCACATCGCCGAGGCAAGCGATGAAATAATGGATCAAATCGAGACGCAGATGAAAACGGAGGAAAACTTGGCGTCAAAATCTCTTGCTGAACTTGCCGGCATGGTCAATGAAAAAAGCCGGCCTGCCTTACTGCAGGCGAAAACAGCTTTTTCCGAATTTATGGAACTGACTGCCAAGGTGATCAAACTGTCCAGAGAAAACAGTAACGTCAAGTCACTGGAACTCTCGCTCGGTAAAAAACGCAAGGTTACCGCGCAATGTGACGAGATCCTTGGTGCGCTCCAAGAGATTTTGCAAAATAGAACTTCCCAGGCGACAAAATGAGGTAAAATGGGAAAGGAGACTGCACAAATTTCAAGTTTTGATCTTAGTGGAGAAGTGACATGACCACACCAGCAAAGAACACGATTTGTCTTTGGTACGACCGCGACGCCGAGGACGCGGCGCGATTTTACGCCAGGACCTTTCCCGATTCATCCGTTGGCGCGGTGCACCTTGCCCCGGGGGACTTTCCCTCAGGGAAGCAAGGGGATGTGTTGATGGTCGAGTTTACCGTGATGGGAATCCCCTGCCTCGGGCTCAATGGCGGACCAGAGGTCAAGCATAACTGGGCATTTTCGTTTCAGGTCGCAACCGCTGACCAAGCCGAAACGGATCGTTATTGGAACGCCATCGTCGGCAACGACGGCGAAGAGAGCGCGTGCGGCTGGTGCAAGGACAAATGGGGCCTGTCCTGGCAGATTACGCCGCTGGCTCTAACGGAAGCGATAGCCGATCCCGATACCGCTGCCGCCAAGCGCGCGTTCGATGCGATGATGACGATGCGAAAGATTGACATCGCCGCGATCGAGGCGGCGCGCCGCGGCTGAGATGCGGGCAGTCCAACATTACGCTTTATAGGGTTATAACTGCTTTCTTGAACTAGTTACATTTCCTCGACACACACTCGGCAACGCCCGGTTTTTTTGGCCTGATAGAGCACTTCGTCGGCCCGCTGCAGCCACTCGTCCTTGCTCATTTCCGGATTCCACTGGACAATACCGATGCTCACCCCAAGCTTGCTGCCGTCCCCGGCATTCAGTTCAAGGGCATCTACAGAGGCGCATAAACGCTCGGCCAACATCCGGGCCGCATCAAGGGCCGTATCCGGCAAGACCAGCACAAACTCATCACCGCCCATCCGCACCAGGAGATCGCTGTTACGCACCATCCCGGTCAAGACCCTGGCCACCATCTGCAAGGCGGTATCCCCTGCGGCATGCCCAAGGATATCATTGATTTGCTTGAAATGATCCAGATCCATGCTGGCCACGGTTATGGGCCTGGCATGACGCCGGGCGGTTTCCAGCAGAGGCCCGATGCGTTCCTCAAAGGCCCGCCGGTTATCAAGGCCGGTTAGCGCATCCCGCCTGGCTTGGGCAAACAGATCCTCATACATAAAGGCGCGATGCAGGGGCTCTTCCAGAACCTCCAGCGAATCCGCCAAAATCTGGGCCTCCTCTGCTTCAATGCAGGTTCCCCGGCGCAGCAACATCAGACAGCCCTGGTGGGCGGCAGCAGTGTCAACAGCCAAGGACAGCTGCCATTGCTGGACGAAAAATGGTCCCCATTCACAGCAGGCGCCGTCCAGGGAACAATCTATCTTCTCAAAGACTTCTTCGGCGGTCTGCATGGCAAGACGCCGCTCCGGACCGTGGCAGGAACAGATAATATGCACCCTGCTCCGGTCAAGACTGCGGTAGGCAATCAGATCATGCTCTACCAAGGGGGTCAACCACACGGAAAAAGCCGCAATCATACTTTGAATATCAGTGGCTCCAGCCAGTCTGGCGTGTAACCCGTTGACCTGTTTCAACCATTCCGATTGCCGGCGGTAACGATCAAGCTCAACCATTAAATGATCCAGGTTAACCGGCGCTGTCATTTCCAGATCAGAGAGAGATATTGCAGCATTCATGGCAAAGGCTCCTTGCATTGAAAAGATTGTTTAGCCAATAATCAATGCCATTTTCATGCCAGACTATTGGGACATTCTTTTTCATAGCCTTGCCCAACAAGGGCGAATGCCAATATGACTCATTATCAATTTGGAATTATTAAATAAAAAAATCTATATAAACCAAGACAAAGGTATTTGCTGGACGATTTCCCATCAGAACACGCGGAAAATTTTTCCCGCCCAATGTGTCGGTCTGTTGACACCATGCCCTCTGTCGTCCATGAATGTGACATTTCTTTCCGCAGCCGGATAATCGTTTTCTTGCATCCACGAGCCGGGCGGATATCATGGAAAAATACTCCAGCCAATTCATGCCAGGGAGCCGCCCGCATCCATGCCTGCCCAGACCATCCGCCGCATAATCCATCTCGACATGGATGCCTTTTACGCTTCGGTGGAAATCCTGGACAATCCGGCCCTGCGGGGGCGACCAGTAATAGTGGGCGGCAACTGCGACCGCGGCGTGGTCTGCGCCGCCTCTTACGAAGCCAGGAAATTCGGGGTCCATTCCGCCCTGCCCATCCTCAGCGCCAGAAAGCTCTGCCCGCAAGGGGTGTTTCTCCCGGTGCGCATGTCTCGCTATCAGGAGGTGTCTTGCCGGATCATGGAGATTTTCCTGCGCTTCACCCCGCTGGTGGAGCCACTTTCCCTGGACGAGGCTTTCCTGGATGTTACCGCCAGTCAGAGCCTGATGGGCACGGCCGAGGAAATCGCGGGGCAGATTCGCTGTCTGGTAAGGGAAAGCATCGGCCTCACTGTTTCCGCCGGGGTCGCCTCCTCGAAACTGGTGGCCAAGATCGCTTCCGACCTCAATAAACCTGACGGCCTGACCATTGTCCCCCCAGGCCGGGAAGAAGCCTTTCTCGCCCCGCTGCCCATCGGCCGCCTGTGGGGAGTGGGCGGTGCCACCCGTGCGGCTCTGGCCCTGATCGGGGTAAGGACCATCGGCGACCTGAGCCGCATCTCTCCGGCCATCCTCACCACCAAATTCGGCAAGGCCGGAATGATGATGCGCGCTTTCGCCGCCGGGATTGATCCGCGTCCCGTGGAACCTGGGCAAGCGGCAAAATCCATAGGTCATGAAGAGACCTTTGCCGAAGATTTGCGCGACCGGAAAAAAATCGAAAAAGAACTGCTGGCCCTGTGCCTAAAGGTGGGGAAAAGGGTGCGGGACAAGGGGCTGGTGGGCAGGACAGTAACCATCAAGGTGAAATACCGGGATTTCGTCCAGGTGACCCGCTCGCTCACCCTGCCCGAGCCGGTGGCGGACGACAGATCGCTATACCATACGGGCTTGGCCCTGCTGACCAAAACCGAAATCACCCTGCGCCCCATTCGCCTGCTTGGGATATCGCTGGCAAATCTCAGTCCGGCTACGGCATCAGGCCAGTTGGCCCTTTTTAGCCAAAGCCGGGACAGAGGCAAAGACCACCGCCTTTATCAAGCGATTGACGCCATCAGCGACCGATACGGCAGGGGCAGCATTGTCCCGGCAAGTCTGGTGGAAAAAGAGGAAAAATAACCGGAGATTTTTAATACTTCAAGCCGACCCGCTCCCGCACGAGATCCAGAGTGGCAATCGCCTTTTCCCTGGCCTTGCCGGCGCCCTGATGGAGAATTTCCCGAACCTGGCCAGGTTCGGCCAGCAACCGCGCCCGCTTTTCCCTGGACTCGCGAAAATATTCCCAGAGCAGATCGAGAAGTTCCAGCTTGATCTTGCCGTACATGGCTCCGCCGTTCACATAAAGGCCGTGTACCTCGGCCAGCCGATCCGCCGGGGCGAACAATTTATATAGGCTGAAAAGGTTGCACTTTTCCGGATCCTTGGGCGCTTCCACCGGAGAAGCGTCGGTGACGATGGCCATGACCTTTTTCTTCAACTCCTTCTCGCTGGCGAAGATGGGGATGGTGTTGCCATAGGACTTGGACATCTTCTGCCCGTCCAGACCGGGAATGGTGGCCAGGTTGTCGTCGATGACCGGTTCGGGCACGACAAAGGTTTCGCCAAAGGTGTTGTTGAACTTGATCGCTATATCGCGGGCCACCTCCAGATGCTGTTTCTGGTCCTTGCCCACCGGCACTTTCTCCGCCTGATAGAGGAGAATGTCGGCAGCCATCAGCACCGGATAGGAAAACAGGCCATGACTTGAAGCAACTCCCTTGGCAACCTTGTCCTTGTAAGAGTGGCAACGCTCCAGCAACCCCATGGGGGTCAGGACGGAAAGAACCCAGGCAAGCTCGGTGACCTCGGGGACATCAGACTGCACCCAAAAGATGCAGCGTTCCGGATCGAGGCCCAAGGCGAGAAAATCGGTGGCCGCCTCAAGGGTGCCGTTCGCCAGGCGCTCCCTGTCCTGCACCGAGGTGAGGGCATGCAGATCCACGATAAAGGCATACAGTTCGCTGGTATCCATGCTGGCGATCATGGATCGCATCATGCCAAAATAGTTGCCGATGTGAAGCTGGCCAGAGGGCTGGATCCCGGATAAAATTCTCATTATGTTCTCTCAAAGGTAACGGACAGTCGGTAAATGGCAAGAAGTCCCCAAGCAACAACTGAGGCAATCGCGTCTTTCTGCAATTTCCACAGACTTTTCTGCCCCATGCGTGGTAAAAGTTTCAACCCGTTCTTGCGTTCTTAAACTTATTTTTGGCGATTGACAGCCTTATCGGTCAACGGTACATCTATGCCTGCATAATCGGCAATATGACAATGGAGACCAGCATGAAAAAACATACTTATATCCAGGGGATATGCGCCCTTATTTTCCTGGTCGGTGGCTGCACCCTGCCTGCGGTGCATGACCCGTCTTTACGTACGGACAAGAAGACCCCGACAGACACAAGCTCTCAGCCGGCAGAAGCAACCGCCCCAGTTCTGCTTGAGACAAAAGGAAAACTGCTCCCCAAGGACCATGCGGCGCAACCAAGCAAGGAAAAACCGCCGGGCAAGACCGTTGCCCCCCCGGCCCAGGAAAAACAACCGCCCCCCCCTGTACCACTGCCGCCTGCCCCGCCGCATCCCCAGGTTTTTACGGATTATCAGACAGGCCTGGCTTTCTCCTACCAACACCCCTGGCGTCTGGTCTCAAACAAGCGCGAGGGAGTGATCCTTGGCAGGGACGGCCATTTCCAACTGACCGCCCGTTTTGCCACCCTGACCAAGGATAAAGACAGGGAGGAGCAGATTGGATATTTCTATGTCCCCAACAACAGTCTCCGCGGGTCAATCGGCAAAACCTTGAAATCCATTCTGGGGATCGAAGGCCAGCAAACAAACTCGGCGCCTCCCCTTGATGTGCTGCTTACCCAAAAGCATTTTCCCGACCTCATCATCGAAAAACGCTACCGGGGGAACAACGGCGGAGTAATCGTCCAGAACTGCCGTCACAAGCGGCTTCCAGGCCAGATCCAGGTGTATCACATCTTCATCGGAGACAAGGTCGCTTCATTCAGCCTGGCGGGGATGAAAGACCGCCGGCTCAAACTCGAAATGCAGCAGATTGTCTTCTCCACCAGAAAACCATAAGAGTCAGCAGAAAAAGCCCGGAAAAAATCCTCTTCCCACAAAGTAGAAAAAGGATTTTTTTATCAATCCGCCGCAGGATTATGAATTAAGGTACTGCCTGATCCCATCGGCAATGATCTTGAAAATCTCGACGAACCGCTCCTCGTTGCGTTCAAGCAAGGTGATCCGAAACCCCTGCAGCTCGGTGGCAAAAGAGGAAAGCGGCACCACGCAGACGCCGGTTGCCCCCAGCAGGTAGTAGACGAAACGCTTGTCACAGGCGACATTCGGCCCGCCCACCAGACTTTCCACCTGAGCCCGGACCTCCTTGTTGCCGATGGACAGGGTCTGCCGGCTGTTCAGCCTTCCTTCCTTGAAAACCACGCTCATGTAGAAAGCCCCGTTAGTCCGGTTCACCAGTACCCCGTCGATATCCTTGAGAGCATCATAGGCGATGTTGGACAATTTTTCGTAGCGGCTGATCCTTTCCTTTAGATAGGGTACGTACTGCGGATGGTTGAGGATGGCCGGAATCGCTCGTTGCGGCAGGGTGGTGGAGCAGACTTCCACCATCTTGGCGTTGAGAATAGACGTCACATACTTGGCGAACATGGGATCGCGGTCACCATTGTAGACTTCGATCCAGCCGCAGCGGGAGCCGGGCCAGGGCATTTCCTTGGAAATACCCCGCATGCAGATGGCCGGCACATCTCCGATCACCTCGGCCAGGGGCAGAGTTGTCTGGCCGTTATAGATGATGGCCTGGTATACCTCGTCGCAGATCACAAACAAGTCGTATTTCCTGGCCAGCGCCACCATGCCCCGCAGGATCTCCGCTGGATAAACCGCGCCGGTTGGGTTGTCCGGGTTGATGATCAGGATGCCGGCCACGGCCGGGTTGTACTTGATCCGTTTTTCCAGATCATCGAGATCCGGATACCAGTAGTTGTTGGGATTGAGCCAATAGGTTACCGGCCGGTCTCCGGCGTGGGCCGCTTCCGCCGAGGAATGGGTGGTGTAGCTGGGCGAGGGCACTACCACCCGGGCGGTCGGGCGCAGAAAACCGAAAACCTTGCTGATCGCGTCGCCGAGGCCGTTGAAAAAGATGATATCGTCAGGGCCGATCTGCGCCCCGCCGCGCTTGTTGGTCCGGTCGGCAAGAAACTCCCTGGTGGCCAGCATGCCCCTGGTCGGGCAATAGCCATAGGTGGCGTCCTCCATAACCAAGTCGGCAACAACCTGCTTCATCCATTTAGGAATCTCTTCGCCCTTAGCAATGGGGTCGCCAATATTCTCCCAATAGACCTTGGTCCCCAGCTTCTGCAACTTCTCGCCAACAATGACGATATTGCGGATCTCATAGGTCAGTTCCCCTGCGCCGCTATGCAGGATATCAGTACGCATCTACGCAATCTCCCTTAAAAAAAATCGTGGCTGTATTTATTGCGGCGGGCGAAATCTGCAAACAAATCAGGAGAGTAGAATCGAGGGTATGGCAGCACCCCTCGCCCAGACGCAAGAATAAAGGGTATTTATTAACACCAGCCCTCGCCAGAAGTCAATAAGTCCTTTACCGAGGCCGTAACATTGCCGATAGATAAGATAACAGCTGGGCATGGAGGCCCATCCATCAACCCACACAGGCAGGAGGACTCGGAATGGCAATCATTCGGTTTTCGATTCTCGGCGAGGTGGTTAGCTTCGGGGGCAGGGAACGGCAAAAGATCACGAGCAGCGGCTGCAACGAACCATACAAGGACCGCTACTGGTGTCCGAAAAAAAAATGGTTCAACAAGGAGCCCTGTCCCTTTCTCTGTCTGCGGGAATGCGAAAATTACCAGGCCATGTGCGGGGTGATTTAGAAACTCCGCCCCGCCTGCTCAGACAGCGATATGAATTCTGGAGGCAGGCCGCAGGAGTCCGGCCATGATGGCGGCGGCATTGCGCGCCGGTGCCGGAAGCGTTTTTCCGGAGGCGCCTTCCTTGCCCGGCTGATTCCCGGAAGCCGCTCCTTTTTCCCCGGATTCGGCTGGCGCCTTGCCCCATGCTTCTCCCTTGGCCTGCTCCAGACGGATCATCTGCAACTCATGACCGGCCTCGGCAATCATCAGGGAGGCACTGGCCGCGACCTTCCGGTCTTGGGGAGAGGGATCTGCCGGAGCCAGTGCCGCAGCCCGCACCGTCTGCATCTTACTGATGGTTGCCTCGGGAGTCGAGGCCTCACCGGTATCGATGCCAACCTCACCGCCAACCGCATACTGCTTTCCGTCCGGCCCCTTGGCATACTGGAAGCTGGCGCCCCCCGTGGCATAGGAGCCGGCGGCGGCCAGATGCGCCATTTCGTGGGCCCTGACCTTGGTATCGATCAAGTCAAGCTTAGCAACCTGCAGCCGCTCCGCCTGGGTGAGAGGTTCGCCGTACAGGCCTTTTGGCCCGATTGCGGTCGGGACGCTTTCCCCAGGAGACTCGCTCCCTTCCTGTTCCGCCTCCTCCTGCCCCTTACGGACAGCGGCGGCGTCGACCTCTTTGCCTGCTCCTGAAGCTGGTGCAGCCGTTTCTTCTTTCCCTGCGGCAGCCCCGGGGGGTGCGGAAACATCTTCTTTCGGGCCGGCCTGTTCCGTATAGGCCCGCGCCGCACAGGCCGGGCAGGTTTTGCAACCGCAGGACTTGATCCCTGCCTCCCCGGTTCGGCTTGCAGCGGCCAGATTCTTCCAGGGTTGCCCCTGCACAAAAATATCGGCCGCGGCATTGGCTTGCCCGGCGCTTACCGCTGTTCCACCGGAAATGGGAAGCGTATTTCCGCTCCCACTGACCGCGACCGGACTAAACCCTGAAAGAAGAGCGTTGATCCGCATAATCTCTCTCCCCACTTCTATGCCTACTCAATATACAAAAGACAGAATTCCCTGATCTTTTATCGACAGCCTGCCCGCCGAACTTGAGCATTTTTTGATTATTATTTCATGGGGTGGGGGAGACCTGTCCAAGCCGATCATTTCGCAAAAAAACGGATTGGCCACCGATGGTGTTCAACCCGTTTTGCCATGAATTTTTTGCCGGAGGCTATTCTTTTCCGGTCCGTTCGGCCAAGGGTACAAAGGGGCGCCGCTTGGGGCCGACATAGATCTGCCGGGGCCGGCTGATCCGCCAGTCCGGATCATCCCACATCTCTTTCCAATGGGCGATCCAGCCGGGCAGTCGACCGAGGGCGAACATCACCGTGAACATGTTGGTGGGGATGCCGATGGCCCGGTAGATGATGCCGCTGTAAAAATCCACATTGGGATAGAGATTGCGTTCCACGAAATACTCGTCTCGCAGGGCCACCTCTTCCAGTTCCTTGGCGATCTCCAGCAGGGGGTCGGAGATGTTCAGCGCCGCCAGCACGTCATCGCAGGCCCTCTTGATGATCAGCGCCCGCGGATCGTGAGTTTTATAAACCCGGTGCCCGAAACCTACCAGCCGAAAAGGATCGGCAGGATCCTTGGCCATGGCGATATACTTTTTATAGCCCCCGCCTTCCGCATGGATCCGGGAAAGCATCTCCATCACCGCCTGGTTAGCCCCGCCATGCAGCGGTCCCCACAGGGCGTTAATGCCGGCGGAGATTGAGGCGTAAAGATTAACCCGGGCGCTGCCGGCCACTCGCACCGTGGCGGTGGAGCAGTTCTGCTCATGATCGCCGTGGAGAATCAGCAGTTTGTTCAGGGCCCTGACCACCGTGTCGTTAATCTCGTAAGGAGCGACCGGCGAATCAAACATCATGTTCAGGAAATTGGCGCAATAGCTCAGATCGTGACGCGGATAGACCAGGGGCTGGCCCATGGATTTCTTGTAGGAAAAGGCCGCGATGGTCCGCACCTTGGAGATCAGGCGCGCCGCCATCTCCTCGATTTTCTCCAGCGGGTTGTTCAGCATCTCCGGGTAAAAGCTGCACAGAGAACTCACCATGGAGGAGAGAATGGCCATGGGTGGGCTGTTTGGCGGGTAGCCGTCAAAAAAACGGATCATGTCCTCGTGGATCATGGCGTACTTGCCAAGCATCTGGCTGAACCTGCCCAGTTCAGTCTGGGTAGGCAGGTCCCCGTGATCCAGAAGATAGGCAACCTCGACAAAGCTGCAATGCTCGGCAAGATCCTCGATGGCATAGCCGCGGTAGCTGAGAATTCCCTGCTCCCCGTCGAGAAAGGTGATACTGCTGCAACAGGAGCCGGTATTCATGAAGCCGCTGTCCAGGGTGATGTACCCGGATTTGGCACGCAAAGACCGGATGTCGATGGCTTTTTCCCCCTCACTGCCGACAATGATCGGCAGCTGGTAGATCTTGCCGTCGAGCTTCAACTCTGCTTTTTCAAGACCGATAATCACATTTCCCATAAGTACCCTTTGCCGTTGTTCCGCAATGTTAACGGCTGTTCGCCTGTGTTTTCGTGAAAACCATAATGAAAGATCATCCCGAATCGATTAATATACTTGGATGCCTTTTTTTTTCAACAAGTAAGAAACCTGGATCAGCCGCCCGCAAGGAGAGCCGTGGCAATGCACGAAAAAAACAAACTGTACCGGCAGCGGCTCAAAAAATTCATCGAAGAGGTTTCTCTGTACCCGGTTTCCTGTGAACGGCTGGCCAGAGGCCGCGACGACCTTGCCTGGCTGGATAACGTACTGGCCGGGGGAGCAAAGATCGTCCAGTTGCGGGACAAGGACTCCGACGGTCTGCGCCTTTTTGAAAAGGCCAGAATCTTCCGCAGGAAAACCCTGGAAGCCGGAGCCCTGTTCATTGTCAATGACCGGGTGGATATCGCCCTGCTAAGCGATGCCGACGGGGTCCACCTCGGCAACAGCGACCTCCCGGCGGCAGAGGTCCGCGCCCTGGCGCCGGAGCTTATCATCGGGGTGTCCTGCAACAGCGAAGAACAGGCCGCCACCGCCGAAAGGCGCGGGGCCTCCTATTTCAACATCGGCCCGCTCTACCCAACTAGAACCAAAGCCGGCCTTTCTGCCTTCCTGGGCCCTGAGGCCATCCCAAGATTCAGCGCCCGAAGCACCCTGCCCTTCACGGTCATGGGCGGCATCAAAAAAGAACACATCCGGGAGCTGACCGCCCTGGGGGCCAGACGGCTGGCCGTGGTAACGGCCCTGACCGAAGCCGACGATATCGCCGCGGAAACCAGGGCCTGGCTGGCTGCGATCAAGGAACGGACAACGCTTGCCTGAATAAATTTAAAACAAAGGAAGAATCAGTGCCCACCCTTAATCAACGACTCGCCGACATCAAACTTCTCATGCAATACGCTGTCCCCCAGGCTGGCCTGACCAAAGCCACTGCCCTGGTGGAAAAACACGGCACCGACCATGTGAGCCTGAACATCTTCCACGCCTTTTACAGCTATCTGCCAGAGGGGCTGGAAGACGCCATCACCGTCCTCCGCCTGCTGGACCGCAGACAGGGAACCTTCCTGGTCTGCGCCAGCACCGGCATAGCCGACTATCTCTATCTGGCCACCAGCGAACAGGCCGAATTCCTGGGGCCTCTTGCCGAGGGTATCTGGGAGGAGGAGGTGCTGGCATTTTTCGATCTTGAAGACCGCGAGGCCTTTCTCAAAAAATATGCGGAGCTGGAGACTTTCCCGGTCTATGTGCCGGCCCATCTCCATCACGATCTCTGCCCACTCTGCCATGCGGCGGACGGCGAGTTCCACACCCTGGGCTGTCCGGTGGAGATCTGCCCCTGGTGCGGCGGACAGCTGACCTCCTGCGGTTGCCGCTTCACCCTGCTGAATCGCTCGGACCTGAAAAGTGAGGCCCAGCTGGAAGAGCTGCTGGGCCTGCTCAACAAAAAAGGCCGGGTTCCATTTTCCGCAGAGGAACACCGGCCCGCTTACCCCCTCACCCCGCTGGACCTGAAAAACTGAGTGCTGAGTGCTGAGTGCTGAGTGCTGAGTGCTGAGTGCTGAAAACTAACCGCGTCCAATTGCAAACACGATTCTTTTGGACACTACTTTAAATTTTTCAGGTACCTGTAGAACGGTGAGTCCGGGGAAATCACCAGCCGGGTGTTTTCCCCCATGGTGAGGCGGTAGGCATCCATGCTCCTGGAAAAGGCGTAGAACTCTGGATCCTGATTGTAAGCCTGCGCATAAATTCTGGAGGCTTCAGCGTCGGCCTTGCCTTTGATCTTCTGAGATTCACGAACGGCCAGGGAGCTGACCTCCCGCAACTCCCGCTCAAGCTTGCCGAGGATCTCCGATTTCAGTCCCTCGCCGGTGGAGCGCTTTTCCGCGGCAATCCGTTTGCGCTCCGAAATCATCCGCTCATACACCCGCTGCTGGACAGTGTCGATGTAGTTGACCCGCTTGAACATCACATCCACCAGCTCAATGCCATACTTGGGCGTGACCTTGGAGGCGGCGGCATGGATCATGGCCGAGATCTTGTCCCTGCCATATATTATCTTCTCATCCTCGCCCACGGGCCCAAAGCCCATGGCTTCCGGATCCCAATCCGAACTGCGGATGATCTCCACCAGGTCATTCTTGTTGACCAGATCCCGGACCGTGCCGTCGATGATATCATCAAGAATGGTTTGGGCCCTGGTCTCGTTGTTGACCGCCTGCAAGAACACCAAGGCATTGGAGATGCGCCAGCGCGCCGTGACATCAAGATAGACAAAGGTCTTATCGTTGGTGGGAACCTGATTCGGATCCCCGTCCCAGATGAGAATCATCTTGTCGAAGAAGGTCACCTCCTGAATAAAAGGAATCTTGAATTTAAGCCCGGCCTCGGTAATAGGCTTCCCCACCGGCCGGCCAAACTGGGTAATCACCACCTGCTTGCCCTCGGGCAGGATAAAGAACGCATTGAACAGCGCCACTCCCCCCGCCGCAACCACCGCTATCGCAACCACACGCAGTATTTTATTCACTGGCTTCCCCTGTCTTTTTTTGGCCTGTGCAGATTACTGAACGAAAAAAATCATTTTTTTCTAGGGCGTCTTAGGTGTAGCCTTGGAGCCACCTCTTACATCGAGAAAAGGGAGGATCCCCCCCTTATCTCCGTCCACCACATAGATCTCGGCGACCTTGGGTAGAATCTCCTGCATGGTCTCCAGATACATCCGCCGGCGGGTGACATCCTGCCCGCCCTTGTATTCCTTAAGGATGGCCAGAAAGCGGGAGGCCTCGCCCTGTGCCAGATTCACCCGCTCCACTGCGTAGCCCTGCGCCTCTTCCAGCATCTTTTTCGCATCGCCCCGCGCCTTGGGCACTTCCCGGTTATAGGCTTCCTCCGCCTCATTCACCAGTCGCTTCATATCCTGATCCGCCTCGTTGACCTCATTGAAGGCAGGTTTTACATGCTCCGGAGGATTAACGTCCTGAAGCTGGACCGTAACGACTTTGACCCCGGCCTGGTAGCGGTCCAGAGACTCCTGAACCTCACGCTGGGTGGCCGCCGCCAGCATCTCCCGGTTGCTGAGCACATAATCAAAGGTCATGTTGCCGACGATGCGGCGCAGGGCGACCTCGGAAATATCGCGAACCGCCTGCTTGACATCCTTGACCTTGAAGGCAAACAAGATGGGATCCTGCACCTTGTACTGGATGATCCACTCCAGGTCGATGACGTTGCGGTCGCTGGTGAGCATGAGCGACTCGGCCTCGTAGCCGGTTTTGGCAAACTCGGTGCGCTGACCCGGGGTCTTGGTTCGGAAACCGAACTCCTCCTTACGGACATTTTCCACATCGACCTTGATGAGCTCGTCCATGAGCGGCAGCTTAAAATTCAAGCCTGGCATGGCGGTTTTGGAATATTTGCCAAAACGCAGCAACACGCCCTGTTCGCCGGGAGCAATGGTATATAAGGCGGAAAAGATGATATAGCCCAGGAAAAGAATCCCGATAATCATGCCTGGCCCGCCGAGGCGGCCAAGGAGGTCTGCGCCGGTGACAGACAGGCCTGGACGCCCGCCACTGCCGGTGCCGCCCTTATTCCCGCCTCTACCGCCCTCGAAAAATTCCTTGAGTTTGTTTAGCAGGAGGGCAATAAGCTCTTCCGGGGTTTGCGGACCTTTCTTCTTGCCCCAAGGGGACTGCTGATCCTGATCATCCCAAGCCATCGGCACAACTCCTTTTTGAAAAAGAATAGCCTCTCCAGATCAAGCACTGGAAGGTTCATAAGCAGACAAAATCCAATAAATTCCGGCCTGATCTCCATGCAGAATTTAGCAACATCCATCCACCCTGCCCTCACTTGAGGGTTTACCCTACCAGCCTTTCCAGGGACTGTAAAGAGCATACAGCCAGGATGCAAACACCGTTGCCAGGCTGCCGACAAAAAGCAGCCATTGCCAGACTGACGCAAGAACCCGCTCCCCGGCCAGCCCACGAGCAGCAAGAATCATCCCAACCAGAAGGCCGACGGTGACTCCCCAGAAATGGGCGCCCAGATCGGTCCTCTCCCCGGAAGAGCCCATGAGCGCCAACAGGCCTGCCGCGCTGCCTAGGGCCAGCACCATCTCTTGCCAACCGCCGATCCGGCGCAGACGCAGGCCGCTCAACATGCCGACCATGCCGAAAACCGCGGTGGAGAAGCCGATGGAATGATAGGGATTATCATGCAAAAACATATTGATGGCATTGGCGATGACAGCGGTCAGCAGCACCGCGAACCAGGCAATGCCGCTGCCGAGATACCGGCAGAGACAATAGAGCAGCAGGCCGCCGAAGAAAATATTGCCGAGCAGGTGGACGCTGTCCGCATGCAGAGTCAGAGCGGTAATCAGCCGCCACCACTGCCCGTCGCTGACCACCAGAGCCCGATCGAGTACGCCGCTGGCAAACCAGTGGCTGTGGCCCTCCCAACCGCCGGTAATGGCATAAAAAACCGCCAGACCGCCCATAACCGGCAGCACGGTCGGCGCCTTCTCGACCATGACTTCCCGTTTGATTCGCGCTGCCCGTTCCGGCGGCCAGTTGCGGTTTTCTTCCGCATAAAGCCGCAACTCTTCCATGGCGTGGGAAATGTTTTCCTCTGAAACCAGAAGCTGCCAGCCGGCTTCGCCATGCCGCAGGCTATGCTGGATCTGGGCTGCGTACAAAACCAGGGACCAGAGCTTGACCAGATCGACATCCGGAGTCACCCCGACAACGACTATTCGCGAAGAGGGGGCATGCTCGAGCAACTCCATTTCCCCGGACTGTACGCCCATACGCTATTCCGCGCCGGATCGCAGCGCCTCGCCCTGAGCTCCCTTTCTGGAGAGCAATACGATATCAACCCGCCGGTTGAGCTTCCGGCCTTCTTCAGTGAGGTTATCGGCAATCGGACGATACTGAGCATACCCGATCACGGACAGCTTGGCGCCATCAAAGCCGCGCTTCTCGATGAGATAATGGACAAGACTGTTGGCGCGGGCCGTGGAGAGTTCCCAGTTGGAAGGGAAGAGCGAGGAATTGACCGGCACATTATCCGTATGGCCTTCAATACGGATGGGGTTTGGAGAACCTGAGATGGAGGCGGCGATCTTGTCCAGCAGAGGAATGGCCTGCGCCTGAACCTTAGCGGTGCCGGAGGGGAAAAAGCCAGCCTCCTTCAGACTGATCACCAACCCTCGTTCGCTGACAGTCAACCCAACCTCATTTTTGGCGGCAAACTCCTGAAGGTTAGCCTGAACCTCATCTTTTATCCGGGAAAACTCCCTGGTCTCGGCGCCAGAGGCCTCATCATGCCCCTGGAGCAGCGACGACTGGTCGAGCACTTCGGGGATCAGGCCAAAATCCCTGGCGCCAATAACCTTGGGTGGAGGGGGGGATATCTGATCTCTGGAAAAAGAGGCCTGAATGGAGGCCTGCACCTCCTCCATTTTTTTCTGGTCCACGATGGACATGGCGTAGAGCATTACAAAAACGGCAAAAAGAAGAGTGATAAAATCAGCATAGGAAACCAGCCACCGTTCCAGTTTTGGTTCCTTCTCGTGAGCTTTTTGCTTTTTTAGTCTGCTCATGAGCTTCCTCCCCCGCCGCGGCTGTAAAGCAGCATCCCGCTGGTCAGGGTAAAACCTCGCAGTCGTTTCTCGATCATCCTGGGGTTTTCACCTTTCTGGATGGCGAGAAGACCCTCGATAACCATCTCCCGCCGAAGAATCTGCTCCTTCAATCTTTTCTTGAGTTTGGTGCTGATGGGAATGCAGACAATATTGGCGACCATCAGGCCATAAATCGTGGCCACGAAAGCCACGGCAATCCCAGCGCCGAGTTTGGAGGTATCGGAAAGATTGTTCATTACATGAATCAAACCCAGAACCGCGCCGATGATGCCAATGGTTGGGGCAAAGCCGCCGGCGGCCTCAAAAACCTCGGCGCTGACCTTATGGCGTTCTTCAAAATTGGTTAATTCGATCTGCAGGACCGAAATGACCTCCTCGGGGTCCAGACCGTCCACCACCATTTCCAACCCCTGCCCCAAAAAACGATCCTTGACCTGCTGCGCCTCCTGCTCCAGGGTTATCAGTCCGTTCTTTCTGGCGATGCCGGCAAAACCGACCAGCTTGCCGATAAGATCCTCCGGATTTTCTTCCTGGTGGGAAAAGACCATGGCGGCGCTACGAAAGGCTCGGAGAAGATCCTGAACAGGAAAGGAGACAAAGGTTGCCCCCAATGTCCCCCCCAAGACAATGACGGCCGCAGTGGGCTGAAGAAGGGCGGCAAGGTGGCCGCCCTCAAGAAGCTGGCCGCCGATCACGGCCCCGAAGCCCATAATCAGGCCGATAAAGGTAGCTATATCCATATACCCTGCGACTCCGTCAAGTTATCCAAGGAGAAATGCACGCATTATAGCACGGTTTCCCCATCACGGGTCAACAAAAAGAGAGGCAGCTGGCACAGACTCGGAACCAGGTTATTTTTCATCCAGAACCTTTCGCACCGTCTGGGCCAACTCCCGCACCGAAACCGGTTTCATCAGGTAGGCCCGGATGCCCATGGCCTGAGCCTGTTCCTTGTTGATCAGTTCGCTGAAGCCGGTACAGAGGATAACGGGCAGGTCCGGACGGATGGCCAGAACCTTTTTGGACAGCTCAAAGCCGGTCAGGCCGGGCATGGTCAAGTCGGTAATCAGCAGGTCAAAGCCCGCGGGATCGTGTTCCAAAAGGTCCAGGGTCTCCAGACTGCTGTTGGAAATGGTGATCTGGTAGCCGAGATTTTGCAGGATCACCATCAGCATCCCGGTAATCATCTCCTCGTCGTCCACCACCAGCAGCCGCTCCGTGCCGGTTGGGATGGTCTCCCGGCAGACCGCCCCGATCTGTAAAATATTCTCTTCCGCGGCTCTGGGCAGATAAACATTAAATTTCGTGCCCCGGCCCGGTTCGCTGTATACGGTGATCTGTCCATGGTGGCTTTTGACAATGCCGTGGACCACGGAAAGCCCCAAGCCGGTCCCTTCCCCCATGGCCTTGGTGGTGAAATAGGGCTCAAAAATCCTGGCCAGGGTTGCCTGGTCCATGCCGCATCCGGTATCGCTTATCTCGAGCAGTACATAGTCTCCCGGCTCGAGCTCAAAGCTTGCCACCTTGCTGTCTTCCTCCCCTACCGTCACTTCCGCGAGACTCACCCCCAACACTCCGCCGGTCTCCCGCATGGCATGATAGGCGTTAGTGCTGAGGTTCATGATGATCTGATGCAGCTGGGTCGGATCGGCCAGAATGGCTCCGCACTCGGTGGAAATATCCTCGCGGATTTCGATGGTGGATGGCAGGGAGGCCCGCAGCAGCTTGAGGGCCTCCTTCACCACCAGATGCGGCTGCAGGGGCTTCCGCTCCTTGGGAGATTGGCGGCTGATGGCGAGAATCTGCAAAACCAGTTCTTTGGCCCGCATAGCCCCCTTGATAACCTGTTGCAAGTCGGCGGCCAGGGGATCGTGCGGAGAAATCCTGGTCAGGGCCAGTTCGGTGTAACCGAGAATGGGGGAGAGAATGTTGTTGAAATCATGGGCTATGCCGCCGGCCAGGGTGCCGATGGCCTCCATCTTCTGGGATTGCCTGAGTCTTGTTTCCAGTCGTTGCCGCTCTGCTTCATTCGCTTTTCTCCCCGTGATATCCCGGTCTATGCCGCGATAGCCGCAGACTTGCCCTCGTTCATCAAACACCGGCGTACCGCTTGACTCGATGATAATACTTGTCCCTGATTTAGTAAGACAGGTATTTTCCACATTCCGGAAATGACTGCCGGAGGCAACGCACTCGTCAAAAATCCGGCGGGCTTGCTCCTGATTTTCCGGGGCGTCCAGCACAGTAAAAAAATGTTTCCCCAACAGCTCTTCCGGAGCATATTCATATAGATCCCTGCATATCGGTGAACAATAGAGAAAACGTCCTTCGCGGTCAACTTCCCAGACAAAATCGCTGGTTGTCTCCACCAGGGAACGGAACCGATACTCCGAGACGGCCAGATCCTTGCGCTGCTTTTCGGCTAGTCTGGCGAGAGCCCACTTGGCCGTAAGAGAGAGGGCTAGCTGTCTGAGTTCGTCGGGGTCAAAGGGTTTACGCAAAAAAAGCAGCTTTTCCGACGAACCCACCGCCCGGACAATTTCTTCAATGCTGCGATCTGAATAAGCGGTGACAATAACCAGTTCGATCTCCGGGTCCAGGGCTCTGATTCTCTTTGCGGTCTCCATCCCATCCCAGCCGGGCGGCATTCGCACATCGATAAAGGCCAGGGCGAAGGGCTCATTCCTGCTTACCGCCTCCTGGACCATAGCGACCCCTTCCTGGCCCTGTGCGGCGAAAGACAACGAAAAAATTGCGACTGCCGGATCATCATCCATTTCCGGGGTGAGCAGCCGGTTTATTTTTTCAGCGGATGTTCCGGAATATCCGCTTTCAGGAGTCAAAACCAGCCGATATGCCTTCCAGACATCCCGATCGTCGTCAACAACCAGAATACGCCGGTCCTGTTGCCTCATATCCCGTACCATTATCTTGCTTCGCTCCTTTTGGGGCTACACGGCAGCAGGGAAAAGCACCTTAAACCGCGCCCCTTTCCCCGGCCCGTCACTTGCAGCCTCAATAACTCCGTTATTGGCAATCACGTAGTTGGCGCAGGCATGCAAACCGAAGCCGCTGCCTCGTTCCTTGGTGGAATAGCCAAACTTGAAAAATCTTTTCTTTTCTTCTTCTGTAAATCCGCAGCCACTATCGGCAACGGAAAAGAGGACCATCAGTTGCTCATTCTCATGACGAGTCCCGGTGGTAATGACCAACTCCCGTTTTTCCACCTCGGAGCCATCCATGGCTTCATAGCCGTTCTTGATCAGATTTACCAGAACCTGGAGCAGCTTGGTCTCCTCCACCTTAACCGGAGGCACCTCTTCCAGATGCATTACCACGGTAATCTTGCGCTTGGCAATATCGTCACCCAGAATTTTCAGCGCATCCTTCACGAGATTGTTTATGTCGAGCAACTCACAGAAATCCATAATCCGCGCATAGCGCATCTGCAAGCGGATAATGCTTTCTATGTGCCGATGTTTGACGATAATCGCCCGAAGCTCGCTGACGGCACGGTCCAATTCCTCGGTAATCCCGAGGGGCAGATAACGGATGATATTAAAGCAGCGCTCTTTTTCTGCCGGGCTGAGCTCCCTCTTTCCCTCAAGAAAATCGAGGATCGGCGCAAGGGATTCCGCCAGCCTGTGACGAAGAGGGCTTTCGGCCAGATGGTTACACAGCATCGTGGTCCCCACCTGCGCGGGCGTAATGGCGTTGCCGATGTTATGCAATACGCCTATCGCAATCTCGGCCATGCCTGCTTCGTGGGCTTGCCGAACCATGATGTCTTGCGCCGTCTGAAGTTCCTGAGTCCTTTCGAGAACCTTCTTTTCAAGAGAGTAGGTATACTCATCGAGCTGTTGCCGCATCAGGCGCAGTTTTTTGGTCATGCGATTAAACGACCCTGCCAGATCGGCAAATTCCCGGCAAACCATGTCCTGCGGGGCTATTTCCCGGTCAAGATCCCCGGCCGCTACCTGCTGCACCCCGGCATGCAGCGCCCTCGTCGCCCGGACAAAATAACGGGTCGTGGCAATAACCATGGTCAAGCCGGCAAGAAAAAAAACAGACAGGACTGCAACAATATAGATAGTGACATGGCTCATCTGCGCAAGCCATTCCGTCTTCGTCCTGGCTATTTCTTCTTCCAAAGGCGCCAACGAATAGCCGCAACGGATTATACCCCAAAGCACGTCGCCACTATAGACGGGGAAAACCGTTTCCAGAACGCCTTTACTATTGCCGTTTTTTTCCGTCGGCCAGAAATATTCAACCGGGATAATGCCGCTCGGCCTTTGCGCCGGAAACTTCATATTCATCAAAGAAGCGGCCTTATTATCAAACTCCCCTGTCAAACGACTACCAACCAGATTAATATCACTATGCGCGACAACATTCTGGGAAAGGTCCATGATCATGCAGTAAAGAATTTCCGGATCGTCCCTGGCTACCTCGACAACCAGATTCTGTAAAAATGTAAAGTCATAACCGGCCACTGCCTCCCTGACGCTCATGGCCGTACTTCGAGTCAGGGAGGCGCTCCTGATGACCAGGCTCTGGCGGATCATATTGACGTTGCGCTCAAGCTGAACGTCACGAAGCTGCGCGGTTTCACGGAGAATAAAATAACTGAAGAGAGGAAAGAGCCCGCAAAGCAGGAGCAGATTCATCCCCAGCAGGTATACGCTGATTGTCGGCTGTTTCCGCATAATTTCCGTAAGCGGTTATTTTGACTTCCGGGCCACTCCCCCCGTGCTCGGTTACTAATTTCCTGAAGCTTGAAGGGGAACGCCACGCAGTTTCGCTGTTTCGTTTTCACTGTAATAGCGGATAATCGGAAATAGCAAGATGAAATCTGCACAAGGGGAGGAATGGTGCCTGCCAAGGCAACCCGCGGATCAAGGCGTAAATCGGAGGGGAAATACCTTGGGAGCCTGAACTCCGCACAAAAAAAGGCTCCGATCAATGCCGCAAGATCGGAGCCTTCTTTACCTGCCAGGCGCAGGAAGATCAAAAATGGCCGCTTATCTGGGCAAAGATTGCCCGGCCCTCGATGGGATAGTCGTTGGGGATATAGGCCCCCTCTGGGGCCGCGGCCGCATAGGGGCTGGGGATGCGGCCGACTTCGTCGAAGAGGTTGCGAATCCCTGCCGCTACCTCCAGGTGGTTGCCGATATTTTTGCGCCGGACCAGCAGGTTGACCACCTCATAGTCGCCGATGTCGCCGCGCGGGTCACCTTTAGCCCGATGGCGGCCGCCGATCCAGTAGAGCTGGCCATCCAGGGACCAGTCCGGCATAAAACTCCAGCTGGGGTTAAGAAAGAACTGCATCTCCGGGGCGTCTGGCACTACCGCGTCGATTTTTTTGTTTACCGAACGCTGATAGGCGAAGTTGCTGCGCAGCCGGAAATCCTGATGCAGCCGCCAGTCCATCTCCAGCTCGAAGCCCCTGCCCTCCTGTTCGCCGTAGTTGGTTAACACCTGGGGCAGAGTGGTGCCGGCCTGCTCGATGAGTTCCGTGGCCTGATAGTTGAACAGGCTGAAGATCAGGCGAAGATCCCTGGTGGGCTGGTAGTCAAAAGCCAGTTCGATGGTCTCGATCTCTTCAGGCACAAGAGAGGAATTCCCGATAGCCACCGGGTTGTTTTTTACGTATTGTTCGCCAAAGGAGGGGGCGCGAAAGGCCTGGCCATACATCAGCTTGGTGGTAAGGTCGTAGCGGGTCTCCCAGACCAGGGCCAGACGGGGGTTGATGGTGGAGCCGAAATCGGAGTACTCATCGTAACGCAGGCCACCGGTCAGGGTCCAGGCCGAGGCAAGCTGCCACTCATCCTGCACCAGGACGTACCCCAAGGTCCGGCTGGCCTTGTCCATAAAAATATAGGCCGGGTCGGTCACATGGACCATTGGTCCTGGGGGTACGGTAGCGCCTGGCACTGCGAAATTCTTGTACTGGTCCCGATCCAAATTGTAGGACTTGGCCCCCGCGCCGATCCGGAGCTGGTGACTGCGAAAGCCCTTGTACAGGCCGCCCACCTCCAGCCCGCCGTCCAGCGAGGTGTAGATGGGGTTACCCAACTGGTTACGGAAGCTGGCCGGAAAATATTGTAGCATGGAATCCCTGTGGGTATGGGAGTAGTAAGCCCGGCTGGTCAGTTCCCAGTCCTCGATGAGTCGATCGTTGTGCCAGGCAAGATCGGCGAGCAGGGACCCGGTATCAAGATCATTGCCATAGGTGACGGCTTGGGAGCCCCCCGGACCACCGCTCGCCTCCTGGATGGTCCCGTAAAGGCGGAGGGTCCAGTCTCCCTTGCGCAGCATCAGGTGGCCGTCGAGCTGTTCGTTTCTGGTGTCGAGATAGCCTGGGGCGTTGGAGAGGGTGCCGGCGCCGACGGCATAAAGGAAATCCCGCTTGATTATCCGGTCCTTGTCGCCGTCGGTTTTGCGGGATTCAACCCCAAAGGCCACATCCCAGCCGCCGTACTGGCCGCCGTGCTGGACCCAGAGATCGGAGGTTTTAAAGGAGCCGTAGCTGGCGCCGGCCTCAGTGCCGTTGATCTCGAAGTTATCCTTGGTGATGACGTTGACCGTGCCGGCAAAGGCATCTGCGCCGTGCAGGGCCGAGCCCGGCCCCCGCACCACCTCGACCCGGGAGATCATGGCCACCGGCATCTGAAAACACGTAAAACGGCTACCCTGATAATTGGAGGTGAAGGGCACCCCATTAATCAGCAGTAGCACCTGGGGATTGAGGCTGGTGTGCACCCCGCGCATCGACCAGATGGAGTGAAAAAACTGACCGCCGGAGGGCTCCACATGCAACCCCGGCACCGACTCCAGCACCTCGTCCAGGGTGGTGGCGCCCAGCCCCTTGATATCCTCGGCGGTGATGACCGAGGCCACCGAGGGAGCGAGATGGACCGGTTTAAGCGAGCCGGTGGCGGTGAGGAGCAGCCGGTCGGTGCGGTAGACATCCTCCTCTTGCGGCCCCCTGCCGAACATCTCGGTAAAGGTCCTGGCCTCGTCCGGGTCGATCGCAGGGGGGGACTCCGCCGCCATGGCCAGGGTAAAGCAGGACAGGCAAGAAAAAAACAACGCTGTCGCAGCTCGTTTTTTGCACATCCCTTTTCCTCCTTCGCTTTCCCTGCCAGGCACAGGAAGATCAAAAATGGCCGCTTATCTGGGCAAAGATTGCACGGCCCTCGATGGGGTAGTCGTTGGGAATATAGGCGCCCCCTGGGGCCGCGGCCGCATAGGGGCTGGGGATGCGGCCGACTTCGTCGAAGAGATTGCGGATCCCTGCGGCCGCCTCCCAGTGGCCGGCGATATTCTTGCGCCGCATCAGCAGGTTGACCACCTCATAGTCGCCAATGTCTTGCCGCGGATCGCCCTTGGCCCGATGGCGGCCACCGATCCAGTAGAGCTGGCCGTCCAGGGACCAGTCCGGCAGGAAACTCCAGCTTGGGTTCAGGTAAAAC
>Ga0172380_10001297_pt1 | contig 43220 bp, 48 predicted proteins | sample Leawe162metaG_FD_119747 | JGI IMG/M metagenome (GOLD analysis project Ga0172380, IMG submission 119747) | Leachate microbial communities from a municipal landfill in Southern Ontario, Canada - Leachate well 162 metaG | ecosystem: Engineered > Solid waste > Landfill > Unclassified | place...
GAATCCAAAAACGCTCATCATCCTCTCCCCAAATCATTTCAGTGCAGGAGAAAAACAATTTCTCACAAGTAACGAGTCCTATCCAACGCCTTTTGGCAATGTAGCCGTAGAGCAAGCTATCTACCAAAAAATGACAACCAGCCCAAATATCCAAACCGCGATCGAAGAAAATACTAACGGCCTCGGTAATGATCATGGCATCGGAAGCCTCATGCCATTTATCAAATACTATCTCCCGGAGACCAAAATCATCCCGATTCTCATTCGCGACAAAACCTCAACGCAAGATATCGTAAAACTCGAATCCGCACTTGCTCCATACATATCGACTGTGACTCCCCTTCTCACTTCTGTCGATTTCTCTCACTACCTCACGCTCAAAGAAGCTCAAGAAAAAGACAAAATAACGTGGAATCTTATCAAGTCATGGTCCATCTCGCAACTCATCTCTCTCAATAGTAACGACTACCTCGATACTCCCGGCGGCATCGCAACACTCCTTCTCTCCATGAAACAAAAAGGTGCAACACGCATAACCAAACACTATTACGACAACTCAGGAAGCATTCTCAAACAACCAAACATTCCAACCACAAGTTACTTCATCCTCTCATTTACAAAGTAATAAGGTATGAGATAATGATCCCGATTTTATCACCTCTCTAACCCCATTTATGTATGGCAGACGAACGCGTCGTTTCCGAAACGAATATCGGAAGCTCTAATCCTATTGCCCGTTATGGACGAGATCTCGTCTCAAGTATCAAAGGTATAGGAACCGGTTTCATCATGGTCTTGATCGGTTTTGTCATTCTCTATTACTCAGTAGGAATGAAGGAAAGTTCAGGCACCGTAGCCAAACTCGCACTCACGCCAGCTGACCAGGTAGCAACAACTCAAGTAGGACTCGTAAAGATCTCTGGAAAGCCATCGGTTCCATCCGTTCTCGCAGCTCCAAAAACTTCTGAAAGTGTCGTTTACTACAAATACACAACCGAAGAATATCGAAAAGTTGAACAAACAAAGACAAGTTACAAGACCGTTCAAAAAGACGGACAGGACGTTCAGCAAACCGTCGAAACCAAGGAATACGTCGACACCTGGGTTCCAGTAACAACAACTGAAAAGTGGAACACCTTCAAGCTTGGCGCAGTTACCGTCGATCCGAAGTCAGCCAACGGAAACTACAATCTCAAATCTATCTACGACCAAGAAACAGTCGCTCCAGTAGCTGCAAATCCAACACTCATCACTCCAATCACCTACGCTGGAAAAACAGCTAACGCCTACCCTATCACAAAAACTCGTGAAAAAGTTGTAGGAGTTCCAGCCGACCAAAATATTATCGTTATCGGTGAGGTAGCAAACGGCACCATCAGCGCTGGTGATCCATTCATCGTCAGCAACAAGTCAGACGCAGAGATCGTCAAAGACCTCAAGAGCTCAGAAAACCTCAAATTCTGGCTTATGAAAGGCGCAGCATGGTTCTTTCTCGCCTTCGGTCTCATGAGCATCTTCGGCCCAGTCTTCGCCCTCCTCAACATCCTTCCAGGCGTCGGCTCAGCTCTTAGTGGCATCATGTTTGTCATCTTCGCCATCGTCTCAGCCGTCCTCGTTGCCCTCGGCAGCCTCGTCATCAAGTTCTGGTACGTCTTCATCGGCCTCGTCGTCGTCGCTATCATCGCCGCAATCACCATGCGAAAGAAATAAGCGTTATCCCTTCTCTCATCTATATTATTTTTTATCCTCTTCTCTCCATGGTCACCAAAAAGGTTCTCATCAGTGGTCTCGCGATTGCATCGCTCGCCCTCACAGGCTGCAGTGCCATCCAAACCGCCGTCAACAACAAGATCGCCTCAACAACAAAGGAAATCAGCGGCAACATCAACAGCGAAGTAGCCAAGACAACTGACGCCCTCAAGGCGCAAGGCGAAAAAATGCAAAGTGACTTCGGAACAGCTGCGGATCAACTCAAGAAGGAAGCTGGAATTGTTGATGGTACGATATACACAAATACCAAATTTAGCTTCTCCCTTCAATTTCCAAAAAGCTGGGGAAAGGTTACAACGAAAGAAGTACAAAGCGGAAAATACATAAAGAGTTTAAATATCTCGTCACAAGACAAATTAATGTCTTATGGATTAGCAATAATAGAGAAAAAAGATGCACAGTTAGTTGATATAGATTTCGTAACGAATATCGGCAATACAGATAAATATGTGATATATGCTTCTCAAGAGCCTGGCGTAACAGATGAGGTCAAAGCAGCTATCGACAAATCATTCAAGGCACTCTAAACCAATACCTTGTAAAAAGAGGGCCCACCGCGGCCCTCTTTTTTTGTACCTAATTTTCTGCTAAACTCCTTGGGACGAGAAAACAAGGCTCCGCGTACGCACCTCTACCCACAACTCCAATCCCTTCATGGCATCCTCAAGAAAAGCGACTGCGATTATATTTGCCACGGTACTCATCGATATGATCGGTGTAACGATCATTCTTCCATCACTTCCGATTTATGTAGAAAAATTCAGCACATCGACATTCATGATATCGATCATGTATTCGGTGTTTGCGGCGTGTGCATTTCTCGCAGGACCAATTATGGGGTCACTCTCGGATCGATTCGGAAGAAAACCGGTGATCGTCACCTGTCTTCTCGGAACATCACTCAGCTGGGTCGTCTTCGCCCTTTCCCCAAATCTCTGGATCATCTTTCTCTCGCGTATCATCGGAGGCTTCAGTGCAGGAAACCTCTCGGTTGCACAAAGTTACCTCACGGATATTTCTTCAGATGAAAAAGATCGCGCGATCAAACTCGGACTCATTCCAACCGCCATCGGAATTGGATTCATCACCGGACCTGGAATCGGAAGTCTGTTAGCCAAAATTTCTCCATCCATCCCCTTCTGGTTTACAGGAGCCCTCGCCTTCATTAACGGAATAGCCGCCATCGCATTTCTTCCAGAGAGCATTGCGGCAAAACAAAAAGACGCCAAGATTCAGTTCAACTCATTCACGACAATTTGGTACGGACTCACTCATAAAAAATACAAAACACTCATCCTCCTCTTGCTCGCAACATCGATGAGTTTCGAAAGTTACCACTCCACATTCATTCTCTTTTTGAACCGACGATTCGACTTCTCCATCACCAACGCCGGAATTCTTCTCACCTGTATCGGTATCATGATCGCCATAAACCAGCTCGTCCTGATGAAGCATTTTTGGCTCAAATACATGCGACCATACAAGATTCAGCTCATAGCCTCTTCAGCGCTCATCCTGCTCTTTTTAGCAGCAACATCGGCACGACTTCGCATCTTCATACCAATTATCGCGATCCTTGGAGTCATGGAAGGAACACTTACGGTCATCAACGGTAGTGAGCTTTCCGGAAAAGCAGAGGAGCATGAACGAGGAAAGATTATCGGAATCTCACACGCACTTATTGCCATCTCGCAGGTCATCGCGCCGGCCATGTCAGGCTTCTTCATGGACTACCATATCAATGCTCCATGGATTATTTCGTCGTTCTGGATGGGAATCGTCTTCTTGATTCTCATTATGCACAAACGAGAGCTCAAGGGCACCCCGCTCGACTTCTCCGGTCGACACGAGCTTGAAAATATCTAGAAAAGACCCATAAAAAAAGCTATACTGGGAGCGCTTTACTCTTTTTTCTTTTTTCACATGTCTACAACTAATAAGGTGCTCCTCGGTATTCTCGGAGTTGCCGTGCTTCTCGGTCTCTGGCTCATGTCTTCATATAATGGCTTTGTCGGACGGGAAGAAAGCGTAAAGACCGCTTGGTCACAGGTAGAAACGCAATATCAGAGACGATTCGATCTCATTCCAAACCTCGCAGAGTCAGTAAAGGGTGTCCTTAAGCAAGAACAGGACGTCTTCGGAACGATCGCAAAGGCACGTTCTAGTTACGCCGCTGCTCCATCAGGTAGCAACGAGAAAGTCGCTGCTGCTAACCAGCTCGAAGGTGGACTCAGCCGACTCTTGGTTATCATGGAAAACTATCCTCAACTCAAATCTTCAGAAACCGTTCAGTCACTTATGACACAGCTCGAAGGTACAGAAAACCGAGTCAGTGTCGCACGTGAACGATATAACGAGTCTGTCGAAGACTATAACGTCTCCGTACGTCGCTTCCCAGGAAAGATGATCGCAAGTATCTTTGGATTCTCAGAGAAGACTCGATTCGAGGCTGTAAAAGAGGCTGCAAATGCTCCAAAAGTCGATCTCAGTCTTACAAAGTAAGAAGCAAATTCGACATAGATTTTCAGACTCTCTCTCTCCTAACCTCTACTCTCGATGAAGCGAATAAAAGCACTCGTTGCGCTTGGAACTGTCATAATCATGGCAGGACTATGGAGTGTAGTCGCCGCAGGAACAGCAATGGCTGCCACAAAAATCACCTACCCTGAGGCAAAATACGTCAGTGACTATGCAGGAGTTTTATCTGCAGAAGAAACAGCATTACTCAATCAAAAAGTACTCGACTTCAAGACAAAAACTTCGAACGAGATTGCCGTCCTTGTCGTACCAACAACCTCGCCAGAGACGATTGAGGAATATAGCATCCACGTTGCCCAACAGTGGGGAATTGGAAAAAAGGATAAGGACAACGGAGTACTGTTCACGGTTGCCGTAGATGATCACGCGATGCGACTCGAAATTGGACGCGGGCTCGAAGGTGCGATTCCGGACATCTCTACCGTAAAAATTCTCAACACCTACGCACGCCCAGCCTTCAGGGAAAACAACTACTACAAAGGAATAAATGACGCTCTTGATGTTGTTATGGCCGCCGCACAGGGAGAGTTTAATGTAGCAGATGTTCAGGATATTCAGAGCACAGACAATACCGAAAGTGAAGGATTGATTAATTTTATCTTTTACGTAGTCATCTTTGGTTTCGGATTCTTCGTACAATACCTCGCAAAAACAAAGTCTTGGTGGCTTGGAGGAGTTGTTGGGGCAGGAGGAGCGTTTACGGTGTCACTTTTGCTATCCTTTGGACTTTTCGTAGCGGGACTTCTCGGTCTAATATGTGGAATATTTGGACTTGTTCTCGACTTCGTCGTATCAACTAAATACAAAGGACCAGGCGGAAAAGGAGGCTCTGGAGGAGGTTTTTGGTTCGGTGGTGGAAGCTCCGGATCTGGGGGTGGATGGAGTAGCGGCGGCGGAAGCTTTGGAGGTGGAAGTTTCTCGGGAGGTGGTGGCAGTAGTAGCTGGTAGCCAAAAATTACTTCAAATTCACCCGGTAAACCCTACTGCCATTCTTTGGAAGACGAGAAATCTTCATGCCGATCTCGGCATTCTTTTTGGCTGTTTTGACATTCTTCCGATCGATCTGAATCGAGTCAGCACGCTCTTCAAACATCTGGCCATCAGTTTCAAAAAGAAGAACTTCACCAGTTTTCAGTGTTGTAGAAAGTTTGATGATAACCACCTGAATTTTATTGAGGACGGCGGTAACTGTTCCAATTTCGGCATATGAGCGAAGAGCACCACGAGATCCCTGGGGATAAGTATCAACAAGAAGCGATGGTTGGTGAAGAGAGATGCTCGTGAAGGTACGCTTCTGGAAACTTCTCGGTTTACTTGGAGGAGTGCGCAACGAAGAAGACTGCCGAGCATTTTCTTGTGCCCGGGAAAGACTCGAAGAGATCATTGGCTCTTCATATATTTCTTCACGAGAAGCCGAACGCATCGCATCCCCTACTGTAAATTGAGGTGGAGCCTGAATTCGTTTTTGAATAATCTTCTTGCGCTGAAACGCAGGAATCTTGAGAAGTTCTGGATCGAGTGGTGAGGTCATGCCTCAATAATAACACGCTTACTTTGCGCGCTCAACGTACTCGTGAAGTTCTGTATTTACACGGATCACATCGCCTTCTTTGATGAAGAGTGGAGCGCTGATCGTAGCGCCAGTCTCGATAACAACAGGCTTTGTTCCACCAGTTGCCGTGTCTCCCTTTTCACCAGGAGGAGCAGAAATAACCTTGAAGTCCATCTTTGTAGGAAGTTCGATAGAAGCAGGTGAGTCGTCAACGAAGACAACAACAACTTCTGTTCCATCAATCAAGAAGTCCGCATCATCACCAATCATATCTTTTGAAATACTGAACTGGTCATAAGACTGATTGTCCATGAATGTCCACTCACTTGAGTCATTGTAAAGGTACTGGCATCTCTTGTTTTCCATATTAGCCTCTTCAACATTTTCACCAGACTTGAAAGTAACTTCAACGTTTCGTCCAGTTTTTGCATTCTTCATCTTCGCACGAGTAAAGGCAGCACCCTTACCTGGATTCACGAACTGATATCCGACGATAACATATGTTTCGCCATTATATTTGACAGCGACGCCTTTCTTGAAATCTGATGTTTGCATAAGATAGATGATTAATAGCTTTTTGTAGCTTTGATTTGAGAATACCTAACGCGGTTTTCTTCAAACCTGGCGCATTCTACCATAGCTATTATTAGGGGCAAGTGGGAAAGGTGAGAGGTTGCATTTTTTATTTTCATGATACAATCATAGTTTTTATAAAAAACCAGTAGTTTTAAAGCTAAAAATTTCGGCGCCGAAATTTCTGAATACATCATAAAGTTGCCAAAAAGGCAAAATTATAGAATGCCTTGTGGTCGACCACAAAAGCTACAAATCCCTAAAAGGAAAAAGCATAACATCCTCTATCGAAACTTGATCGAGCAAAAGCATAATCAATCGATCAACGCCGAGGGCAATTCCACCAGAAGGTGGCATACCAATTTTCAACGCTTCGATGAAACTTTCATCAACATCGTAAAGGTCTTTACCAAGCCTCGCTCGCTCCTTCGCTTCAGCCCCCAATCTCCTCTCCTGCTCCACCGCATCCGTCAGCTCACCAAACGCATTACACAACTCGAGTCCGCATACATATATCTCAAATCGCTCGGCATATCGAGAATCACTCGCGCACTCACGGGAAAGCGCCGCCATACTCACAGGATACTCGCATAGGATCGTCGGACGCACAGAACCATCAGCACCAACTCCGCCCAACTTCCCCTCAATTTCATTCAAGAAGATTAAGAAAAACGCATCATCATAACTCAAAGGCTCACCGCCCTGAGGCCCACCACCATAGCCACGTGCACGCGCCTCCACAATCAACTTCCCAGAATCTTCAAAAATCTCACGACTCACGCCAGCATATTTCTCAAAGGCCGTAGCAACCGTCAGTCGCTCAAAATCACCGCTGAGATCCACCTTCACCCCTTGATATGTAAATGACTCACGTCCATCATGCAACTCACGACAAACATATCTCATCAACCGCTCAGTATCTCGCATGATGTCAGTATAGTCCGCACCAGAACGATACCATTCCAGAATCGTAAATTCAGGATTGTGAAGCGCGCCGCCGGTTTCTTTATTTCGAAAACTTCGTGTCAGTTGAAAAATCTTTTCCATACCACCAACGAGGAGCTTTTTCATCGCATATTCTGGCGAGGTGATCAGATACATATCTCGCGCATCTCTCCCCTGTCCACCAGCAATAGCTCCCTCACTAACAAATCTCGTTTTAAAAACATCCAAATACGGCTCCATTCCAGGTAAGTTCACGAGTATCGGAGTCTCTACTTCCAAAAAACCATCACCAGCAAAAAACTGACGAATCGCACTCATCGTACGCGCCCGTTTTTCGAAAATCTCTCGAAACGCAGGATCGCTCTTGAGCCGTTGATAATTGGGAATATGTGTCATACGCAAAAAGCTTACACTAATCAATATTTCGAAAAAAGAGGAAAGGCTAGACATCGCAGGTTGCACTCTGCAGGATTCCTCAAGGAATCCGAAGCCGCGACCGAGAGGGATAGCCTTTCCTCTTTTTATGTCATATAATACAGCCATGACATTCCCAAACATCTCCCCTATTGCGATTTCCTTTGGCGCTATTCAGATTCGTTGGTACGGCATTATGTACCTTCTTACCTTCGTAATCGCCTACTTCTTGACCGGCTATTTCGCCAAAGAACGAAAGGTAAAAATCGATCAAGATTTCACGGGTGACATCATCTTAAGTTCACTCATTGGAGTCGTTCTCGGTGGTCGACTCGGATATATTCTCTTTTACAATCTCCCCTATTACCTCTCAAATCCAGCTGATGTTTTTAAGATTTGGAACGGAGGCATGTCGTTTCACGGAGGAATGTTAGGTGTTATTCTCGGACTTTTCATTCTCTCAAAGATCAGAAAAACTCCATTTTATACCATCACAGATACGATCGTTCCAATCATTCCAATCGGAATCGTTCTTATTCGAATTGGAAATTTCATCAATGCAGAACTCTACGGCCGAATCACCACGTCATCGTTCTGTTACAACTTCCCTACCGATCTCGAAAATTGCCGCTATCCCTCACAGCTCATTCAAGCACTTCTCGAGGGACTCTTCACATTTTTCATTATCTTTTTCCTCAGAAAAAAAATCAAAACTCCGGGAACATTAAGTTGGCTCTTCATCGTAACATACGGAACACTCAGATTTATTGGTGAATTTTTCCGTGAACCAGATCCACAAATTGGACTTCTTCCAGGCAGCCTAACAGAAGGACAGTACTTTTCAATCATGATGATACTTGTAGGCGGATGGTTCCTCTACAAAAACTATCGAACAAAAGGATTTACGGAAGGCGCTGGCAAATAAGTCTTGAAGGGACTAATAATAGAAAAACCTCTCGTATCAATATCTACGATAAGAGATGTTTTGTATGACGTTCCATATGGGAACGGAATTTCGATAACCATCTGATACGGTCGATCACGATGGCAACTTTGGAATCTTCGCTGCCAAAAAGCAATCATCTGACTAAAAGCAACACCCCGAATGTGCGGATGAATATCAGCCCACGCATTTGGTTTATAAATATTTCGAACATTTCCAACATCTTGCAAAAGCTTTCCCCGCCACACGTTGGAACGAAAACGCTTCGAACTTTTCGTCGAGCAATAGCAGAAAGAGCACGAACCTCTGCATCGGTAGAGTCAGCTACTTGAGGAGCTGTCTCGGTTGTTCGAACTGGCACATTATCGACCATATATATGCCTCATAAAGGAGATGGATTATAGGACGTCATCAAAAAAACACAAGACAACTACTTCCATTTAATGGAACAACCCATTGAAGGATATTGAAGAACGTCGGGTTTTTGACCAGTAGTCAGCTTCTCAAGAGCATTTCGTAAATCATGAGAAGTAACCTTTGAGACATCTTTCCAGTTATTATCAATTCGACCGTGATAGCTCAATTTTCGCTCTTTGTCATACACGAAGACGTCGGGTGTACAGACCGCATGATATCTATGGGCAATTTCTTGTTTTTCATCAATGAGGTAGGGAAAATTCATCGCATGTTCAAGAGAGAAATCCTTCATCGCATCAAAAGAATCTTCAGGATAACTCGTTGAATCATTTGAATTAATCCCAACAAATCGAACTCCTCTATCGGCAAAATCTCGCTGAAGCTGAACAAGGCGATCAATACATCCTTTAACGTATGGACAGTGATTACACATAAAAATAACCACCAAAACCGATGCACCATTGAAGTGCTTCAAATCGTATGTTTGTTGATCGACACCCGTGAGGGAAAAATCGGGTGGCTTAGAATCGAGCTGAACTCGAAACGACTCAGTTAAAACCATATTTTTTGGTTAGAAAACACTTTGATAGTATAGTTTTAGTGCTAGAATAAGACAAGAATGTTAAAGCCCATGGATATTCATATGGAATCAAAAGCAGACCTTCATTTTCATACTTGGCACTCAATTGACTCGCTTATCTCGCCAAAGAGTGCGGTAGATATGGCTGTAGCAAAAGGCATACGAGTTCTCGGAATCACCGATCATGACACCATCGAAGGGGCGAAAGTCGCAAAAACCTACGCCGAAAAAAATAACCTTCCAGTCGAAATTATTATCGGAGAAGAGATTTATTCAAATGGTGGACATATCGTTGGACTCTTTCTGAAAGAACGGGTTGAATCATTTCAGTCTCTCGAAGACACGCTAAAGCAACTCCAAGCTCAAGGAGCAATGATTATTATTCCGCACGTAACGTTCGAGGAAGATCCACTTGGTGAGTACATTTATCGCTATCGCGTGAGCTACACCGACCTTATCAATAGACCTGAACTTCTTGCAATGATTGATGGTGTCGAAGTAGAAAATTTTCAACTCATCGAACCTGACTTTCCAAACAAAGCAACATTCATCAACGAAAATTTCCTCCAAAAAGCTCGAATTGGATCGAGCGACTGTCACATCAAAATGAACTTTGGCCATAGCTACACATTATTCGACGGGCAAACAGCCGAAGACTTCAGGCGTGCGGTAGAAAAACGAGAAACCCGAGCCAAATCATCCAAACAAGGCAATCACGCAATCATCAATCAGATTATGGGGTTTGGTCCAATCATCAAGCTCCCCTTTCACCTCATTCTACAGTTTAGCTATCGCGTCTTGATAGACATAGGTCATACCATAAAAAACACCTCGAGAAAGACATTCAAGACACCAAAAAAGGAGCGCTTATAGTCAATGACTAGAGAAGAGCTCCTTTTGATATTCAATGAGAAATTATCGTGATCGCTTGTTCAAAACCTTGAGGCCTTGAGTAGAAACCTTGATTCGCTCAAAACGCTTCTTAAGCGGATTCCAGATCTTCTTCCAAAGCAAGTTTGGTAAGAATCGGCGCTTTGTGTGACGCATTGAGTGACTAACATTGTGGCCAGTTGTTGGCTTTTTTCCTGTGATTGAGCAGACGTTTGACATAAGATTTTGCTTTAATGAAGCGGGTAGGAGTCTACCAAGGGACTAATCAAAATGCAAGAGTTTCTCGCGAGTGTGCTGAAGCTGAGCCTGAGCTTTGGCTTCATCCTGAAAGAGATATCGTTTATTCAAAACAATGCGAACTCCATCAACAATCTCGTCGATAGATCCTACAAGCTGATAATGACCAGTTCGCGCAATACGAGAATGTATAAAATGTTCACCGGAAGATTTTGAAGGAAAATGAACAGGAATTTTCGGAGATCCAAGGGGTGAACGACCAACAATGGCCACTTGATCACCCGAAATAGCTTTCGGAGCAAAACCAAATTTATGAAGCATCGAGCAGGTCAGCGGTTTTTCCTGAGGAACAGCACTATGAAGAGGAACCTGAAGCTGACTTGAAAAGGCAAAGAGCTCACCCATACAAAGACCCCCGAGTCCCCGACCACGAAGATCATCGGAAATATAAAGCCCGCCAAAAACAAGCTGCCGACCATCTTGCGGAGGATGCGTCACGTAAAATGTCATATACCCAATCTTTTTCTCATTTGGAAAAGAAATGTTGACGATAAACTTATCTTTCTCACCATTCAGCTTACGAAACTTCCAGATAAGACCATGCTTCTCATACCAGAGCATATCTTCATGATTTTCGGGAAGGTTGAGCTGTTCAGAAGAAAGCTGGATTTTCGGCATAGATGTAAAAATATCGAGGGGTAATAGTAACATATTTTAGAATAAAAGCAAGGATGCATAAGGCACAAGCAATAGAAGCTAAAACAAAGCCAGTTTATTTGCGATTCACGGAAATTCATGACAAACTCAAGGCAACAAATTATTCAAAAATACGTATGAAAAAATCCACAGTTTCAGACACCAAAACCCGCCTCGAAAACGACGCACTCGGCGATATCAACGTCCCAAAAGAAGCGTATTATGGCTCGTTCACGACTCGCGCGCTCGCCAACTTCAACATCAGCCCCATCAAGGCATCAACGACATTTAGATGTGCGATCGCTTGCGTGAAGTACGCGGCGGCTCAGGCGAATACCGAGCTCGGAAAGCTCGACCCAAAACTCACCAAGCCAATGCTTCAGGCGCTCCAGGAGTTCATGGATGGAAAGTTTGATGACGCATATCAGATTGATATTTTTCAGGCCGGCGCGGGAACTCCTTACAATATGAATATCAACGAGATCGTGGCAAATCGTGCCAACGAACTTCTCGGTGCGCCAAAGGGCTCATACAAATTCGTAAATCCAAACAATCACGTCAATATGGCTCAGTCGACAAACGACGTCTTCCCAACTTCAACACGCATCGCCATCTGCTGGGAATCGATCGCACTTCAGAAAGAAGCGACACTCTTCGCAAAATCACTTCACGCAAAAGCAAAAAAGTTCGCAAAAATTCTTAAGGTCGGACGCACACATTTACAAGACGCCGTCCCGGTAACACTCGGTCAAGAGTTCGAGTCGTTCGCCATTGCAGTTGAGAAAGATATTCAAGAACTCAAACACGCCACTTCCCTGCTCCACGAAATCGGACTCGGTGGAACCGCACTTGGAACCGGCATTAACACGCATCCACAGTATCAAAAACTCGTTACACGGTATCTTGCGAAACTCACCAAACTTCCACTCAAGCCAACAAAAAATCTTTTTGAGATGACGAGCAATATGAATACTTTCGCAAGTGTCTCGTCAGCACTTCGCAATCTCGCCATCACGATGCAACGGATCGCCCAGGACCTCAAATTACTCAATATGGGACCGATTGGCGGTATCGGAGAGATTCAGCTCCCAGAGGTCGAGCCAGGCTCGTCTATCATGCCAGGAAAGGTCAACCCATCTGTCGCGGAATGTGTTCAGATGATCGCCTACCAAGTTCAGGGAAATGATCGCGCCGTAGAACTTGCCGTGATGAACGGTCAGCTCGAACTGAATGTTATGACTCCCTTAATTCTCAAAAATCTCCAAGAGTCCTGCACGCTCCTCAAAAACGGGTTCCAACTTTTCCGTGAATTTTGCATCGAAAGAATCGTCGCCAACACCAAGCGCTGCCAAGAACTTCTCGAGAAATCACTCTGTGTCGCAACTGCCCTCAACCCCTACCTCGGCTACCACCAGACCGCCGAACTCGTAAACGAAGCCCTCAAGCGCGGCACCCACCTCGAAGCCCTCATCCTCGAGAAAAAACTCATGCCAAAAGACAAGCTCGAAAAAATCCTCGATCCCAAAAACCTCACAAAACCAAATCTCTAAGCCATCTTCATGGCATCATCTAGTACCGATGAAACGAGACCAAGGCTCAGAAGCTTCTCTGTGACTTTTGGAATGTCGCTGCGCTTGTCGAACAATAACGCGGAGTTCAAACGAAAGACTTTCTTGCCGTGCGTAAGAACGGTGACATAGAGAAGTTGATTTGCGCCAGGCTTCGCGACAGGAAGAATCTTTTCACGAAACTCCCGCTCACTACCATGAAACTCCGAATTGAAACTCAGGAGAGATTTTTTGATCACATTATTTCGAGCCAAGAAATCGTACACGGTCATGCCGGTCATGCGGAAATTTGGATCGATGAAGTAGAAACGTCCGTCTTCGGTCATGAGAACATCAAAACCACCAACACCATACCAGCCACGACGTCGAACTTCAGGAAGAATTTTCTCAAGAAGAACCTTATTCAAAGGCTGGAAGAGCTCTTCATTCTCATGTGGCTCAATAATTCCACCCAAGAATCCTCCAAAAGGAGACACCATCTGCTCGTGCCAGTTGATAATTTCAATTGGTTGCTCAGGGTTGTGAGAAATACCGAACTGAACCGCAAAATTTCTATAAATTTTTACATACTCACTCACGAAAATCATACCTTCAAGGTGACCGAAGTCAGCCTTCGCGCGCTCAACGTCTTCATGAGTATAACAAATGCGAACACCATCGCCCGATGAAGAAGAAGTTACCTTCACAACACATGGCAAAGGAAGTTGGTCGGCCTGCTTGAAACAAGCGCCATCCATAAACTCTTCGTAAATTTCCGGAAGATACGCCTTCGGAATATAAGACACCATATTTCGCTTATCATTAAGCCAAATACTTCGATGTGGCGGAATGGCATAATACGTCTTTGCTCGAGGATCGAGATACGGCTGGGCCATCACAAGCTGTTTCGGTCCAACCATCTCAAAGAGCGCATTCTTAATAAGCTTATTTCGTTTCGCGCCACGAACCTTAACACTAACATCTTTTGGTAAAGTAAGTATTTGTTTTCGATCAACACGAATCACATCGAGATCGTCACGAAGAATAGAAAATGGAACCGAGTCAAGACACGCAGAAAAACAGATCGTCTTCACATTTGGTCCAGCACATACCATCGGTCTACCAGATACCATTTCTTCAATTTCCGGAGCAACTCCATTGAAAAAGTGTGAGTCCTCTTCAGCAGGATATCCGTAGAAATACTCCGTACCTTCAGGGAAATATCGAGAGAGAGAATATTCGGTTTTATGAGCCATAAAAAATAAGGTGGAAGGTGTAATCAAAATTAACCTCGGACATTCTACATGATTTCAAGTCAAAATGCACATCGGCAAGATGTGTCCCGAAAAAGAGTTACATTCTCACGCATGCCTCGCAATGCTTTTCCGCATCAAGATATCGAAGAAGATCGGAAGCACCAATAGCAGATAAAGCCGGATCTCGCTCAACAGCAGAATAAGTTGCAGGATAAAGGTCAGCACAAAGTGTATAAAATCCTTCGGCAAGAGGAAGGGTTTTTACAGCCTTCTTCAGCAAATTCCACATATTAGGATCCCTATAAAGAATCAGGTCAATGCCTGAAGCAAGACAATTTTTACCAGAAGCATCCTTAATATAAGCAATACCAAGATCACTCACAAAGCTACGAGTTTGAACCTTCTGAACAGAAGGAATGTCGTCAACTTCATGAATGCGAGCCAAAAACTTCATCCACTGTTCCTTCATATGAGTAAGGTAATTTACCTGACTAAACCCACCAAGACATCGAAGTCCATAGTAAAAAGCAAGAACCATAAACACAAACAACATACTTGGCGCGATGCGCTTTTTCTCAAGAGCCTCTCGAAGTGATGCAGGAGTAAGCTCAATACGGAACTCGCCAGTTTTATCAATCAAGAAGTTCCCCTCTCGTCGCAAAGAGATGAGATAGTTTTTACCCTCAGATAAGCCCCAAAACATAAACGTTCCAGCACCAGACGTAAAATCAAAAGCACCCTGAACTCCATCAAAAAGTTCAGCAATAATCTTTGAATAGTCCTCATTAAAAATAAGCTTACTCAAGATCGTCCCCTGGTCGATATGATGTTTCAAAAAAGCACTTACCGCAATATTCTCCATAGGAACATAGAGAAGATCTGGAACGTCGGAACCCGCAGGAAAAAACTTCTTCCAAAGAGCATAATTCGTAAGCGTCATCTGATCTGAATAGTCTTTCTGAGCATACATTTCATCTTTGTCATAAATATCGGCAACGATACTACGGAGATCATTCATGATCTTTCGAGAAAGGCCAAACTCTGTCACCTGTCGGTCAATATCCTGATACACACGCTTCACGTCTTCACGAGTATAGGCTGGAGAACCGTACAATACTGCCTGACGATTTTTTGCAGGAACAAGGGCAAGACGACCCATATCGAGCTGACCTTTATTCATAGCATGATACAAAATTCCACGAGGAAACGATGAGTTGTTGAAAGAAACATTCGCGCAAGGGAAAGTCACGATAAAGTCTTTTCGAGATGCAGGGTCTTCAGCTGACGCCGCAGCGCAAAGAATATTTGGATTCAAGAAGAAAGAATGCGTGATTGGTCCATGATGATCAGCCGTTGAAACGCTATAAAACTTTTCCATCTGAGCTACTGCGCGCGCAGCAATATCGACTCCAAAGAGACGACCTATCTCCTCTCGAATAACCTCCAAAAGCTCCGGAGCTCGCTGTGGAAAAACATACTCAACGGGATTAGTAAGATGACGTCTAGCGTACTCGATGACTGGGGAGTTTCCAAACTCAATCATAATATCCTTCAAAACTGGCTTTCGATCGAGAATAGAACCGACGAGACGATCGAAAATTTGAGGTGTTAATGTTGATGAAGCGGTAGCAGTCGAAGAGGGGGAGGATGAAAAAGACGAATCGCTCATTCAAGAAATATAAAATATAAAAAAACAGCTTAAGATAAGCTGTTAGCAGAAAGAAAGAAAAATTAAAGAAGAGTGCTTGTGTTCGTAGGAACGACTATGGAAAGTATTAACGGGGAGCGGATCTTCAGGTTGATATATAGAGAACGTACTCATAAAACCAAATAAAACAATATTCGCTTCCAGATCAACTATATCGACAAAAGAATAAATAACATACTGAGCATCAATAATGTTACCCCAAACTGGTAAAAAAGCAATCCCAAAAGCACGCAAAACCATAGAAACAAAGCTAAAAAATCGACAAAAAGGTTTGACTGAAACTGAATTGAGAGTAATGATACTAACAAACAGCGACACCCCCTATTCAACAGATTTTAATACTCTAATCCATGTCAGACAAATCGCGTGCTCCCGGTGGTTTTCCAGAAAACCTTCCGTCAGAACAATTAGTAGAAAATCGCATCAGGGGGATAATGGAAAGAGTATATGCAAGCTACGGCTACACTCCAATTGAAACACCGGCAGTTGAAAACATGGAAACTCTCGAAAATGAAGATGGTGTTATAAAAAAAGAAGTATACGGTATTAAAAGAGCGGCAGGAGAAGGAGATGACTCGCAAGAAGCGGAACGTGGACTCCGCTTCGATCTCACCGTTCCTTTTGCGCGATACACAGCAGAACACTTTAACGAACTCCGATTCCCATTCAAACGATCTCAAATCCAAAAAGTATGGAGAGGTGAACGTCCCCAAAAGGGGCGTTTTAGGGAATTCTATCAAGCGGATATTGATGTTATTGCAATCGACAACTTACCTCTTCATTACGATGCAGAAGTTGTTTTAGCGGTACAGGAAGTTTTTGAAGGAATGAATATTGGAAATTTCACGATTCACATCAATCACAGAAAGTTCCTTCAAGGACTCCTGCAAATTTTTGGAATAAAAGATGAGCAAACAGCTGATGCACTCCGAATTATCGACAAGGCGGATAAAGTCGGAATTACTGCAACTCAAGAAAACCTCAAAACAGAATTAGGCCTTAGTGCCGATGCAGCAAGTGAGTTTTTGGCGATGATTGATAAAAAAGTTCCGATCAACGAAATTGAAGGATTTTTAAAAAATATCAAAGGAACCAACCCCCTTCTTGAAGAAGGAAAAGCAGAACTACAAACAATTGGAGCTCTTCTTCAGGACTCAACGACAAGAAATGGAAAGATTATTTTTAACCCAAAGATCGCACGAGGACTCAATTACTATACAGGATCGGTTTATGAAACAACGCTCGATGGTCTCGAAAAATACGGAAGTATTTGTTCAGGAGGACGTTATGCTAACCTAGCAAGTAAATTCATCAATAAAAATCTTCCTGGTGTAGGAATTTCTATTGGTCTCTCTAGGCTACTGAGCATAATAAAACAAGAAAAGCTCCTCTCATTTGAAAAACAATCAGTGACTGATGTTATGATTGGACTTTTTGGCGAAGAACAGCGAGCCATTGGAAATAAAATAGCGCAGTCATTCCGAAAAGCAGACCTCAATACTGAAGTTTATTTCGATGGAAATAAAAAAATTGGAAAACAGCTTGAAGATGCATCAAAACGAGGCATTGGGTATATGGTTATGATAGAGGGGGCTGAAGGAGAAAATGGATACACGATTAAAAACCTTCAAGAACGAAAACAGGAGACGTTTACAAGCGTTAACGAAGCAATACTTTTCGTTAAATAAGAGATGCTGTTTTAATATAGGCGTAAGTCCTTGTCGGAAAGGAAGATCTCGCCTTGAGAAACAAGCCTCACGTCACTCGTAATATCAACATGAAAGCTACCTGGTGCCAATTCGCGAACATGTAATTGAAAAATCTCTAAACTTGGTTGTCGAATAGAAAAAACTTCTGCTTTCTTGAAAACGGTATGTTCACGAACAGCGACGGCAATAGCACCGGAGCCGCAAGCAGTTTCAAAAATTCTCGTATGAGTATCCTCTATGTAAATATAAGGAACGATCTTGATCGTATCTTTTTTATCATATGGAATATATCCAACCGCACCAGTATGCTGAATATCCCGAACATACTCTTTACGAAGAAATTCGTGGCGCTCTACAATAAATTCTCGAGTAATTAAATCAACATCTGGAAACTGCTCAACGAAATGAGAAATACCCTGAAGATTAATAAGACTGAGATTTTCAGAAAGCGAAATATACTGAAAATTCATATCAAAATTCAGAGAAACAAGATCGTCAGGAGTTACGGTAAGGGAAAATGATTGATCAGATCCAGAGGATTCAACTAAAAATGCTCTTTCTCCTGTTCGCCTATGGTGAAGATACCCGAGAGTTCTAAGCGCATTAACACAGAGCTCTCCGCCCATCATCTCAAGTCGAGAAACATGCTTCGGGTCACGAGGTGGACATACAAATCCTACCTGTTCGCATGGAATATACTTTTCTTGCATAATAAGAGATGCAACTGTTTTGAACATATCAGGAGCAACCTCATTTTTTAAAGAATCGATCAAAACAGTACTATTACCCATCGGATAAAGCTTAGCGTAAGACAAAATCATCAGTATAGGTAGATATCAAATAAAAATCGTAGAACACCCTATCACACGAAATAAGTCTTTACAATACAGGAAAAGTCTCCGAAAAAGATGTCTTTATAGTAAAGACTTCTTGTGAAACCGAAGCTGCTTATACAGGAAAAATAGGAGCAGTCCAAGATGGATGACTAAAAGTAGAGAAAAAACAATATTCATGAGGTTTTCGGATAACACTCCATATCTCACATACGACCAAGTGACACTAAACCTATCGAGGAGATCTTTTATGAAAAAATATCCACCAATCAAAAAGATCTGCCACCAGGGAAGCTGTTTACGCTGCGGCCAAAGCAGAAAAGCCTGGCTCGCATACAGCCAAACCCAGAAAATATTTCCAAACTCGTACCAAGAGAAGCTGGATTCCATCATATAGAAGATGTAAAAAATGGGCGCGATAATCCCATACCCTATAATGCCAAAAACAGTGAAATTCAAAAGAAACTGAGGAAACCTTCCAAATCTCAAAAAATAGAGATAATTCAAAGCTAAAAGCAGTGGATAAACTGAACAGATCGGAACCCAGGGCCACAAATACCAAGGAGTTTCTACGAAATCATGAAGATCAATCCGCAAAGCAAGAAGCGACATGGAAATTCCCAGGAAAACCAGAAACCAAAGCTGTTTTTTCGAAAGATTCATTGCGAGAATCCTACCATAAAGCTCAAAAAATGTCCTCTCGAGCACAAACAACCCCAACCTTTCATTGACAATAGTACAAAACACACCTTACAATGCCGACACAAAAAGTAATCCACGTCCATCATGTCTAACGCACACGTCAACCATAAACACGGAGTAACAGATATTCCAAAACTTCGACCAAAGTCGAGCAACGCAAAGAAGCGAAACAAGGCGCTTGCACGTATCCGAAAGGCTTCTGTTCTTGCTAACGTTCAGGCTAAGAAGGCTGAAATGGCAAGCAAGATCAAGTAATCGAAGGCTCTCCCAAAAGATTCCAAGATTCTATTTCAAACGCAGGTAACAAATAACATACCTGACTATTTTTAAATGGATCCGTAGCTGTACGAACTTTTTGCATACCGTTATAATAGCCGCATGTTTTTTAGTCGAAAACGAAGAGGAAATCCACAGGCCCATACTCGATATGGCCGCGGTCCCCTTCTTACCAATAACAGATCGTCAGGAGCGAGAAACCGTAAGAGCATGACCATTTCAAATGTGTCGATGCCTTCACTGACAACGATCAAGAGGATTCTTATCGGACTCGTTGCATGCGTGATAACTGGAGCGGGACTCTATGTTTTCGTATTCTCGTCCTATTTCAAAATTGGAAATATCTACATTCAATACGATGAACTCCAAAACGAAAATAATAGTATCTTGGATTACTTTAATCCACTCAAAGGAAAAAATATTCTCACAACAGACACGAACACAATCGTAAATCAAATTCACAAAGACCATCCTGAATTACAGCAAGTCACCGCTAAAAAAATCCTACCAGGAACGATTCAAATTCATTTTTCTGAGTTCCCTATCGTCGCAAATATCGAACAGGTTGTTGACGGAAAAACACTTGGAAAAATGATGGTAAACGCCATCGGAATGCCCGTATATGGAAACACTGAAAATCCAAATCTTCCGTATATAAAAATTATTAGCGAGACACCAAAAGTAGAAACATTGGCAACCATGAAAAATGTAGACACTGCAATAACAGTGCCAGAAAATACAGTAACACCGGAAAAATCAGAAGTACCCGTAGCATCAGCAGAACAAATAACGACACCACCAGAAAATCCAGCTCCTCAAACGCCAACTCTCGATCCAACAAAACCAATACTCACCGCAGAAACATTAAACTATATTCTGAAGGCAACCGGTTATTTTGAAGAAAAGTTCGGGATGAAAATTATGGAAACACAGTTTCTCATTAACGCACGTGAACTTCACATCAAGACAGAAAAATATTTTACCATCTGGCTCGACACGCAAATCTCATACGAACGACAATTTCTCAAACTCAAGAAAGCGATGGCAACAGTGGACATTTATAAAGTTCCACTTAATTACATCGATCTTCGGATCACAGGGACAAGTGGCGAAAAAGTCATTTTCAAAAGGAAAAAGTAGGATATAATAAACACAGCCGCTTACAGTATACTTCTATGATTTGGGCTCTTCTCGGAATTTTGTTCGGTATCCTCCTTGGACTTGGCATCAATGTCACGATTCCAGTGGTATACACGAAATTTTCTGCCGTCATCTTGATTGGAATTTTAGACGCCCTCTTCGGCGCTATTCGTGCTGAAATCACTCGTGATCAATATAATGCGGTAATCTTCATATCAGGACTCTTCTTTAATGTCATCCTCGCTCTCGTTATTACCTATCTTGGTGATAAACTCGGCCTCGACCTCTATCTCGCAGCAACCGTCGTATTCACCTTCCGAATCTTCTCAAATGTGGGTATTACACGCCGTGCACTCCTTCAGCGATGGCTCGAAAAACAGAAAAAATCTAAGGAAGAAACTATTCAGGTAACTTTGTAAAGAGCAGAGGATTGAGGAAAAGCTGAAAAACAGGTATAATAAAGCTACAAAATTCTCCTAAACAAAAACCAAATGTCTCAAGACTCCAAAATAGCGTTAATTCAGGAAATGATCGAGAGCGCAGAAACAAGCCTTCGGTCTGCTCAACAGTTACTTGCAGAAATGAGTGGTGGAGAAAGCAAACCTTCTGCTCGTTCTAAGTATGTAAAGAAGGCCACATCCCTTGAACAGGAAAGCGGAGTGAATGGAGATGCCAATGTTCTCGAGGGTGTTTTTGACGGTCAGACCATGATTGGTCCAGATAAGAGGGCCTATCCAGTTCCAGCAAACTACGCCAGCAAATCAAAACTCGTCCCAGGTGATGTGCTAAAACTCACCATTAAAGATGATGGAACGTTTCTTTATAAACAGATTAAGCCAATCGAGCGCAAACATATTATTGGTATTCTCACAAATGATGACGGTCAGTACAAGGTTATTGTAAGCGGAAAGACCTACAAAGTTCTTCTCGCATCAGTCACCTACTTCCGCGGTGAAGTTGGAAGTAGAGTTACGCTCGTTGTTCCAGCAAATGAAGAAAGTGAGTGGGGCGCAATCGAAAACGTCTTGCCAAGAAACAGCACCGAGGATTACGGTATGGAAGAGCTCAATCTCGAACGATTTTAATCTTTAGATTCGCGTTCACTATTCTCTTTACCTTCTCAAACCATGGCAGAACCAATTAAAACAACGGTGCAGGCAGCCTTTGATCACATCAAAGACTGGGTTTCAAAAGGTGAAAAGGATAAGGCTATCAAAGGTCTTCAGGAATTATTGAGTTTTGATCCAGGAAATAGTGATGCTCAAAAAATGCTCGCTGAACTTGGAGGTACAATACCAACACCTGCCGTCGTTCCTGCACCTATGCCTGCCGCAACAGTAACGCCAACAGCGACAGTTCCAACAGCTATGCCTGCAACAGCATTCAAGTTAGACATGGACTTAAAGCCAACAGCTCCAGTTGCGACGGCTCCAATTACGCCAACAACTACACCTACAGCACCAGTCGTTACACCAGCTCCTACTCCAGTTATTCCAAAACCAGTTCCTGCTCCTACTCCAGTACCTACAACTCCAGCAGTAACTCCAGCACCTGTAGTCCCAAAGCCTACACCTATCGCCCCAACTCCTGCCCCATTGTCCCCTCTTAAGCCAATTACATCTGCAGCAGCACCAGAGATTCTCACGAAAGAAATGGAAAGAGGCGAAATGCCAACAACGGGACCATCAATGCTTAGTGCCGTTCAAGGACTTTCTCAAAATGCCAAGTGGGCTATTTTTGTAGGAGTTCTCGCCGTAGCTATTATTGGAGGTTTCTTCTTCTACAAAACATTCCTTTCAGCAAGTCAGCCACTCTCGAGCGACATTCAGCAACAGGCTGAAAAAATAGATACATCGACGTTACCTATTGAAAACACCGCTCCAGACATAACGGCTCCAGTCGAACCAATTGCAACACCATCGACATCAACAACCGATGGAACCTTGGCAAACCCATTAACAGGCGATATTTCAGCCCCAACTGGCGACACTACAACTCCATCAACCCCAGCCAGCACGGATACGACCGGCGGAAAGGTAAAACGACGATAATTCGGTTACATTCAGCTTCAAAAGAGCGCTACTATCAACTTACCTACCAGCTTTAGAGAGGTTTTATTGACAAAGGCTGTTCTAGCTTGAGAAAAATGAGCATTTATGGTACAATAGTTAGATAAAAATAAAAACCAACCCCGATGAAACTCGATAAAATTTTCCGCACAGCTATTCAGTACAAGGCTTCGGATATCTTCATCTCAACAGGAAGTAAACCGATTCTTCGCATCAATGGTGATCTCATAGCCGTTGAAGATCATCCAATCCTCACGAAACAAATGGCAGAAGATTATCTGCTAGAAACACTGAACGAGATACAGAAGAAAAAATTCGAACAAACACTCGATCTCGATTTCTCGCTTGAAATTGAGAATATCGGACGATTCCGTGTAAATATGTTTGTTCAGCGAAAAGGAATCAGTGCCGCTTTTCGTATTATTCCTGAAGTTGTCTTCAGTCTCGATGAACTCGCACTTCCACAGCAAATACGACAGATCACGCAATTGAAACAAGGTCTCGTCATTATCACCGGTCCAACTGGTTCTGGTAAGTCGACAACACTCGCAGCAATCGCCAACGAGATCAACGAAAAACAATCCAAGCACATCATCACAATCGAAGATCCAATCGAGTTCACTCACGAAAACAAGAAATCTATGTTTGAACAGCGTGAGGTTGGAACACATACCGCATCATTCGCAAAGGCTTTGAAGGCTTCCGTCCGTGAAAATCCAGACATTATTATCGTCGGTGAAATGCGTGACCTCGAAACCATGTCACTCGCCATTACTGCTGCAGAGACGGGTCACTTGGTGCTCGCAACGATGCATACCAGTGGTGCCGCACGATCTGTCGATCGTATTATCGACGCTTTCCCTCCATCACAACAGAATCAGATCCGCACACAGCTCGCCGAAAGTTTGAAGGCAGTTGTATGGCAGAACCTCCTCAAGACAAAGGACCGAAAGGGTCGTCTCGCCGCTCTCGAAATCATGTTCGTCAACAACGCGATCTCCAACATGATCCGAAAAGAAAAAACCTTCCAAATCAACTCCGCTATCGAAACCGGCCTCCGCGACGGCATGCAGACGATGAAAAAAGCCGTCATGGACTTGCTCCAGGCCGACTTAATCACCGAAGAAGACGCTATGGCAAATATTCCTCCAGAATTTGAGATTTAATTACTGAAACTCGACCGAGACCTCATTATTGTACGAACCATGAAACGAACTACAGGAACAATTATCGGACTTCTCGTGGTAATAATTATGCCAATATTGTACGCACCTACAGTATATGGCTATAGTGAAGATTATTATAATGAAATGTCCAGTGCGAATACGGCATTTAACGAATGTATAAAACAGGCAAATGGAGATAAAAATCTTGAATTTGGATGCAAAAGTGCACTCATAAAAAGCAAAACTGACGCAGAATACAATGAGTGTGCAAAAGCATATCCAGAAACAAGCAGTCTCGGAAATAAGAAATGTAAAGAGACACAAGAGAAGGATAATAGCGAACAGCAAAGTACATTAGTAGATAATGCATGCAAAGAAAAATATGGCACATCTTGCTCCGATTACGCCCAAAAAGCCCGCAACGCCTCTGGACAGGGATTCAAACTTCCGCTCGACTTTCTCACGCTCACGACAGTCGACAGTAGCGGGAAGAAGGTGAAACAAGGATCCTCTATCTTCGCAAATAAAGACTATGCGACATACGGAGTCCTTCTCGGAACATTCCTCCGAATCATCGATATTCTCGTCTATGTCATCGGATCGGTCGCTCTCTTAACGCTCATCGTAGCGGGCATCATGATGATCGCCAATCACGGCGATGAAGGATGGGTTACAAAGGGAAAAGGCATGATGCTCTACTCGATTCTTGGAGTTATTTTCGCGCTCTTGTCATTCATCTTCGTCAATATTATTACGAGCCTTCTCTCATAAAGATATGAAAAAAATATTCAAAACATTGGTGATAGGTATCATGCTTGGAGGATTACTTCTCCCATACGCTGCGCTTGCGGCAGGTGCGGCAGAAGATCCGCTTGTCACAAAATGTAAATCAAAAGTAGATGAAGCAAAAACCAAAAATATAAATGCTGGAAAGCTCTGTCTATCTGACGCCGAAGTTAAAAATAATATTTTTACCGTCCTCGAAGAAAGCATGGACACGCCAAATACCGAATCTGGAAGCGGGACTCCAGGAACAGTTAAATCATGTGTACGTTACACAGAAATTTTAAGCTGTGATGCAAAAGGCGGAGGAGTAAAAAAAATCACAAACCAGCTGCTTCTTGAAACATGCCCAAAGGACGTTCCGGATCTCGGAACAGACGAAAACGGACAGTACTTCGACTGTCAGGGAGTTACGGTGCTTCTCATTGATCCAGCACAGGGTGGAACGGGATTACTCCAGTTATATCTCGGACTTATTTATCGATGGGCGGCAGGAATCGTCGGAGTTATTGCGGTACTCACCGTCGTCATTAGCGGAATTCAGATTTCAGTCGCCAAGGGTGAAGGTGAACCATCGGTCGTAGGAGAAGCCAAAGGTCGAATAGTCCAAGCAATTGGAGGTATCGCATTACTCTTTTTCGCATCAGCGCTTCTCTACGTCATCAATCCAACATTCTTCCAAGCACCAGATTATAGTGGACAGAATCCGCCAACAGAGGTGACAAAGGACGGGGAAGAACCAACCTCTAGCAACATTAAAGATGCTCCTGCTGATCCGAATGCACTTCCAGACGGAGCCACATAAAAACAACCCCATGAAACCACTCGCAAAAATCATCATCACCGTATCACTTCTTGTTATGACCTTGGGTCTACAGGCAGCCTATGCGCAATCATTTATACCAAAACCGAAGTCATTGTCAGGACCAGAGATTGGGCAACAGGAGGCACTCAAAGGCCAAGGTGGAGTTAACGGAGGCTATGGAGTTACATTCGTTATTCCATTTCTTACAACTTTCTTTGTAGGATTTACCGGAAGCATGGCGCTCGTATCATTCGTATACGGAGGTGTTCTGTATGTCGTATCATTTGGCGAGGAGGGGCAGACAGAAAAAGCAAAAAAAATCATGAAGTGGGCAGCTGTGGGAATTGCCGTAGCGATGCTCTCGTACGCCTTCGTATCGATACTTCTCAAACTTAAAATCGGAGCGTAAATAAACAGAAAAAACCATGAAAAAGTTTCAAACCTACATTATCGCGTTCATGATGACACTCGTGATGACTGTACCAACCGTTGCGCTTGCGGTAGTGCAAACTCCAGCAGACATAGCTGCTGAAGAAGGTATTGATAAAATTTTCAAGGTTCAAAACATACAAATCGACGGAAAAGATGTAAACAAAAATCTCAAAGATTTATCAAAACAAGTTAAATCCACACAAGAAGGATCGTTCGCTGATGTATTTGCTGGAATTATCAAAATTCTTTCAGGAGTCGCAGTCGTCATGACATTTGTCGGAACAGTTGTAGCAGGAGTGATTCTTGTCTTCTCAGACGGCGAAGAGGATAAGCAGACAAAAGCAAAGACGATCATTATTTATATAGCCATCGGCGATGTTATTATCGCAGCATCATATGCTATTGTTCGTGCTATCACGCTCATCAAGCCACTATAATACTATGAAAAAGATTTCCATCATTCTCGCATCAGTCATTCTTAGTATGACACTTTTCACCGCTACACAAGCAGCGGTCGGAATTCCTGATTATCTCGTGCCAAAGAATGCCGGACTCCAAGATCTCAACACAGCGATTCAGGAAAAAGTAAATGCTGCCAATAATAACGAGGCAGGTAATACTCAGCAAGACGCAGCTGTCTCAGCTTTTAATATTGTCCTACAGTACATCGCCAATCTCCTGCTCTTCATAGCCGCACCGCTTGCGGTCATGTTCATCGTTCGAGCTGGTGGCGATTACGCCTTCGCGATGGGCGAAGATACCCAAATCGAAAACGCCAAACGTGAACTTACCTGGGCACTTCTCGGCCTCGCACTCGTCATGTTCTCATACTTGATCGTACGACTTATTATTCAGCCGTTTCCGGTGATACAGGGGGCAAATGATAAACAGGCAACGCAGAAACAAGCAACAGAGCAAAAAGCAGCAGCGGATCAAGCAGCAGAGCAAAAAAAGATTGAGGATAACATGACGGACACTGTAGAAACACTCCCATAGACCTACTCCTCCAACCTCGGAAACAGCGGCTCCCCTTTTGTGAGCTGTAGGCCTTCAGGAAGTTGGCCCCAGATAAGAGCGGTATCGAGACCACCCTCCATGTCGCTTACTTTTCCAGACTCGCCGTATTGAGCGAGGATTTTTTCGGCAGTGGTAGGGAGAAATGGAGAAAGTAAAACGGCGATGATACGAATGAGTTCGAGAAGTTGGTACATAACCTCAGCAAGCTTATCCATGTCAGTTTTTGCGAGTGCCCAAGGTTTTGAGATTTCAACATGTTCGTTGCCAGCATTCATAAGTTTCACAACGAGTTCAACCGTAGACTTCAAATCAAATCCATCGATAGATGCATGGTATCGAGTGATGAGCTCAGGAAGTGGTGCGGTTAATGTAGCAGGTGCATCTGTAGTTTTTTTCACAATCTTCCCTTCGAAGTATTTCTCATTCATAGAGAAAACACGATAGACGAGATTTCCAAGGCTGTTAGCCAAATCTGAGCCATACACTCCGAGGAATCTTTCTTTGCTAAAGTCACCATCATCAGTCGTTGGAATTTCTTTCAATAAATAATATCTCACCGGATCGATGCCATATTTTTCAGTGAATTCAAAAGGATCGACAACATTACCGAGAGACTTACTCATCTTCTGACCTTCGGACGTAATAAATCCGTGAACGTAAATATTTTCTGGTATTGCAAGTCCGGCGGACAAGAGCATGCCAATCCAAACACCTGCATGAAATCGGAGAATATCCTTTCCAATGAGGTGGACCTGGGCTGGCCAGAATGTTTTGAAGGTTTCATTTTGCTGATCGTCGTCTCCGTTATATCCGATACCTGTAATATAATTCGAAAGCGCATCGCACCAGACATACATCACCTGCGCGTCGTCGCCAGGAACTGGAACGCCCCATGGAAGCATTGAGTTCGGACGTGAAAAACTGACATCAGGAAGGCCTTCGCCGATGATATTGAGAATTTCATTCTTGCGTGCCTCTGGAACAACTTTAAGTTTATCGGTTTCGATGAGTTGCTTGATCTGCGCAGAATACTTCGAGAGTCGAAAGAAATAATTATCTTCTTTGAGAAGTTCTGGCGGCTTCTTGTGAATAGAGCAGTTGCCATCAACGAGATCCTTTTCAAGGACGTACGCCTCGCAACCTACACAGTAGAGACCTTCGTATGTGCCTTTGTAGATATCTTTTTTGCCATCCTCACCATTTTCGGCCATCTTCTGCCAAATTTTCTGAGCGCCACGCTTGTGATCTGGATTCGTTGTACGAACAAAAAAATCATTGGAGATGTTGAGGGCTTTAGTGAGATCCTGGAATCTCGCTGCGTTTTTATCGACCATTTCCTGAGGAGTCATGTTAAGGTCTGCAGCCGTTCTGAAAATCTTGATACCATGCTCATCCGTACCCGTTTCATAAAAAACTTTTTCACCCTTGAGCCGGTGATAACGAGCAAGAACATCTGCCTGCACCAATTCCATCGCAAAACCAATATGCGGAACTGAATTTACGTAAGCAATCGACGTCGTAATAAAAAAGGATTTTTGCATAGAAAAAATAAAGCGGATGTGGGCTCATCCTAGCAGAAAAATACACTCCAGGGCAATATTGAATCATGCCTACAACCTACTTCTTCTTAAGATCCGTCTGGTAGATCGAGAAGTTGAAGACCGGCAAGAAGGCCTCGCCAGAAAGCTGAAGATCGAGTTTTTTAGTAGAACCGCCAAGGAGGGCAGCGCCAACGCCGCCGAGAATACCACCAGAGTTTCCTGTCGATTCGATCGTAACCTTATCTCGCAAAACCGGCTCGGTAGTCACGACGCGATATTTGATGTAAGAAAGCGCGGATTGAGCATCAGGACTTAACGCCTGAATGATATCGGGGTTCACGAGATTCGTAAGGATCAAATAGTTCTGATCGTGATTCGCAAGAAAGTCGGCAATCGCATAACAAGGCGTATCGAGAACTTCAATAGGAGCGCTATCTTCAAATCCATCGTACGAAGTCTTTACCGTGTATTTGTAATACGATCTTGCTTGATTGTACTGACAATTCTGTACATCCGAAGAAGACTTCACCATATCGGGAATACAGTCAGGAATTACATCAGAAAATTTCTCCTGAACTTTTTCTTTTGAGGTTCCGAAACAGTTTGGCTTCTCGGCGATAGCAAAATCAGAAGCAGAGGTAAAGTCGCTTACAGACTCAGCTTTTTTCGTATCAGGTGCAATACCAACAATCTTCCATCGGAAAAAATCGATATCTTGCAATTGTGATTCAGCAATATTTTTCGAGAGATCAAACGGTACATAATACTTCACAAGGAAGTCTTGAATATTATGAGCCACGCCCGCGTCATCAACCGTAAATAAGGGAACGGCAACAGAATGCTGAGCCGAAAGCGTATTGTACGCATCCGCCTTATTCAAAACACTTACCATGCCTGGCTCGATGTGAGGAATATCATTCGACTGAGTTTTGAAATTCGTTTCGTATGAAAGATTTTCCTTATCGACACCGCCCTTCACCAACTTTGGTTGATATCCAGGCAATTGATCTTTCAGGGTAAGTAAGCCACGTTCTAGGCCACCCTCAGCCATATATAAAGCCTTTCCATCTTGCACAAACTCCCCTCCCGTCCGAATATCTCCCGTAATCAACTGAGCAATACCCACGGCAGTGAGCATGATGAGTGCGGTCACCAACAATGTGGTAATCAGTGCACTTCCCCGTCGATGTGAAGTAAAAATATTCATGGTTTAATAAACACGTGAAGAAAAAGTAGTTTGTAAGTAGTAATTATTTCCAAATCGAACGTGCATCGTTACCGACGGCTGCATCTGTAACGTGCTATCGCTAAGATTATTTACATTTCCAACTCTCGCATTTGGATCACCCATCGGCGCAAGAGAGAATGAAACGTCTTTTAGCTGAACATGAGGAATAGAAATCTGTTTTGGATCACCAGCAAAACCTGAATCAGCGCTCCAGCTGTGATCTTTATCAATTCGAACTTGTTTCGTAAAAACGACACTTCCACCATTCTCACTACCAACAACGTCCTTCGGAGAAGGAATAAAAGTAATCGTCGTCTGATGCGTTCCATTTTTATCGGTAAGATACAAAACATGCTGCGGAGTATCAAAAGAAAAACGATACGTTGGACTATATGAATAAAAATCGATCGTCTTCGTTCGCATCTCGTCTTGGACAAAATTTGAAAGTGTACGTAAATCGGCAACAACCTTTCGAACATCATTCGCATCACGCTGCGCTCTATAGAGCTGAAAGAACGAGGTCATCAGCGCGCCAAGCAAGATCAAAAAAATCGACAACGAGACGAGGATTTCAATGAGAGTGAAACCTTTTCGTTTACGATTCGCCTGAGTGGTTGATGAAAAGAAATTCATAAATAGTATTAGAATGGTCGCTGTTTCCAGTTAGTAAGTTCTGTTGTAAGGTCGAGAAATTTCGGAATTCCATGATCAACCCACTCAACATGCGCTACGACAAGCATTCGATTCTGATCAATCTTAGAAAGCGTAATCGATCGGTTATACATAGTCGGTGTACTGTCCGCAGGAAGTGAGTCCATTTTGTTTACATAATACGGAACGCCTGCATTTTCCTGTGCATGAACTTCGTAAATAAGACCATCTTCTTTTTGGCTCAAAGCCTTAAAAATCCAAGGCATACTACTTTTGACCGACTCTTTACTTCCAGACTGAAAAGACTGAATAATTGGAAGAGAAATCTTTCGTGAAATCACATAGGTTCCATCAATAAATGGTTTATCGACCAAAGAAACAGAAGTGTCGCTTCCATCCCAAGGAAGTGATTGGCGAAAGTAGGTATCGCGAATATTTCGAACACCTTCGAGACCTTCCTGAGCGAGATTGTAGGCGATAAATTTTTCTACTTGAGCAGCATTGGAACGAATAGATGTCACATACAAACTCGTCGCACCAAAAACAACAATCGACATAACAGAAAAGCTAATAATCAGCTCTAGGAGTGTAAATCCATCTCGTGTGCGCAATCGTGATTGAGCACGTGATTGTAAATGTGTAAGAAAATTTTTCATAATATTATTAGAGTTGTTCTCGTTCTAAAATGCCAAACGGAAGATTCATTTTCACACCAATCCACTTCGTAGAATCACTACCGAACTGAAGTCGAATGTGAAAAGAAGAAGCATTGATATCAAGTCCAGGAGTTATTAAATCTCCACGAGGTGGAGTAGCAAAAACGCGCATATTGATTGAGGAATTAACACCAGTTACATTCACGCCATTCATAAGGGGAATTGAGTTCCCTATCTTCTCTTGAGTGCAAATTTGATCAGCAGATGTATTTTTGCCGCTTGTCTTTTGATACGTCGCGGTCACGAACTGAACTGGTTTTCCTTGCTCAAAAATAAGACCATAACAAGGTGTCGTTCCGTCAGCAAGAGTCTTTCCTGATCGTGCCTGCTGTTGAATTTGCTTCACAGCAGACTGCAAAGAATCAACTGCCAATGATAACGTGATGCTCTTTCGATAACCCATATAGCTCGACAAAGACATCGCGACAATAACTCCAATAATCGCGATAACCATCACGAGTTCGATAAGCGTAAAGCCTCTATGTTTTTGATGTTTGAGAGAAAGCATGTGACATTGAGGTGAGATTAAATCTGGCTCGTAAGATCAAAGATCGGCATCAAAACAGCGAGCGCCATCACGGCAACAAAGACACCAGCGATAATAATAAGTGCTGGCTCAAAGATCGTCGTGAGCTTCTTTAATGTGTGTTTAATTTCCTTTTCATACTGCATCGCAGCACGACCAGCACTCTGTGCAATCGTCGCAGACTGCTCACCAATGGCGAGCATTGATGTCACCTCTTCTGGAAACAAGAATGAGTTATCCTGAAAAGCTGTATGAAGTTTTCCGCCTTGCTGAACTTGATTCATCGCATCCCATAATTTCAATTTATACACTTCATTTGGAATACTTTTGGCAACCATTTTTAAAGTCACAAGAATTGGAAGTCCCGATTCAAGAAGAATCGCGAGCAATCGAATAATTCGAAGAACATATATTTTTCTTCGGAGCATTCCAAGAACTGGAAGTTTCAAAACAAAGAGGTCCCACTGCAACTTCCCTGTTCCAGTTTTAACGTAAAAATTCCAAAGTCCATATCCTCCGAATACAAGGAGGAACAGTAACCACCAATAACTCGTAATAAAATGCTGAGTACTAATAAGCGCCTGAGTAGCTGGAGGAAGCGCATGTCCGGCACCAATTAAATCCTGAGAAAATCCCAAAATTCGTGGAACCAAAAAGGTCATCACACCAAATCCAACGACGAGCAAGACGGCAAAAACAGTAATCGGATAAAACGCCGCACTCCATAATTGAGACTGAAGGTCGTAGGCATCTTCAACTTCGATAGCGAGACGTGAAAGCATTCTGTCCAAGTGACCAGAAATTTCACCACTTCGAATAACTCCAATTTCAAATTCTTCAAAAACATCTGGAAATCGAGCGAGACTGTCGGCAAAGTTTTTACCTTTTTCTACATCAAAGGCAACCGTAAATAACACTCGTCGCATACGTTCACTTGTGGTTCGGCGAGCCACAATTCGAAGTGACTGAATAAGCGGAACTCCGCTATCCACCATGACCGATAACAAATAGAAAACGTAAGACTTTTCCTTGAGACTCACCTTGCTATGATCAACGAGAAAATCATTGAGCTGACGGAGGACATTCGCACGGGAATTGTCATAGACGCCATATACAATCTCTTCTACCGGCTTCTCAGAAACATTTTTGAGAATGGAAGATGATGAATTTTCTTGTGATGATGAACTAGTCTGTAATGATTGTGATTCGAAAGATTCCATAAAATATATCTACGTATTACAATTACGCACCCTGATAAAAAGCTTCCATATCGAGAGAAAAGTTCACAGCATTTACGCCTCCTTGCGGAATAATTTGAACACTAATCGACTTCACGTGAATACGTCGTCGGTTCGCCTCAAGCGCTCGCAAAAACTCCAGCAAATCGCTATATCCACTCTGGAAGCTCGCGCTCACACTCACCCGCTTCGGAAGTTCTTGTGTGTCACTCAATCCAAATTGAACACTTGAGAGTGTGACACCATACTTTGTAGCAAGATCATTAATATTTTTGATCAACGTATCCTGTTGAACACCTTCTGGGATCGCATCGAGATATTCAGACTGCTTCACCTCAGAAACCCCATCAAGAGCCTGTTGAGCCGTTTGAAGAACCTGAAGATCACTCGTAACATTCGCTTTTGCTGTCAAAGCGTCATCACGCATCTTTCGAACATCGTCGAGTTTAGAACTCAAAGGAAAAACCGCGAACGGAACTCCGAGGAGCATCACAACAACGAGAATGACTGCGGCCGTAAGATAAAAATTTTGTTTATTCTCCATGGTATGTGAGATTTAAGACATAAGTAAGAACGGCCTGCCCTTGATCGTTTTGGTTTTTTGAAATCGTCGGAACAAAAACGCTACTAAAGACGGATGACTTAGAAAAGGCACTCACCACGTCGGCAACATCGTTATAGGGACTCTGACTTCCAGCAACCGTCTTCATACTCATAATAAGCTTTCCATCACTACTACCAGAGTATGAGAGGAAGTCGGATTTTGCGGCTCCAGTTTTTGCATCCTTTGGCATAACGAGAAGCGCATCGTGAACCACCTTGGACCAATAAATGCGCTGACTATCGATTTTATCCAGAACCTGCTTTGCTTTCTGAAGATAACCCACTTTTTTCTGAGTGAGCGTATTAACCTGTTGCTGCAATTGTGTAGTCTCCTGGCCATAAACCTCTGCCTCCTTTTTTGTAGAGAGCTGAGCCACAAAAAGGTAGACGACATATGCCAATAAGAGTAGACTCAAAACTACTGCTAAGAGAAAGAAGGACAAAGCTGGACTACGAGGAGCTTGTGACTGATCTTGCGGGGTAAAAGTAGACATAGGATGCGATTTATTTTTATTTCATAGTATTATACCAAATTTTGAAGCTTAGAGCAAGTAAGAATCCGTCTCCATCCACACCCAAGAAAGAGCCACAAGATCAGCTTCGAAAGCGCCTCATCGCTCGAAAAGACCCCTTTGTATGTGCCAATTGTGGAGCTAAAAACCTCAGAACTTCGGGAAAACCGCTCAACCACCGCTCAAAATGCCTTTATTCTCTTCACGTAGATGAAGCTATTCCTGGCGACAGACAGAGTCAGTGTCAAGGACTTATGAAGCCGGAAACCGTCTCGATCGGAAGAAAAGGAATCTACATCATCACTCATCAATGCACCAACTGCGGGAAAGTCATTCCCAACCAGGCCGCGCCAGACGACAATATCGACCTCATCATTAGTCTCATAAACGCCAATCCAAAGCTCGCTCGATAATCTAAATCTATGAAAAAGCCGAACAAAAAGAATCAAAAAAAGAGTATCAAGGAAAAGATGAAGGACATACCGTCTATTCTTGAAAACACTGTGGAGGCAATTGTAACTCACTATGTTGAAGAAAACGGAACAATCATCGTTGGCGTATCCGGAGGGTCAGACTCAATGGCGCTTCTCTCTGTTTTGAGAAAAATCTCAATCAACCATCCGATGAATATCGTCGTAGCACACGTCAATCATAAGCTCCGAGGACGAGCAAGTGATCTCGATGAACGACTCGTTCGTGCAACAGCAAAGAAATACAGACTCGACTGCGACGTTGAACGTGTCGACGTAGAAGCCTATAGTAAAAGCCAAAAACTCACACTCGAAGAGGCCGGACGAAATATTCGAAAGGCATTCTTTTTCCGACTCAAAGAACGATATGGTGCAACTCAAATCTTCACGGCACATCACCGTGATGACAACGTTGAGACGATGCTTTTCAATCTCATTCGCGGATCAAGTGTTCGAGGATTGAGTGGAATTCAGATGGTTGCGAAAGGGATCATTCGTCCCCTTCTCGATTTTTCAAAAGAAGAACTTGTCAGCTACTGCCGACGAAAAAAAATCACCTTCCGAGAAGATGCAACCAACAAGGAAACTATATATACACGAAATTATATTCGTCATATTGTGATTCCTGCGATCGAAAAACTCAATCCAAGTTTCAAAAGTAATTTCCATGAAAAGAGCTTCTACTTCAGCGAAATTGACGAGATGCTTACATCTCTTTCTCTTGAATTTATTAAATTATTTTGCGAAGTTTCCCCTACTGAAATCATCTGCCCAATCGGACCATTGAAAGGATTGTTTCCAACAGTTCAGAAAAACGTGATTCAATCTATCTATGAAATCTTTCATGGATCAACTGAACTTCTCACAACGGACAATATCAACGACTTCCTCGATATTATTCAAAAAGAGCGAACTGGTAGTGAGAAAATCTTAGGAAATCGATTGAGTATTACCATCGCTTACGGGAAAGCGCACTTTCAAAAAGAAAAAACATTCGACAAGCCACATCTCACCGAAGACGTTATTCTTCTCCCAATGCCAGGAAGCTTGAGCTTTCCAGGTGGAAAAATTATCACACGTATCCATCAGAAAATTCCAAAGAAGACGAAGAAGGATGCCGTCTACGTGAGCTTACGCAAGCCAGATAATCAATTCTTCATCCGAAGTGTCAAAGACGGAGATCGATTTCATCCAACTGGCATGAGCGGAAGTAAAAAGGTTCAGGACTTCTTTGTAGATAAAAAAATCCGAAGAGAACTTCGAAAAAATATTCCAATTATCGTTGATGATGATGGAAAGATTGTCGCTGTTGGAAAATATCGCATCGACAAGGGTGCCGATCCAAAACTTTTTGAATCACCGGTAATCGAAATTCAGATTCTCGACGAAAAGCACGAACATGATGAGTAAGCCCAGGAAGAACCTTGGTTCAAGGACAGAAAAAGAGTAAAATAGTGGCGCATTTCCTACATACGTTTCTTATTAACATTTCTTGACTCAATGCAATATGAATCCAGCTCCTCAGAAAAAACAAAATAGCTTTCTTTACCTCATTATCATTGCTCTTGTCATAAGTGCAGGATTTCTTTTGTGGTCAAGAAATGCAGAAATCTCAACAAAAGTAAGTCTCAATACTATTATCCAAGAAGTGAAGGACGGAAAGATTGAAGCGATTAATATTGTAAAGAATCAGCTCGATATCACGAGAACTGATGGAAGCAAAGAATACGCGTACAAAGAAGGATCCCAGGATCTCTACGACCTTCTCGATAAAGGCGGAGTATCAAAAGATCAGGTCGCTCAGATGAAAATCGAGGTAACGCCAACTGAGTCGAGTGACTTCTGGCTCAATCTCATTATGAGCGCCTTCCCAATTATTTTGATCGTTGCTGTACTCGCATACATGATGAAGCAGGCACAGAGCAGTAATAACCAGGCAATGTCATTTAGTAAGAGTAAGGCAAAACTCTATGACAAAGAAAAAGGAAAGACGACATTCGAAGATGTAGCAGGTGCAGAAGAAGCAAAACAGGAACTCGTAGAAATCGTCGACTTCTTAAAAAATCCAGGAAAGTATTTGGAAATTGGTGCGAAAATTCCAAAGGGCGTCTTGCTCGTTGGTTCGCCAGGTACAGGTAAAACGCTGCTTGCACGAGCCGTTGCTGGCGAGGCAGGCGTTCCATTCTTCTCAATCTCTGGTTCAGAATTCGTCGAAATGTTTGTGGGTGTTGGTGCGTCACGCGTACGAGACTTATTCAAGAAAGCAGCACGCAATGCTCCATGTATTATCTTCATCGATGAAATTGATGCCGTCGGAAGACACCGCGGTGCGGGAGTTGGCGGCGGCCATGATGAACGCGAGCAAACCCTCAACCAAATCCTCACGGAGATGGATGGATTCGAGAAGGATACCAATGTTATTGTCATGGCCGCCACAAACCGACCAGACATTCTCGATCCAGCCCTCCTTCGTCCAGGACGTTTCGACCGACGTGTTGTTGTCGATCTTCCGGATCTTCCAGATCGTATCGCTATTCTCAAAGTTCACGGCCGAAACAAGCCACTTGCTGACGACGTCGATCTTGAAAAAATTGGAAAGCACACGCCTGGTTTCTCTGGTGCCGATCTCGAAAATCTCATGAACGAGGCAGCTATTCTTGCCGCTCGACACAATCGAAAAACAATCCTCATGGACGACCTCGAGAAGTCGATTGAAAAAGTTCTCATGGGTCCTGAACGAAAGTCTCGCGTCCTCAATGAAAAAGAAAAAAAGATCACCGCCTTCCATGAAGTTGGTCACGCAATTGTTGGTCATCTCACGGAAAACTGCGATCCAGTTCAAAAGATTTCTATCGTCTCACGTGGCATGGCTCTCGGTGTCACCTGGTTCGTTCCAGACGAAGACAAGCATCTCTACGCACGAGCGAAGTTCATCGACGAGATGGCGTCACTCCTTGGTGGTTACTGCGCGGAAGAAGTCTTCTTCGGTGATGTTACGACTGGTGCAAGTAACGACCTCGAGAAGGCCACAGGAATCGCACGTCGCATGGTAACTGAGTACGGAATGTCCGATCTTGGACAGGTCATCTACGGTGAAAAAAATCACGAAGTATTTATCGGACGAGATCTCGGTCATGCAAAGAACTATTCCGAATCAATGGCGCAAAAAATCGATGAGGCCGTAAAGAAATATGTCGACGAGGCATACAAACATGCAAAGGATACAATCACAAAGAACAAGAAACTTATGGAAAAAATTGCAGGAGAACTCATTGAAAAAGAAACACTCAACCGCGACGAGTTCCTCGCACATTTCGACTCTCCAGAAAAGGAACTCGAAAAGGAACAGAAGAAAGATGCTGAGAAAAAAGGAAAGGTCGCGTAATATTCATCGACGATATACAACTAAAATCCCCTCCCACTCACCTCCTCACTCAAACTTCCTATGGCTCAAAAACCATCAACACCAATTGGTCATTACGATGAACAAGAGGGCCAGCTCGCCCTCGATATCTATCAGACCGACTCAGAAATCATCATTCTCTCTGCTGTCGCTGGCGTCACAGAAGATGAACTCAACATCTCTGTCACGGATGAAGTTCTCACGATTAAAGGCAAACGGAAGCTCGACGACAAGGTTCCAGAGGAAGATTATCTGACCAAAGAGTGCTTCTGGGGGGACTTTTCACGCTCAATTGTCTTGCCAGCCTCCGCTGATTCTGCAAAAATAGCCGCCTCATTCAAAAATGGAATTCTCCGCATAGCCATACCAAAAGTCGAGAAACTCCAGACAAAAGTTATTCGCATCAAAACCTAAATAGCGCCCAACCCACATGACTCAAAAAATTCGAAAAGCCGTCTTCCCTGCCGCAGGATTTGGAACGAGATTCCTTCCCGCCACCAAGTCTCAGCCAAAAGAGATGCTTCCAATCGTCGACAAGCCAGTCATTCAATATCTCGTTGAGGAAGCTGTCGATTCTGGCATCACGGAAATCATTATCGTCACCGGTCGTGGTAAGCGCGCCATCGAAGATCACTTCGACTCATCGTGGGAACTCGAACACAATCTCGTCGAAAAAGGAAAACACAACCTCCTCAAAGACATTCGAAAAATTTCAAAACTTGCGAAGTTCATCTACGTTCGTCAGTCTGAACCAAAAGGCGACGGAGACGCTATTCTCTGCGCAAAAGAAGTCATCGGCAACGAACCATTCGCCGTACTTTTCGGTGACGACATTATCGCTAACAAAGTTCCAGGAACCAAACAGCTCCTCGATCAGTTTTATGAAAAGCAGGCATCGATCATCGCACTCGACAAAGTTGAGCCAAACAAAACGCATCTCTACGGAATCATCGGCCCAAATCTCAGTGTCAAAACTGGCGACAAACGTCTCTACGAAATCGAGACACTCGTTGAAAAACCAAAACCAGAAAAAGCTCCAAGCAATCTCGCGATCATCGGAAAGTATATTCTCACGCCGGAAATCATTGCCGCACTTGAAAAGGCCAACGCAAGTCACCCAGATGGCGAACTTCGCCTCATCGACGGTCTCCGTGAACTCGGCAAGTCTCAAAAAATCTATGGCTACGAAGTTGAAGGCCAGCATTACGACACCGGCGACAAACTCGGTCTCATCAAGGCAACCATCGACTTCGCACTTCTAAGACCAGACCTCGGCCCAGAACTTAAAAAGTATCTGAAAGATTTGTTCAAAGTATAAATACATAATATCTATAACTCTCTCTTGTATGGATGAAAGGGGTCCTTTTGACGACGATACAGCAACTACAGCAGAACCACTCAGCACGAGTGCTCGATTATTTCAAAGCGCAATGGCCGACGAACAAACAACACATGACGATCCTACAAGAACCATTGGAATAGAAGATTTTGTGCGGCATCTCGATCAACAAGAAAGAATGCGTGGCCCACGAGCCCGAATACGACCTACGGTGCCAAAAGGCCGTCCAGAAGTTCCTGACCTAGACTTCTCAAGTCTCACAAAACCAACTCGGAATGCAATTGGAGACAAAATAGATCTGTAAGCCAAAAGGTCACACCGAAAGTCATAAAAATGAGCCACTGCGCACATATTGCCGTTTAGCTTCATTTGTGATATAATAAAAAGAAACATAAAAATACACAATGGCAGGACCAGAAGCGCAACCAAAAGCACCCGAACAGCCAAAGGACATTCCTGGTTTCAAAGGACTGGAACGTATGGAAAAAATAGACGCCCTCAAAAAGGGTGGTGCCTTTCGTGAATTCCTCGACAAAGTTGTGTCAATTCGAAGCAATCCAGAGCAGCAAAAAAAGGTTGCCGAGGCCTTACAAAAAATCGATAGCGATCCGAATCTCAACGACGATCAGAAAAAAGAACAACTTCGTTCACAGCCTCAAGCAGACCTCCTTGCTATCATCGGAAAAAATATTGAGTTCGGGGAAAAGGGCATGAACGTCACGCTCGACTTTGGCAAACTCGCTTTTGCCGAACAAAAAGGCATTGGTGCCGGTCACCTCTTCCCGCCAAATGCAAGTAACGTCTCTTTCGGCGGAGAAAGTAATGGCACAGAAACGAAGCGTTCGCCGGGCACACGTGGTGGTGAATACCGATCAAGAAAAAATAAATACATGTCGAGTTTCACGGGAACTAAGCTCTTCATCGCCTACAAAGACATTATGCCATTCGATGCAAAACAAATGGAAAGCGCCACAAAACTAGAAAAAGATTCCATGCAAAAAGTACAAGCAACCGTCGGAGAAGCACACAGTGCCCAAGCAGGACTTCGTGGAAGCGAGAAGCTCACGCCACCGGCATCAGCACCAACAGAACAAGCACGAGCAGCGCAAACCGAACCATCGTTAGCACGAGGAGGAGAATCAAACGAAATTCAAGTTACGCGCAGACCTGTATTTATCGGAGATTCACAGGTTCAAGGCCTCAAGGGAAGTCTCGCCAAAAAAGGCATACGATCTTTTGATTATGTAGGAAAAACCATGCAGAGTATTGCGGCCAACATCAGAGCGCTCCCAGAGCAAGATCGACAAGCAATTAAAAATGCAGACACAGTCGTATTTCAGTGTGGTGGAAATAATTTAGCGGGGAGAGAGGGATATCCTCTAAAAAAGATGCAGGATAATTTTTATCTTATGATCAGCGCAATCAAAAGTATTAATCCAGATGCAAAAATTCGGGTTGGAACCCTCATGGCGCCCGGAGAACACTCATCCAACAAACCAACTCGTGCAGCCTATAACGCATGGCTTAAAGAAGAAGCTGTCAGAACAGGAAAGTTTTCAATCGTAGATACTTACGCCATTACCGAGGATCCAAACAATCCAGGTCATCGCATAGAGCAACTCTTTGGTGGAGCAAGTAATCCTCACCTTAAATGGAAGGAATACTCTAAATTAAGTCCAAAACTTCTCGAAGCCATCAACTACCAGGCAGCATAATTCCAGCTTCAAAAAGACATACAGCCTATGAATCATATATAGGATGCCTATTTCCGTGCGTACACGCTTGTGTCTCCTTGCGCACAGAAAATTAGTATTAGAAATCTTCCGTAATTTTTAGCAATAGCACATAAGAAAGTTATGCACAAAACGCTCTATGGTTCTTGAAAAAGAACGCATTTTCTGCTATTATATCTAGATGCATTGATCGAGGTTCGCAAAGCAAAAACATGCAAACGAACTAATCAACACATCAAAATACAAAATAAAAATCTAAACAAAATTTCTATGTACGACATGCAATCGCTGCTCGAGGAGGCTGAAACAAAAAAGCAACATGGCGATCACCAGGAGGCGATCAAAATTTGCGAACGCATCTTGAACTACGATCTCGACTTCACAGAGGCGTATGAAGAAATTGCTGACAACTATCTCACCCTTCGTGAATATCAGAAGGCGAAGCGTGCACTTGACCGAGCTATTGCTCTCGACCCACAGAGTCCAAACGGAAACTACCTCATGGGATTCGTCTATTCTTGCATGGGAAAGTGGAAGACATCTATTGAATATCTCGAAAAAGCAGAAGAGCTCTTCCCTAATCACCCAGAAATTCTCCGATGCCTCGGCTGGAGCATTTATCACAACGGCGAAAAGCGACAAGGTGTCATTCTCCTCGAACGAGCATTAAACCTCGCACCAAACGACGCATTGATCTTGACCGACCTTGGCGTTCTCTATATGAATGAGAAAAACTTCGAACGCGCTATGCGAATGTTTACGAAGGTACTTGTATTAGATCCAGAAAACGTAAAAGCTCGAGAATGTCTCAATGCAGTAAAGTTCTTCGCCACTGAATACGGAAAGCTGAAGGGACAGTTGAGTGGTGATACTGCGGCGGAACAGGAATAAACAAAAACAATTCATCACAAAAAAACATGGGTGCAAACCAACCTAACAACAATACTGAATCAGAACAAGGACAAGTCTACGTAGTCGGAATTCGACCGCATCAGCGACTTCTTTCAGTGATGCAAAAATATACAACAAGAGAGTGTGGAATTGTGATCAATGCCGCTCCACTTATCATGGATGAGGGAGATGTGTCTTATATAGAGAGTGAAATAAGAGAAGTTGAAGACTTTATACAAAGAAATCCAAATAATCTTTCAGCGCAAGACCTTCGGACGATGCGAGGCTATGTAGAGGAAAGACGAGAACAATTAGTCGCGATACAGGACAAAGAAGTTGAAGACACCGCAGTAATGACCCGAGTACCTCGACCTCAGCCACAAGAATCAGGCCCCCGAGCTTGGCTCAGGAGAATATTGGGATAAACACAACCCCATGCTTACTCCATCTAACTCGCTTCCACTAAATCAAAAAATATCACCAGAAGATGCGATAGCAGAACTATCGAATTTTTTGGGATGGAATGATCAACAAGTGACAGAAAAAATCCATCAACTAAAAACAGAAAATAGCAACGTCACTATCGCGATGGAAAAAGGAGTAAGGGATCAGCGAGTATATGTTTCAGTCGCATATGCAGACGGAAAACAAAGCACAACGTGCATCGTTTTGCTCAATTCAAAAGAAGAAGAAAATCCCATCTATATTCACGGCACATATCCAGTAGGAACATCTACTGAATACAAAGAAGCAGAAAGAGTAAAATGTTTATCAGACCTAGAGCGAGTAGGTCAAAATAAGCCAGTTGGATGGATGGCAATTAAATCACTTACAGAAGCTGGTCAAATTGCAAACATAGAACAGTATCGAGCACGCCTTACCAAAAATGGTGTCAAAACACTTTTACTAAGCTTCGAAGAAAGTGAAGTTGCAAGCGGAGCGTTGTTTGCTTATCACGAAGAAGCTTTGAAGAATATGCTCAATAGAAATCGGGCACTTCTTGAAAATAACGGCTGGCCAACAGAGCCAGTAGCATTTATTTATTACTTGAAAAACCAAGCACCACGAGGAACCGATTTATTCAACTTCATCGCAGATACATTTAGCGATTTCAATAACGATGGAAGGAAATCCAAAACAGCAATTTCTCCAGCGCCTCACGAGTCTTTCAAAACCATGTCCTTACCCGAGAAAAAGAAATACCTCGCAGAAGGAATCAACGGAATGACCAGAGATCTCGGAAGAGGAATGTCAGGAGATGATGTTCTCATGTTGCAAAATGCTTTGCTCATTCTTGGTTATATGACCGTTGCTCCAAACGGAAACTTCGGACCAAAAACAGAAGACGCCCTCGCAAGATTCAATCTCGC